>Ga0307414_10001671_pt1 | contig 11537 bp, 11 predicted proteins | sample DK1Ometagenome_FD_203804 | JGI IMG/M metagenome (GOLD analysis project Ga0307414, IMG submission 203804) | Maize rhizosphere microbial communities from greenhouse at UC Davis, California, United States - DK15-O-3 | ecosystem: Host-associated > Plants > Roots > Rhizosphere > Soil | place: USA...
TGGTGTTTTAAAATCAAACTCCTTCTTGTGTTCTTTAATGTACTCTTCAATACCCTTATTGTTCATCTTTATACTCCTCTCTTTACTAATAAGCTATTTAATTTCATTTTTGCACGCATATATTGGGTGCGGGAAGTACTTTCTGAGATTTTCAAAATATGAGAAATCTCTTCATGATCGTACCCCTCAAAAAGGTACAGTGTCAATACGACTCTATACCGATCTGGAAGCTGTGTGATCGCTTCTCTGATCTCTTCCACTTTCCATTGAAGCTCCTCGTCATCATTTTCTGTTTCCTGCACCACATCGACTTCTTCAATATTTACAAACTCCACTTTACGTTTGCGGAGGTAATTGATGGACTTATTGATCACGATCTGCTTTAGCCAAAGACCAAAGGTCGTATCTCCTCTAAAGCTTTCTATCCGCGTAAATGCGTCCAAAAATGCTTCCTGTAGAACATCTTCTGCCTCATCGTCAAAGTTGACAATCCTCAGCGCCACGTTATACATAGCCTTAGCATACAATTTGTAAATTTCAAATTGCGCTTTCCGGCTTCCCTGCCGGCACTCGTTTACGAGTGTGATGTGTTTATCGATGTATACAGTTTCCAATGTTTTCCAGTTCGCTATAAATGACAATTGATTTTTTAAAACGTTGCATCAGGAACAAAAATTTTTTCAATATCTGCAGATAAATTCACAATACGCCCCTGATCATAAAACTAAAGGCAGTTATTTCCTGAATATTATCCGCCAACAGGCACACCCTATCCGAGTAGAACTGATAATAAAATAGCACGTACGCCGAATAAAGGACCTCATCTGGTTGTCGTTTCTCCACACAACAACTAACAACAACACATTGATATAAAAAGCCTTACAGATCATACCACCCGAAATTACAAAGTCATTTTACAACAAAAAACGCCTGACCCGCAAAATCCACAAAGGCCAGGATGCCGGTAATCTATTTTCAATATCCCAAGCTAAATTCACTACGGGTGAAAATATCCGGTTCAAAATCAATATTTTTGCTACTTAATACTTTTAATAATGTTAAGAACAACTACTTGCGGAGCTCTAACTATTGAGAATTTAGGCGAAAATGTAATCTTGTGCGGCTGGGTACAAAAATCCAGGGATTTAGGAGGAATGACTTTTATTGACATTCGCGACAGATACGGAATCACCCAATTGGTTTTCAATATGGACGACAACCGGGAATTATGCGAGGCAGCACGTAGCCTGGGCAGGGAATTTGTAATTAAAGCCAGCGGACTAGTCGTAGAACGCTCTAACAAAAACCTGAAAATGCCTACAGGTGAAGTAGAGATCAAAATCACTGCATTGGAAATACTAAACGCAGCGAAATTACCTCCATTCATGATTGATGATGAAACAGATGGTGGTGATGATTTGCGGATGAAATACCGTTACCTGGATTTACGTAGAAATCCGGTTCGTAACAATATGGTTTTACGTCATAAAATGGCCCAGGCGGTTCGTCGTTATTTAGATAATCTGGACTTTATTGAAGTAGAAACTCCGGTACTGATCAAATCTACACCAGAAGGTGCAAGGGATTTTGTGGTACCAAGCAGAATGAACGAAGGACAGTTTTATGCCCTTCCTCAATCCCCGCAAACTTTTAAACAATTACTGATGGTATCTGGCTTTGACCGTTATTTTCAGATTGTAAAATGTTTCAGAGATGAGGATTTACGTGCAGACAGACAGCCGGAATTCACGCAGATTGACTGTGAAATGTCTTTCATCGAACAGGAAGATATCTTAAATACATTTGAGGGACTGATCCGTACGTTATTCAAAGACATCAAAGGTTTTGACCTTCCGGAAGTACCAAGAATGCAGTATTCAGATGCCATGCGCTTTTATGGTTCCGATAAACCGGATACCCGTTTTGACATGCGCTTTGTAGAGCTGACAGAATTGGTTAAAGGAAAAGATTTCCCTGTATTTGACAACGCGGAGCTGGTGATCGGGATCAATGCCACAGGTTGCGCATCTTATACGCGCAAGCAACTGGACGAACTGACAGACTTTATCAAACGTCCGCAAATCGGTGCAACAGGACTGATCTATATGAGACATAACGAAGATGGCTCATTGAAATCATCTGTAGATAAGTTCTATAATGAAGAAGAATTACAAAAATGGTCTGTTGCCCTGAATACCCAACCGGGAGATTTAGTGCTGATCATGGCTGGAGGACAGGATAAAGTACGCAAACAGCTAAGTGAATTGCGCCTGGAAATGGGTACACGCTTAGGTTTACGTGATAAAAATAAATACAGTGCCCTTTGGGTACTTGACTTCCCGCTATTGGAATGGGATGAGGAATCAGAACGTTACCATGCCATGCACCATCCTTTTACTTCTCCAAAACCGGAGGACATCGCCTTATTGGATACCAAACCGGGTGAAGTAAGGGCAAATGCTTATGATATGGTGGTAAACGGTACGGAAATCGGCGGCGGCTCGATCCGGATCCATGACAGGGCTTTACAGGCGCTGATGTTTAAACACTTAGGATTCTCTCCTGAAGAAGCACAAAAACAATTTGGCTTCCTGATGGATGCCTTTGAATTTGGTGCTCCCCCACATGGTGGAATTGCTTTTGGATTTGACAGGTTATGCTCCATCTTCGCAGGATTAGATAGCATCCGTGATGTGATTGCCTTCCCTAAAAACAATTCAGGAAGAGACGTGATGATTGATAGCCCTTCTACTATTGACGATAAACAAATGAACGAACTTAAAATAAAATCAACGGTTTAATATTCTGTTGAAATATTATAAAATGTTCATTAACAAAAAAAGGAAGCTTTAGGGCTTCCTTTTTTTGTTAATAGGTCTCGCTATCCGGCGGAATGCCGTAATCCACGTATGCCGAATCTGTTTCTTTGTTTTTCTTTGTCTTGCTGAACCAGGATTTTACAGAATTGAATATCGCCGATAAATGCTCTGCATCCAACGACTTTCCAACCTTACCTGAGGCTAAACCTACCAGCGCTTTAGTTACAAGGCCTGAGCCCTTAAAAAAGGTGCTGTTCATCACCAAAGGAAGGATCAGTGACATGACTTTACTGCTGATGTTAAACTTATCGTCTATTTTAAGAAAGGCAGAAGGTGTCGCATATTTTTTAATAAATCCGCCTATAGTAAACTGATGAAGGTATTTTTTAGAATCGCCAGCCAGCGCATCTCCTTTAAAGCGGTATTCCGCTTTAAGCAAACGCACCTGCTGATGAAGGTCCTCCAGGTTATTGATGTTATACTTTCTGCTCATCTTCGTCTTCCTTATCTGCTAATTTATTAAAATAGCGTCTGATTGTAAAGTTAATTATGGCCTTCTCAATATACTTTTCTTTCATAAAATAAACGATCATAGCCAATAGGATATAGATCAAAGCCACACAGCCAAAACCTCTCGTATAGCTACCCAGAACATCTGATAAAAACAGTGCTAAAGTAAAAGTACCAAACAAGAAAGCCAGCAGAAAACAAATGGCAACGGTGGCATTTGTCACCATGTCGGCAAACATCTTGGAACCTCGCTCTACCAGGTATAGCCGGGTGTATTCCAGCCGGGTATTGACATAACCTTTTGCGTCCTCTACCAGGTCCTCCAGATCTTTTTCTTTATTTTCCTGCATTATCTTTGGTTTTAGGGGGTAATTTATGCGTGCTCTACATCATCAGCAAATTCTTCCTCTGCCTGATGAAGTTTACTTTTTACAGAAGTCACCACTTTATCTTTCAGGTTCGCCAGATTATTGATCTCATCTGCCGCTTTGTCTTTAATAGCGTCACCAAGGTCTTTTAACGACTGGCTCAACTTATCTCTTGTTTCACTTCCTTTTTCCGGAGCAAACAGTAATCCCAATGCCGCACCTGCAGCTAAACCGGCCAATAGCCCAATTAATACTTTTGAATTATCATTCATGACATTTAAATTTTATGTTTAAAATTTCCTTTATTGACTCTGGAATATACTGATTATAACGATTCCTGGTCAGAAATTGTTTTAATTCTTTCCAATCTTTCGGAGGCCATTGCACTGGTTTCATATATTTTGATCAACAATATGAAGTAAGACAATAACAGCGGACCGAAAACCAGCCCCAGTATTCCGAATAAGGGTATACCAATAACTACGCCAATTACCGTAATAATGGGGTGAATATTGCCAACTTTTTTCGCAATCATAAAACGAAGAACGTTATCAATATTGATAATCACCACAAATCCGAAAATCAACATGGCCCAGGCGCCAAAGCTATTGCCATTCGCCATTTGGAGTAGTGCCGCCGGAACGAAGATAACCGGGGGGCCTAATACAGGGACAAAAGAGATAAAAGTGGTCATTACGCCCCAGAATAAAGGATCAGTGTAACCGAGTACATAGAATGACAAGCTGACCAATGATCCCTGCACCACACAGATCAGGCCTTGTCCCAGTACATTTGCATAGGTCGTATTTCGCATTTCTTCCGCAAAACGGTAAGCATTTTGTTCGCGAAACGGGGCATATTTTAACAACGAACGTTCGAATGTTTCGTTTTCTATCAACATGAAATACAGCAGGAAATACATGATCAGCAGTCCTAAGACGATGTTAAATGCACCGGAGATCAAAGAAGGGAAAAGTTCTGTAGCCCAGGTTCCTGCTTTCTTCAAGCCATCTTCTACCAGGCTTTGGAAATCACTTCCCACCGGAACAAGGTGTTTTATTTTGAAAATCAGGTTCTTAAAATAGATATGATCGCTCTGCATCTCGGCAATCTTTTCAATCACCATAGCGCTTACTGCATAAAAAGGAAGGATAATCACGAGTACCGAGACAAACAATAGCAGGAGAGCGGAAAGGCGTTTATTCCATTTTCGCTCTTCTACCAGGTATAAAAATGCTGGTCGCAGAATCGTATACAACACCAAGGTTCCCAGGATAGCGCTAAAGATTCCCTGTAAAGAATAAGCAATTAAACACCCCAGAATGATAATGATCAACAGGGTGATGTTATTCCTTTGTTTGTAGTTAAATAATGACATGGACCTTAGGTTTCCAGATTGATTGCCCTCATTTTATTATACAGCGTCTTCCTGTCAATATTCAGGATTTTTGCCGCCTTGGTTTTGTTAAAATTAACTTCTCTCAACACTTTTAAGATGGCTTCATATTCGGCCTCTAAAGCTGCATTTTTCAAGTCTCTTGGTTTCTCTGTCCGCGAAATGGAGCTTTCCATCGCAGAAGCTTTTGCATAGGTAGAGATCTCCAAAGGAAGTGCCTTTAATTGAATTTCCTGTGTTTCAGTAAGCAATGTTGCCCTTCTGACCACATTCTTTAATTCCCGAACATTTCCAGGCCAGTTGTAGGTTAAGAAACACTCTTCTACTTCTTCAGAGAAACCCTGCACATTTCGGTTCAATTCCTGGTTTGCCACTTCTAAAAAAGTATTGGCAAAGACCATAATGTCACGTCCACGCTGACTCAATGGCGGAAGAGCAATAGAAAACTCATTGAAGCGATGGTATAAATCTTCCCTGAACCTGCCTTTTTGAATGGCGTTTGTCAGGTTTTCATTGGTTGCAACGATAATTCTCACATCCAGATCGATCTCTTTTGTACTTCCGATCCTTTTGATTTTACGCTCTTGTACCGTCCTTAATAAGGCAGCCTGAATTTCATAGGAAAGGTTTCCTACTTCATCCAAAAAGAGGGTCCCGCCATTGGCCATTTCGAAATGGCCGATTTTGGTATAAAGTGCTCCGGTAAAAGATCCTTTTTCGTGTCCGAAAAATTCACTTCCTGCCAATTCTTTGGTTAAGGAACCACAGTCCATCGCCACGAAAGGATTGTTTTTTCTTGGGCTGTTCAAGTGAATGGCCATGGCAACAGACTCTTTTCCTGTTCCGCTTTCGCCGGTCAGGATCACACTGTAAGCCGTTGGGGCTACCAGTTGGATCTGTTTTAACAGCTCTTTAGAAGCCGTACTTTGTCCGGCAACGAAATTATCCGTTTGGTTATAAATCTGCTTGCTTCCTTTTTGCTTTGGTGCTTCAGCAGGGGTTTCCGCTCTATTTTCGTTTAAGGCGGTTTGTGTATCGATCGCCTTATTGATGGTATTTAATATTTCATCGGGATACAGCGGCTTAGTGATATAGTCGTACGCTCCCAGTTTGATGAGTTCCACAGCCAGCTTAATATCAGAATACCCGGTGATGATAATCACGCCGGTGCTTGGATAACTTTCCTTAATTTTGATCAGCATCTCCTTCCCATCGGTATCTTCCAAACGGTAGTCACACAACACGAGGTCGTAACTTTCCTTTGCCAGATATTCCATCGCGGAAACACCGCTTGTAGCTGTTGAGACACTAAATGAATTTCGGGTTAAAAACTTAGATAGTAATAAACCAATGTTTATTTCATCATCAACAATTAATATTTTTCTCATAGGGAAATAAAATAGTTTACTGCATAATAATAGATAAATATAAATACATTTTTTAGTATGGGAAATATTTTCTACACTTTTAAATCTACCGACCTATAAAAAGGTCAGTTTAGCGACTATAGCAAAAGCCCATCGAAATGCGTCCAATGGGCCTTAAATATGCGATAAACAAGGTTTATTTACCTAAAAATGCGGGTTTCCTTTTTTCTAAAAAAGCAGTAGTACCTTCTTTAAAATCATTTGTATCAAAACACTTACCAAATTCTTTGATTTCGGTTTCAAAACCATTTTCGTCAAAGAGAAGCGATGAATTTACCGATCGGATTGCACTGGCCACAGCCAATGGTGCACGCAATTTTATCTTTGCCAGAATTTCTTCCACTTTTGACAAAAGTTCTGCCGCGGGAACCACGTAATTGACCAATCCGATTTTTTCGGCATGTGCTGCAGTGATCATATCCGCAGTGGTGATCATTTCGATTGCTCTTCCTTTTCCAACCAGTTGTGTTAGCCTTTGTGTTCCTCCATAACCAGGAATCAGGCCCAGGGAAACCTCAGGTAATCCTAGTTTTGCGTTATCTGAAGCCACCCGGATATGACAGGCCATAGCCAGCTCCAATCCTCCACCCAAAGCAAAACCATTGATTGCTGCAATGACTGGTTTCGGGCAATTTTCTATGGCATCAAATACGGTATGTTGTCCATTTCTGGCCAAGTTTTCACCCTCTTCGCTACTATAAGCAGCAAACTCCGAGATATCGGCGCCGGCAACAAAGGCTTTCTCTCCTGCTCCGGTCAGTAACACCGCGCGAACCTCCTCATTTTGACCTGCGAAGGCGATCGCCTCTGCCAATTCTGTTAATGTTTCTTTATTTAAAGCATTAAGCTTTTGCTCCCTGTTAATGGTCACATAAAGCACTTGCGCTCTTATTTCTGATAGGATATTCTGATATGCCATAATCTAAAAGTTTCTGTTTTCGACAACCCAGCCTTTGATATAATTTACGATCGTTTCCATGGTGGTCCCCGGCGCAAACAATTCACCTACGCCGATTTCTTTGAGTTTCTTCATGTCACTTTCCGGAATGATTCCACCACCGGTGAGCAATACATCTTTAACGTCTTTCTGCCTCATGATTTCTACTATCTTAGGGAAGACCGTCATGTGTGCTCCGGATAGGATCGAGACACCTATGGCATCAACATCTTCCTGTAGGGCTGTGTTTACCACCATCTCAGGGGTTTGACGCAATCCGGTATAGATGACCTCCATCCCGGCATCTCTCAGAGAGGTTGCAATTACTTTAGCTCCTCTGTCGTGCCCATCCAATCCAACTTTAGCCACTAAAACCCTAATGGGCCTGTTTAATGTCTTGCTCATAAAATATACGAATAGTAGGCTGTAAATGTAAGTAAATTAGCGCTTTTATGTTAACTTTGAAGACTAAATTTACAGTTTTTATGAGTGAGGAAAGATCATTGAACTTTATTGAGGAGATCATTGAGAACGATTTAAGCAGCGGAAAATATGAAACGTTAATTACCCGTTTCCCGCCTGAACCCAATGGATATTTGCACATCGGACATGCGAAGGCAATCTGCCTGAACTTTGGTCTGACCAAGAAATATGGTGGCTATACAAACCTGAGGTTTGATGACACCAACCCGATAACGGAAAAAACAGAATATGTAGACAGTCAGCAGCAAGACATTAAATGGCTTGGGTTTGAATGGAAAAATGAGCTTTATACCTCAGATTACTTTGATACTTTATACGATTTCGCAGTTAAACTGATCGAAAAAGGGCTTGCTTATGTAGATGACAGCAGTGCTGAAGAAATTGCAGCATTGAAGGGTACACCTACGGAAGCAGGGAAAGACAGCCCATACCGTTCCCGCAGCATTGCCGAAAACCTGGATCTTTTTGCCCGCATGAAAGCAGGTGAATTCGCAGATGGCGCCCGTATTTTAAGAGCGAAGGCTGATATGTCCAGTCCGAATATGATCATGCGTGATCCGATTATTTATCGCATCAAACATGCAGAACATCACCGTACAGGCAACAAATGGTGCATCTATCCGATGTATGATTTTGCACATGGACAAAGTGACAGTATTGAAACCATTACCCATTCTATCTGCACCCTGGAGTATGTATCTCACCGGGAATTGTACGACTGGTTCATAGCACACCTGGACATTTTCCCTTCCAAACAATACGAATTCGCCCGTCTAAACCTTTCTTATACGGTAATGAGTAAAAGAAAGCTCCTGCAACTTGTAAATGAAGGTGTGGTTAGCGGATGGGATGACCCCCGCATGCCTACCATCAGCGGATTGAGAAGAAGAGGGTATACTCCGGAAAGTATCCGTGAATTCTGCGAAAGAATCGGGATTGCCAAAAGAGAAAACCTGATCGAGCTGAGCTTACTGGAATTCTGTGTTCGCGAACACCTGAATAAAACAGCAAACAGGGTAATGGCGGTATTAGACCCGATAAAACTGGTGATTACCAATTATCCTGAAGGACAGGAAGAAGTACTTCATGGAGAAAATAATCCGGAAGCAGAAGATAAAGGCGGCATCAGAGAGATTCCTTTCAGCAATGAATTGTGGATTGAGCGTGAAGATTTTATGGAAGAGCCTGCAAAAAAATGGTTCAGACTAGCTCCGGGAGCAACGGTAAGACTGAAACATGCTTATATCGTAAAATGTGAAGATTTCCGTAAAGATGCAGAAGGAAATGTAACTGAGGTGCATTGTACGTATATCCCTGAATCTAAAAGCGGCGAAGACACCAGCGGTATTAACGTAAAAGGAACAATACATTGGGTAAGTACGAAACATGCGAAAAGTGCAGAAATCAGAACTTACGACCGTCTGTTTACCGTAGAATCCCCGGATTCAGAAGAAGGTGATTTTAAGGATTACCTGAACCCAAACAGCGTTGACGTCATTAAACAAGCATATATAGAGCCTTATCTCGCAAATGCCGATATCGATTCTAGATATCAGTTTATTAGAAAAGGATACTATTGCGTAGATAAGGACTCCACTCCTGAACACCTGGTATTTAACCGTACCGTTGGCTTAAAAGATGCCTGGGCAAAAGGAAATAAATAATTTTATTTTATAAAGCCGGATATAAACGAAAAGCCGGATCAGCGTTATGTTGATCCGGCTTTTTATATTTTATTTCCCTTGCTTTTCTGTTTAAAATGTCTTATCCTTCAATTGATCAGCCATTGATCAGCAATAGGAGGTTGATTGATCCCTGATAGATCCTGCGGTCCTGTAAATGGTCTTTTATAAATTAATCGCGGGTTTCAAAAATAGCAATGCAATTCGCAGTCAACCGAAACACAAGGTTACAGATATTTCGTATATAAATTATATAAGATCAGCTTATCTGTCGGCGTAAGTATCGGAGCGATATCCGTTTGTACAAAATGGATTTTAAAGGCAACAATTGCAGACGTAGGATTACTGACATCGTAACCGATCACCCTTAATGCCAGCTCTGTATTAAAATCTACGGGCGGCATTTTCAGCACATCGTCATACCATAAACCAAAGCCCTTTTTGGCCAGAACTTTCCATGGGAAATTTAAAGGATCTATTTTTCGCCTTGGCGCGATGTCTGAATGACCGATAAAATTGGCGGTAGGGATGTTATACCGCTTTTTCAGTGCACCAAGAAGCTCGACTAAACTTCTCAGCTGGGCATCAGCAAAAGGTTCTTTACCGTTGTTATCGAGCTCAATGCCTATAGAAGACGAATTCAAGTCTGTATCATTACCCCATTTTCCAACTCCGGCATGGTTTGCTCTGAGGTAATCGTTTACCATCTGAACCACTTTACCATCTCTTCCCACTACATAATGTGCACTAACTCCTGCCTTTTTGTTGATAAAAGTTTTTACCGTTTGATTCAACGAATCCTGAGCAGTATGATGAATAATGACAAAATTAGGACGACGGATACCAAAGTTAACAGAACCAATCCAGGACTGCTGTTCGGGGATTAAAGTCGCGACAGTTTGATTGGCCGGAGGAGTGGCCTTTACCATCTCTGCAAAGCCATTTGCCTGATCCTTATATATTTTATTCGTTGCGGCGTACTTATTCGAAGAACATGCTGCCAGCAGGAACAGAGATAAAATAAAGAAGCTGCCCCGGGTAAATTTATGTTGTTGTATCATAATAGAAGTATAGAAGTGGTGAAATTACTATTTTTTACTAATTTAGTTGCCATCTTATTAGGAGATGAACCAAAGGAGAGCGACGAAAATGCCTGCATTTGATGTAGCTTTGCATCGATAAAAAAACAAAAATTCAATATGAAAAACTTAAGCAAGTTAACGCTTATTATTGCCGGATGTGCCCTGGTTACGGGAATTTCTTCTTGTAGCAACCCCAATGGAAACACCAATACTACTGCTAAAGATACCAGTTCAACTGAAGATAGTTTGCAACGTTATGTAAATGACCGGATCGCGATTTACGAAAAGGTTAAACTGAGTACCAACCTGAATGAATTGTCTGCCAATGAACGTAAGATTTTACCTTTATTGATACAGGCCGCCCAAATTATGGATGAGCTTTTCTGGAAACAGGCATATCCGCAGCGTGACAGCTTATTAAGTACCATAAAGGATGAAAAAACCAAAGCTTTTGTATGGATCAATTACGGGCCATGGGATCGCTTAAACGGAGATAAGCCATTTATTTCAGGCATTGGTGCAAAACCGGATGCGGCCAGCTTCTACCCTGCCGGAATGACCAAAGCGGAATTGGAGAAATCGGATGTGAAAGATAAATTAGGTCAGTATTCTGTGGTAAAGAAAGACAGCACTGGAAAACTGAGCTCCGTTCCTTACCATGTGTTGTATGCTTCAGAACTACAAAATGCATCAGCTTTGCTTAAACAAGCGGCATTACTTGCCGAAGATGCGGGATTCAAAAAATACCTGACCCTACGTGCAGACGCCCTGGTTTCTGATGATTATACGGCCAGTGATTATGCCTGGCTGGATATGAAAACCAATAACCTGGA
>Ga0307414_10001672_pt1 | contig 11532 bp, 11 predicted proteins | sample DK1Ometagenome_FD_203804 | JGI IMG/M metagenome (GOLD analysis project Ga0307414, IMG submission 203804) | Maize rhizosphere microbial communities from greenhouse at UC Davis, California, United States - DK15-O-3 | ecosystem: Host-associated > Plants > Roots > Rhizosphere > Soil | place: USA...
CTTTGCTGCCATAACTCCCCTCCCGCTTGCGGGAGGGGCTGGGGGAGGGCCTGTTAGGGAAATGGCGGTGACATGCCCTCCCCTAACCCCTCCCGCAAGCGGGAGGGGAAGGGCAACTTTCCTCCCCAATCCCGTCATCTCCCACAACGCCCTTGCCTGCAACAGCAAGCCTCGCCTACCGTGCCGCCGGGCAGGGAGACAAGCATGGCGACGGTGGCGATTTACAGTCTGAAAGGCGGGGTGGGGAAGACGACCTTCTCCATCAACCTGGCCTGGGCCGCAGCCGCCATTTCGAAGCGCCGGACCCTGATCTGGGATCTCGATCCGCAGGCGGCTTCGACATACATCATGGCGGATGGACCGGCAGCGGACGGTCCGGCGCAGGCCATCTTTGCGCGCAATGTCGATGCGAAGGCGATGGTGCGCCCTTCCCATGTCGCGGGCGTCGATCTGCTGGCGGCGGATACTTCGCTTCGGGGACTCGATCATTTCTTCTTCGAACTAGGCAAGAAACGGCGGCTGGAGAAGCTGCTTGGCGGACTTTCCAGACATTATGATCGCATCATCCTCGACTGCCCGCCCGGCCTGACCCCCACAAGCGAGCAGGTGCTCCGCGCCGCCGACCTCGTCATTGTACCGGTCATTCCCTCCCCCCTGTCGCAGCGGGCGCTGGTCGATGTGGTCGACTTTCTGGCACGGCAGAAGGGGCGGCATGCCCCGATCCTGCCCGTCTATTCGATGGTCGATCGCCGCCGCTCGCTGCATAGGGCGGCATTGGTGGAGAAATCCGATTGGCCGGTGATCCCGATGGCCAGTGCCGTTGAGCAGATGTCCGTCAAGAAGGCTCCACTTGGGCAGTTCGAACCGCACTGCCCGGCCGCCAAATCCTTCACCAGGTTGTGGACGGGAATCGAACGGAAGCTGCGGATGGCGGCGTAAGGAGGGTTGTGGGATTTTCAGGACATCCCTGCATCGTCATCCCCGCGAAAGCGGGGACCCAACTCTCGCCAATCCCTGAGTCTGAGCCAAGAGGATGGATGGGTTCCCGCTTTCGCGGGAATGACGATTTGTGGGTGCCGAGAAACGTCGGCTTGGCTCATAGCCCGCCCTACGCCACAGCGCTCTGCTGGCCGTCGCCGAAGAGGGCGACCGCCTCGTTGGCGGGCATCGGACGGCCGAAATAATAGCCCTGGATTTTCTTGCAGCCCAGGCGGTTGATCATCTCCGCCTCTTCCTCATTTTCAACGCCCTCGGCTGTGGTGGACATGCCCAGGCTGTCGGCCAGGGCGACGACGGCGCGGATGATGGCGATGCTTTCGGGCACGTTCTTCGACGCGCCCTGCACGAAGCTCCGGTCGATCTTGATGGTGCTGAAGCGCGTTTTCCGCAGATAGCCCAATGAGGAGTAGCCCGTGCCGAAATCGTCGAGCGACAATTTGACGCCCAGCGCCAACACGCGGTCCAATATCTGTTCGGCGGCCGTTCCTTCGCGCATGAAGACGCTTTCCGTCACTTCCAGTTCCAGCCGGTGCGCGGGCAATCCGGAATAGGCGAGGGCGGAGGTTACGGCGGTCACGAAATTGGGATCGCCAAGCTGTTCGGCCGAGACGTTCACCGCGACGCGGATATGCGAGGGCCAGTTCATCGCCTCCTTGCAGGCGGTGCGGAGTACCCATTCGCCGATCGGGCCGATGAGGCGCGCATCCTCCGCCACCGGAATGAATTTTACCGGAGAGATGCTGCCCATTTCAGGATGTGTCCAGCGGACGAGTGATTCAAAGCCCTCCACCACGCCGGTCGTGGCATTGACCACCGGCTGGTAGACGACGTGCAACTGCTGCTTCTCCAGCGCCTCGCGCAGCGCGATTTCCAGGGTGCGGCGCTCCTCGGCATGGGCGTGCAGCCGGTGCTCATATCCGTGGTGGACACCGCCGCCCTCCTCCTTTGACCGGTATAGCGCCAGGTCCGCGCTGCGGATCAGCGTTTCGGCGGTACGGCCGTCACGGGGCGCAATGGCGGAGCCGACACTGGCGCCGACATAGAGCATATGCTGATCGACATCATAGGGCCGGGACAGCGCCGCGATGATGTCCAGCGACAATTGTTCGACATAGGTGGTGTCGTGAATTTCGCGGATGACCACCGCAAATTCGTCCCCGCCGAGGCGGCCGCAGATTTCGTTCTTGGAACAAACCTGCTGCAACCGCTCCGATACGCGGGCGAGCAGGCGGTCGCCGACCAGATGGCCGAGCGTGTCGTTGATCGCCTTGAACCGGTCGAGGTCGATCATCAGGAAACCGCAGCGGCTGTTCCAGCGCTCCATTTCCTGCATCGCGTGATCCAGCGCCTCCGTCAGGTGCAGGCGGTTGGGAAGCTTGGTGAGTGTGTCGTAACGGGCGAGATGGGCAATCTTTTCCGATGATTCGCGCTGCTTGGTCACATCGGACGCGACGCCGCGATAGCCCTGGAATACGCCTTTTTCATCGAGACGGGGAGACGCGGACAGTTCCCACCAAAGTTTCTGGCCTCCGATTTCGACCTCCAGCAGCAGGTTGCTGAAATTTTCCCGGCGCTTGATCTTGTTGGCGAATTCGTGAAGCGAGGGCGAAAACTGGCCGGACTCCCAGGCGCTGCCCGCCAGCAGTTCCAGCAATGGCTTTCCCTCGATGTCGGCTGGGTTCATGCCTAGCGCGCGGGCGAACCGGGCGGAAACATGGGTCACTCGCCGCGCGGCGTCGGTTTGCCACAGCCAGTCGGCGTTGCTTTCCTCGAACTCGCGCAGCAGGAGGCTCACCACTTCGCTCTTTTCCGCCAGTTGCGACGTGGCGGTGACTTGTGTGCTGTAGGCGCGGGCGTGTTTCAGGCTCGTGACGAGCAGCATCAGGGCATAGCACACAACCACGGCGGCGACCTGAAAGGAACCGATGCCCAGCATCATCCAGGCGTTCGCGCTCCCCAGCGTGGCGAGGAACAGCAGAGTCGAGAGCGGCATGCCGATATAGGTGAGCGTAGTCCCCACCATGATGCAGCTCATCAACGCCCACAGGGAGATGAATTCGGTGGGATTGCCGGGATGAACAAAGAATACCGGCGGAATGGCCCAGATCAGGCCCTGAACGAACATGAGGCCGCCGTCGCGCAGTACGGTGGCGGCGCTGATGCCGGCATGATCGGAACGCACCCTTTCCCGGCCCATGCGATAATAGAAATAGCCGAATCCAGATGCCGTCAGCCCCCACCCGAGCAGTGCCGGGAGGTAGGCCGTCCCGGAAAACAGACCGCAGACAAAAATCACGGCAAAGGTGGACAACAGGAAATAGAGCGGCCCCAGCCGATCGATTGAACGAAATTGCGACACGCGCAATTGATCGACGTCCATATCGGCAGGACTGGAGAGGCCCATCAGAACGCGCAGGGGAAGCTTTTGGGACGTCATCGCCACTCTTTGAAACAGGAATTCCTCACAAGGCCGCATTCTATGTGGCCAAAGTTAGGGAATGGTAACCGGCGGGCCTGATCCCGATGGATTTTGCGTGCACTTATTGTTCAGAAAACCCTTGCCGTTCCCCTATGGCTCCCGGCGTCCGGCTTGCTATAGAAGGACGGTCGGCAAGCCGGAGCGCGAGGGAACAGGTGGGTTTCAAGGAACATGAGTTGCGGCGCCAAGTGGTGCGGGAAATGCATCTGCGCCGCTTTCCCGAATTCGCGCTGCCCGCAGACATTACGCAATGGGTGAAGCTGATCGACGCATCCGAGCGGGAGATGGAGCACAGTCAGGTGCTGGCCATGCCGGCCGTCCCCCAGCAGGACGCATCCGGTCATCGGCGGCACGTTGCGGGGCTGGGGGCGGAGGGCCTGCGGATCAGTTGGGAGCGCCATAGCGAGGCCAGCACCACGACATTGATCCGTTCCGGCGTTCCCGCCTTGCCAAACAACTGGACGGACCATCCAGGGGGTGACGCCGCGGCGGCGGTCGAATGGGCGGAAAAGCTGCCAGGATCGGTTATTCGCGCGACGCGAATCTTGATCGTTGCTGATGACGAATCGGCGCGGCCCGTGTTGGAAGCGGCGGAATTTCTCGAGTCCGACCTTGTCAGTTGCCATGTTGCCGGTGGGGCCAGGATCTGGACCGATTTCCGCATTCATGGCGACGATTATGGGCGGATGGTCATTGCGGCGAACGGCCTGCTGCCCGGTGATCTTGCGCGCTGCGTGCAGCGGTTGCAGGAATTGGGGAACTACCGGAACATGGCGCTGCTCGGCCTGCCGCTCGCTCAGGAAAATTGGGCGCGGCTGGATGCGCTGGAACGGGCGTTGGACGAAGCGGGACGGGCGCAATCCTCGCCCGATTTGCGTGACGATGATTTGCTGCTGGACATTTCGCGCCTGTCCGCCGCATTGCTGACGGTAACGACGCAATGCGGCTACCGGATGAGCGCCACCGCCGCCTATGCAGAGATCGTGACGAGCCGCCTCGCTGAGCTGGATGTTCGGCCGATCGCCGGTTTCCATTCCCTGATCGACTTCACCGACCGGCGGTTCAAGCCCGCCGTGCGCACCTGCGCTACGCTGACGGCGCGGCTAGATGCGCTGAACGAGCGCGCCGGCCGCTTTACCGCCATGTTGCGGACACGGGTCGAAACGCGGATCGAGAATCAGAACGGCCGGCTGCTGGCTTCGCTTGACCGAAGCGCAAAGACGCAGTTGCGCCTTCAGCATCTGGTCGAAGGCCTGTCGACCGTCGCCATCAGCTATTATGCGCTCAGCCTGCTTGCCTACCCGGTGAGGGCGGCGGGGCATTATTGGCCGGATATGTCAGAATATGTCGTGCTGGGCGCCGCGATGCCGATCGTCGTCGCCGCGGTTTTCCTGTTCATGAGCGCCTTGCGCCGCCGCCTGACGAACGGCGGGGACTGAAGTCCGGTTATCGGGCGCTGCTTTTGACCTGATAGGGCCATTTGTCGCCGTCGGGCTCCGTCAGCGTCAGATAGTCGCCGATGCGAAGCGGATGGCTTTCAAGATGGAAGATGGCCTCGTCATCTTCCTCGCCCAAGGCATAGGAAAACGCCCAGCCGCCGCCTTTATGAATGATGTAGCCGGACCGTTCAGGCTCGCCGGGCCAGAAACGGCGGACGGTGGCGAGTTCAGGCCGGGCGTCGAACTCTTGCGGGTCGATGGTCCCTTCCTGCGTCAATGGCAGGCGCAGCACATAGGCATGCGCGGGGGACCCATTGGGAAATTCCCGGGTGCGGGCGAGTTCCAAGCGAATGGTTGTCCAGGTCATGCATAGAATAATGCGATTGGGCGGATTTTCGGGAAATAAGGAAATCTACGGATGGGGAGTAATTTCATAATGCATTAGAGACCGAGCATGAAATCCGTCGAAGGGGTTATATAATGGGGCGGTTTATACTGTGCCTGTTATTGCAAGCGGCCGTCGCGTTGCTCGTGATGGTTCTGCCTGGATCCGCGCGATCGCAGGAGACGTCCGGCTGGACGCGCGAGAATGCCGTGGCGTTGCTCGCATATATTGATCAGGTCTCCGGGGAAGGGCTGGACCCCGCCGACTATGCGCCTGTGGCCCTTCGGACGGCGCTCGCGCGGGACGACCTGGCCGCGCTCGATGTGGCGGCAACGTCGAGCTTTACGACACTGGTGCGCGATCTCGCTTATGGGCATGTGCCCGACGAGAACCGTATTGCCTGGCACATCCGCATCGAACCGCCCACGCCGCAGGCAATTGCAGAAATCATGCTGCATGCTTTGGCGACACGGGACGTGCCGGGCGTGCTCGCCTTGTTGGCGCCCGACCATCCGGAATATCGTGCCTTGAAGGCCGCTCTGGCGCGAACGGCGGACGGGGCGGCGCGGAACAGGCTGCGCATCAATATGGAGCGCTGGCGCTGGATGCCGCGCGCGCTCGGCTATCGGCACCTGCTGGTGAATGTTCCGGCGTTTCGAGTGGACCTGATCGAAAATGGGCGGCTGGTTTCGCGGCATCGCGTCATCACTGGCGCGCTGAAGACGCCCACCCCGCAGTTCGACGCCCTTGTGACCGGCGTCGTCCTCAACCCCTCCTGGTATGTTCCGCAATCGATCATTGCGGAAAGCGTCGGGCGGCTGGTGCGGACCCGGCCTGCCGAGGCCGCGCGGCGCGGCTATGTCGCGACCTACGATCAGGCGGGCCGGCTTCAGGTGCGCCAGACGCCTGGCCCCGGCAACGCGCTGGGCGTGCTGAAGCTGGACATGCCCAACCGTTTCTCCATTTACCTGCACGATACCCCGGCCAAGGCTCTGTTTGAAAAGCCGGTGCGCGCTTTCAGCCACGGGTGCATCCGTACCGACCGGGCGACTGATCTGGCCGCGGCCCTGCTGGACGGACATGACGGCTGGGATGCGGCCCGGATCGCGGAAGTAGTGGCGACGCGAGAAACCAGCCGGATCGCGCTCCCCGCACCAGTGCCGGTCTATGTCGCTTATTTCACCGCCGCCAGTGACGGCAAAGGCGGCGTGACCTTTTACGATGACATCTATGGTCGCGACGACGCCGTCGCCATGGAACTGGATGATCGCCGGGGGGATGAGATCGTCGCGCTGTTCCGTCAGGGATTAAGCGAGTGCAGCAAGTCCGGCGAGATAGCGCAGGGGTGATACAGCCGTCCGACGCGAAGTACTTCAAACCTTGTCGGCATAGATGAGCCGTCCCGGGCCAAGAAGTTCCAGCACCTTGTCCAGCCGGTCCTCGGCAAAAGCAAAGCAGCCCTCGCTTCGTCCCAGCTTCCCGTGCTCGCGCACCATATCGTCGCTGACGTACCAGGCGCCATGGATGACGATGGCGCGCGCCTCTGCGTTGTCGTTGCTGGGATCAAGGCCAATGAGCCGCTGCGAGCGGCCATGCTTGCCCGTATAATAGTCACCGGTCAGATAGGAGCCGTGCGACGATGCGTTCGAGCCGGGCAGGTTGGAGAAGCGCTCAAGCCAGCCGCTATGCGCCGGGTCGGACCCCCGGCCATGGGAAACAAGGAACGCCTCCGCCTTGCCGGCCGCCAAGTCGACCAGATAGAATCGGGGGAGGCGCGAAGGCTGCGAAAAATCGGCGATGGCCATGCGATCGCGATGAGTTATGGCGCTTCCATGCGCTTCCATCGCCGCCTTGGCGCGCGCGATCATGGCTTGCGGCAGGATATTGCGGCCCAGAGACACCACCGACGCACGACCCGGAATGGCGGACACCAAGCCTCCCGCCAGCGACGCCGCAACAAATGTCCTGCGGCTGATCGTCAAGGCAGAATTTCGGCGGCTTTCCATTGCCTCAAGATAAGGGATGCGTCCGCCCGGTGCAAGTTGGCCGGCCGGAAAGCCGATCCTAGCCGGCGAGCAACCGTTTCTCCGCAGGCTGTGCCGCCTTCGGGCGATCATTGTCGCGAGCTTCCCAATGGAGATAACAACTGTCGAACAAAGCGACCTGCCGAAGCCGTTCAAGGTTGGGAATGCGAAGCCAGCGGGACCGAAGTTCAATCAATCCGAGAGTCCGCATCTCCTGCAGCGTGCGATTGACATGGACCGGGGTGAGGCCGGTGATGTCGGCCAGCTCGAGCTGCGTGAGCGGCATCGCGTACTGGTCGCCGCAGGTCAGCCGGGCCGCCTTGAGACGATAATGGAGTTCGCAAAACAGATGGCTGAGTTTTTCAAGCGCACTTTTGCGGCCGAGGTTGACGATCCATTCGGTCTGCATGGCAGCGCTGGCCTGCATGTCCGACCAGAGGAAAGCGTATAGTTCCGGATCGGCAGCCGCCTTCTGCCGCAGATCGCGGCAGGACAGGCGAACGGTGCGGACATTGGTGAGCGCGACAACATGCTGGGCCGCAGCGGCATCGCAGGCCCAGCCGAGCTCGCAAAAATTGCCGGGCAGGAACAGAGCTGTAATTTGCCGTCTCCCGTCCGGCAGCAATTTGTACCGGCAGGCCCAGCCTTCGTTGATGTGATGGACATAATGCTGCGGCTCGCGTTCATGCGCCAGCGCCTGGTGCGCCTTGATGTAATACAGGCTGTGCCGCCCGACTTTCCTGTCCAGGGCGGGCGGTTCGGCTTGGGCGATGGAGGTCTGAATGAACATCTGGTCCTTCCGCGTTCGGCCTGGCGCGCCCCCGTTTCATTTGCCGAACAACATGCCTGGACAATGCGCGAGACGGCACTTGGCTCCCGCCCGTTTCAGCAAATTCATGCGATTGCGGGATGAGTCGCGGCTGGCTCTGTTCCGTCCTGGGCTCCAGCCGAGGGCCGACTTGCCACCAGACGGGATCAATGCCGATTAAACGCCTGGGCAGGGGGAGCAAAAGCGCGGCTCATGCGTCGAATAGCTGGCGGATCTTGATCCGGATTTACGTCCGTTCCGCGATGGGTCGCATCAACTGAATCACCGGCGTCGCGCTGGTGGGGAGAGTGAGGCCATGAAAGATCACGCGCATTATTTCGCGAAAAGGGAACGGCAGTGCCGCGCGCTGGCGGAGACGCACGTCGATCCCAGTTTGCGGCGGATATATGAGAAATTCGCGAATCAGTACGCCAGGGCATTGGAACATAATGATGACGAATGGACGCCGTCTGGGATCAGGGCGCGCCAACAAACCGCGCGCGAGCCGGACTACCCCGTCATCTAATGGCGAATCGCGGGCCTTCCGGTAGGCGGGCAGTGGCGAGTAGACCATCCCTTTGGCGCTTCCCTGCCGATACGGAGCTACAAAAAAACGCCGATGTCCAAATTTTCCAATATCAGCTTGGATGGTTGCGTTACCGGAACGTCGCGACCCGAAGAGCTTTGCTTTGTGGAGCTCTTAACTTTTGGCCCGGTTGGATCATCCAACCGGGCTTTTTTTGGGCTGCGCGAACTGGCCCGGCCGTGGGGCCAAAGCGGGCCGTCACGCCTCCGCCATCATCCGTCGCGATCGGCATTCGACCTCTCTTCCGGGTAATTGCGGCGGCCGACATTCTTCCATAGGCTCCCCCGGCCGCCGAGATGCAATCGCGGCATCCCTCGAGAGGCGACCCGCCAAGATGATCGATCGGAAACTCTGGCTTCTATGCGGCGGGCTCGGCCTGGGGGCTACGGCGATCGCCGCCACCGCCATCCAGGCCGGGAACAGCTCGTCCGCCCGACTGGCACTATACGCCAGCATCCCTGCGCCAGCCGCGCCCGCGACGATACAGCAGCGTAACTTCGGGGCCTCCGGTCTTTGGTCCCGCGCTGGCGACGGGACCGATTTGCTGCGCGGCGTTCATGCCAGCAGGGCGATGGATCTCATTCACATCCGCGCGACGCGAACGGCTCCACTGGTGGTGCAGGACGTGAAGGCGGACAAGGTACGGCAGTTCCTGGATATTTACGACAACAAGACCAAGCCTTCCGTCGCCAATCTGACGGTACGGAGAATAAGGGCGGGCTTTCTGAAAAGGGGCATTCGGCTACGCTATGGCAGCAATGCCATCGTCATCCGCGATTTTCGCCTGACCCATCTTGGCCCCAGCAGATCCAGGGGAGACATTCCGGTCGGCATCGGTCTGTATGATGATGTTCACAATGTCCTGATCGAACGCGGCGTCGTTGAAAACGTCCTGAGCGAACTGCCCAGCGAGAAACATTATTGGAACGCCGACGGCATCAGCCTGGAACGGGGCGTGCATGATGTGGTGCTGCGCGACATCGTGATCCGCAACTGCACCGATGGCGGGATCGACAGCAAGGCCACCAACCTCCTGATCGACCGGGCGAGCATAACCGGATGCGCCAGAAATCTTCGCCTCTGGGAAGATACCGCCATCACAAGCCTTGAAAGCATCGATCCGGTCAAGCGCGGGGGTGTTGGCGGGGTGGCTCATATCGGCCTGTACAAGGGATTGGAAAAGGTCCGGATCGACCGACTGATTGTCCGCTCGGCCAAGCCCGTCCCCATATTCCTGATGGAAGTGGATGCTCCGGCAACAATCGTGATCGGCAGCCACGACATCGTTACGCCGCGCGGCACACCCATCGTCGGCGGGCAATTTCCCGACCGGCTCAAGCTGATCTGGAAAAGCGGTCCGCCAAAGCTTTGATGAGTGGGCAGCTGGGCCGTCCGGTGTCTTGCCGATGCCGCCGCCGGTCGCCATGTTGGGACCATGCGGGGGTATTGGTCCAGGCCAAAGGTGCGCGGGCGGGCCAGCGGCTGTGGGATCGGAGATAGCGGAGCGGAGGTGCCATGTCCGTGCAGTTGAATCACACCATCGTCTGGTGCCACGACAAGCACAAATCCTCGAACTTTCTGGCTTATGTCCTGGGCCGGGCGGCGCCCGTTCCATTTTATCATTTCATGGTGGTGGAACTGGATAATGGCGTGTCGCTGGACTTCATGGAGAAGGACGGCGAGATCGCACGTCAGCATTATGCCTTCCTCATCGATGAGGGGGAATTTGATGCGGCTTTCGCGCGTATCCGTGCGGAGGGTGCTCCATATTGGGCGGACCCTGGACGTTCGCGCCCGAATGAGATCAATCATAATGACGGCGGCCGCGGCGTCTATTTCGAGGATCCGGATGGGCACCTGCTTGAGCTGCTCACGCGGCCCTACTCCAGCGGCTGAAGGTGCGCGTTACCGGTTGCCGTGGTCCGTCCAGCGCTTTTCCCCGTCGCATTGAACCAATCGCGGCCCCGGCCGTTGCCTTGATCGTGTGCCCTGGAAACTGGAGTGACGTTCCATGACTTTTCTGCTGCCGGAACTTCCCTATGCCAAACATGCATTCGGCGATGTGATTTCGGAAGAAACCTTCGACTACCATCATGGCAAGCATCATGCCGCCTATGTGCAGAAGGCGAATGAACTGCTGCCGGAGGCCGGGCTGGAAGGGGCCACCCTGTCGCAAGCGATCCACGCCGCCAAGGCAACCGGCAAGGCCACCCTTTTCAATCAGGTCGGGCAGATCTGGAACCACTCATTCTACTGGCTCTGTCTCAGCCCCGAAAAACAGCGGCCGACGGGCCGGCTGCTCGACAGGATTCAGCAGGATTTCGGCACTCTGGACGATATGTTGACGCAGTTCAAAGCAGAGGCTGTCGATCATTTCGCCAGCGGCTGGGCCTGGCTGATCCTCAACAACGGCAAGGTGGAAATCACCTCGCTACACGATGCCGACACGCCCGTCGCTTATGAGGGCATGCAGCCCTTGCTGACGCTCGATGTTTGGGAACATGCCTATTATATCGACTATCGCAACGCGCGGCCGGACTATGTCGATGCGCTTCTGAACAACGCGATCAATTGGGAATTCGTCGCGCAAAATCTTGATGGTGAGGGTGTGAGACGCGCGGATCAGCGAGGGTGATCTGGTCTCCCCTCCCGTTTACGGGAGGGGTCGGGGAAGGGCCTGTAAGGGCATGGGAGGGACATGCCCTCCCCTAGCCCCTCCCGTAAACGGGAGGGGAATAGTTCATCCCTGCGGCGGCAATGTTTCGCCGATTTCCTCGCTGTCCAGCTTCTTCCCGATATCGAGCCCGTGCCG
>Ga0307414_10001673_pt1 | contig 11531 bp, 10 predicted proteins | sample DK1Ometagenome_FD_203804 | JGI IMG/M metagenome (GOLD analysis project Ga0307414, IMG submission 203804) | Maize rhizosphere microbial communities from greenhouse at UC Davis, California, United States - DK15-O-3 | ecosystem: Host-associated > Plants > Roots > Rhizosphere > Soil | place: USA...
GTGGTATTGGTATGAGAGGTCCGGGTGAAACTCAGATTGAGAGTGATAGAAGGATGATCCTTGAAAAGATTGCTCTTTTAAAAAGCAGGCTGAGCCAGATTGATAGACAAAATGAAACGCAAAGAAAAAACCGTGGACAACTGATAAGGGTTGCTCTTGTTGGCTATACGAATGTAGGGAAATCAACGATTATGAATATGCTTTCTAAATCGGAAGTGTTTGCCGAAAACAAACTATTTGCCACATTGGATACTACAGTAAGAAAGGTGGTTATTGAGAATTTGCCGTTTTTATTATCAGATACAGTAGGGTTTATCAGAAAGTTACCTCACCATTTGGTAGAATGTTTTAAATCGACATTGGATGAGGTACGTGAAGCAGATGTATTGATCCACGTTGTGGATGTATCGCATGCTAACTTTGAAGATCAGATCAATGTGGTGAATGAGACCTTAAAAGATCTTGGCGCGAGGGATAAAGAGACCATCATGGTATTTAATAAAATGGACGCTTACGTAAGCCCTGAGCCTGATCATGAAGATGAGGAAAGAGCCGTGCTTACGCTTGATGATTTTAAGCGTAGCTGGATGGCAAATCATAATGCCCCTTCTATATTTATATCTGCCCTGCACAAAGAGAATTTAGAGGAATTTAAACAATTATTATACGATAAAGTTGTTGCTTTGCATACCGAGCGCTATCCTTATGATAAGCTGTTATATTAATTAATGCCGTTAAAGAAGAAAGAGAAAAATTATGGAAAGTAAACGTCAACAGAAATTTGCCGGGGTGATACAAGAGGAATTAGCTGCTATCTTTCAGCGCGAAGGCTCTGCATATTTACCCAATACACTGGTTACTATTACTAAGGTTCGCGTTTCTCCGGATTTGGCGGTAGCAAAGGTTTATTTGAGCTTTTTAAACACAAACAATACCACCTTGTCTGTTGCTGAGGTGAATTCACATTCAAGTGAGATCAGGTATAAACTGGGTGCACGTATTCGCCACCAGGCTCGTGTAATCCCTACCCTTACCTTCTTCTTAGACGATACCAATGAGTACGTAGAGCATATGGATAAGTTATTCGATAAAATATCCAGAGACCGTAAGGAGACGGATGAACAAGCCGATTGATCTTGTAGCTGCCTTAAATAGGAGTGATATCATAATTGGTAAAGTAGTTGATTTTGATCCTGCTCAGGATTTGTTGTATCCGTTTGACCTTACAGCGGCAAACAAAGAACTCACAAACGATATTTTAGATGATACCGACGTTTTTACTAGCTGGGTTGAAGATAAACTTCGTTTAAATAATTGCAGGTACGGTATCGGTGGGTATAATGAACATAGGTCTATCTATGCACGCAGTGCTCATTTTGATACAGGCGAAGAACCCAGAAGGCTGCATTTAGGTGTAGATATATGGGGGACTGCAGGAACACCTGTTTACAATTTTCATGATGCAGTAGTACATAGCTTTAAATTCAACAATAACTTTGGTGACTATGGTGGAACCATTATTCTGAAATATGTTTTGGGAGATGTGGTAATTCATGCCTTGTATGGACATTTGAGTGTGGAATCTTTACAAGGGCTGGAAGAGGGAATGTTTATTCCTGCCGGTACGCGATTTGCTGCTTTTGGTACAAAAGAAGAAAATGGTTACTGGCCCCCGCATTTGCACTTTCAGCTGATATTTAATATGCAGGCTTTAAAAGGTGATTATCCAGGTGTATGCCAATACACGAAAAGAGATATTTATCTAAAGAATTGCCCCGATCCTGCAGTAATTTTAAAGTACACATTTTAATCGGCTTTGGTTTAAAATACGTAAATTGGTATATGTCAAAGATTCTTTTAGCATTATTTCTTTTGTTGGGGCTAAATGTTAAAGCCCAGCCAACTTTAAAAGGTGGACTGGAATCTTTTGTGATGAACAATAAGGTTTATCCCCGATATTCACTACAAAATTGTATTGATGGAAGTGTTACCATAAGCTTTAAATTGAATAAAGCAGGAGAAGTCTATTTCTCTAAGATTCAAAAAGGCATAGGGACAGATCTTGATGACGAGGCCCTAAGGTTGATCAGATTAAGCAGTGGTAAATGGATAGTTCCTGCTGATCATGATACTACGATATCTGTTGTGGTACCAATAAACTTTAAGTTGTCTGGAGATGATTGCCAGAATAAAAGCCAGAAAGATATAAAACAGGCTATAGAAACCTATAAAACCAATGTAGGTATGACAGATGCAGTGCTCAATTTTTACAGGCATAAGGCAACAGGTAAGTTTACTGCTGACGAGGAGCGAAGGATTGTAGCGCTAAAAACAAGCCTTGGCTATGATGAAGAGTATATGAAAATGCGGATAAATGACGGGCTGAAAAAATTGAAACAGAAAGACAGGCAAGGTGCATGTGAGGATTTTATGTTTGTGAAGAACATGGGGTTTGATCTGGCAGATGAGCAAATAGCGCAATACTGCAATTAAACAATAACATTAATTGCCGCAGGAATTATGTTGGCTTCAATTCTGCTTACCTTACCCATATATTCCCCATCGACCTGAAAATGCGCTTTATGTTTTGTTTTTATGTTGAGACTGGTGATTTGAAAGGCTTCAATATTCTTAGGGTTTAAAGCCAGGTTGGTAAATCGTAGTTTTAAAATCTCCATCACGGAATATTCTTTTACCAGAATTACTTCAAAAAAATCATCGTCCAGTTTTCCATCAGGGTTAATTTTAACGCCTGTGCCATACATGGTGGCATTTGCTATGACCACCATAGCTGCTTCTGAACGGATAGTTTTGTCTTTTACCTTAATCAGTACCTCCATTTTATGATGACTCCATAGTGCTTTCCAGGCGGCTTTAGTGTATCCCCACATTCCACGCTGCGGAAGGTCATTAAATTTTTTAACGAGGTAGGCATTAAAACCAATATCGGCAAGGTGAATACATAACTCACCGTTTACCATTATGACATGTATTTTTTTTGGCTGCCCGTTCACTGTCATATCTAATGATTCCTTAATGGTTGTGGGAATGCCTAATTCCTTGGCCATGCCGTTTGCAGATCCGGCAGGTATAATACCCATAGGTGTATCTGTTTGGAGCAAACACTCGGCAATCAATTTCACAGTTCCATCGCCACCAACGGCTATCACACGGTCTGCATTCGCACTGGCTATTATTTCCTTAAGTTTTTCGAAAGAACAGTTTAATGGCAGCTCATAAATCTCGGCAGTATGCGGTAGCGATTCAAAATATGCGCTTATTGCATCGGCAAAATTGATCTCACCATTTCCAGATCCCGGATTCACGATAAACAACAATTTCAATTGGACGGATTTTTCTCCCATTACATTTTCTTTAATATCACAAACAACTTTAGTATTACTCTGTTTTAATTATTAATGAATAAATCTGTAAGTGTTAAGGTATACCATGGATACGGACACACACATAACCTTGTGGTATATGGTCATGTTTTTAAATTTAGGGCCAAAACGATGCAGGGTTTTAGTAATAATTTATTCGTTAACATTATCCATTTGTTAAAGTTATTTGTACTAAAGCCATACCCTCATGTACAGGTAAGACTCACTTTTAATGGGCAGGAAGTATACCGCAAAACTGAATACGATGGCTTTTTTAAGTTTGAGTGGTCGGCCAATGAAAACGTGGATGCAGGATGGCATGGGGTAAAGATTGAGGCTTTAGATAAGGATGGAAAAATACTGGCAATAGGGCTAGGTCAGGTGTTTGTACCTCACATTACTCAGTTTGCTTTTATTTCTGATATTGATGATACGGTGATGGTGTCTCATTCGGCAACTATCAGAAGAAGACTTAGAGAGCTCTTTATTAAAAACCCAAGAACACGAAAAACGTTTAAAGGTACATACACGCACTACACCGCCCTGGCAATTTCACATACCACGGCAGATCAGCCTAATCCCTTTTTCTATGTATCTAGCAGCGAGTGGAATTTATACGATTATCTGGTAGAGATTTTTAGCTATAATAAGTTGCCTGATGGCGCCTTCCTATTGAATCAGATTAAGCAGTGGAGGGATCTTATTAAAACGGGTAAGACCGGACACGAAGGGAAATTGATGAGGGTGATGAGAATTCTGGACGCTTTCCCAAATCAAAAGTTTGTCTTTTTTGGAGACAATACACAGAAGGACCCGGAAATATATACTGCTATTGCAGAGAAATACCCTAAAAACATTGCGGCTGTTTACATCAGAAATATCCGTAAGGATATGGAAGAGCCAACCAGGGCATTATTGAAAAGAATAGAGGCACAAAATATCCGTACCTGTTTATTTGAAAACAGTGTGGATGCAATTGAACATTCTAAAAAGATAGGGTTGATTGCAGATTAGCTTATCGATTTTCCAAATGGAGAAAAGGCAAGATTCATTAATTTAAAATGTTGTCGGCCAAATGGAATACCTATAATGGTAATGCAGAACAAGATGCCAAAGAAAAGATGGGTAAGTGCAATCCAGAAGCCTCCAAATATTAACCAGATGATATTCATTACGGTTGATAAGCAGCCAGTATTGGAAGAGGTGTCGGTTATTTTAACACCAAAAGGAGCAAGGCCAACAAAGGCAAACTTGAAGCATTGTATTCCGAATGGGATTCCCACAATAGTAAGACATAGGATAAGACCACCGATTATATATTCGAAAAAAATAAATATTCCGCCAAAAATGATCCAGATGATATTGCCTATTAAGTTCATGTTACGTTTTTTATTATGATGAAATATAGGAAGATTAGTTACATTAAACCTAATGTTTTATTATTGTAAATGGTTTTTAGACTACCAGAAGATGAGATTGTTTTTCCTAACCCAGCTTTGGCTGATCCCGATGGATTGCTTGCTGTAGGTGGAGATTTGAGCATTGAAAGATTGCTTTTGGCTTATCACAATGGTATATTTCCGTGGTTTAGTGATGATGATCCGATTTGTTGGTATTCGCCACATGAACGTTGTGTAATATATCCTGCTGAAGTGAAGGTCAGTAAAAGCATGGCTAAAGTTCTTAAATCAGACGTATTTGTGGTAACCTTTAACAAAGCATTTCGGGAGGTGATAGTTAACTGCGCAAAGGTGGGAAGAAAAGATCAGCCGGGCACGTGGATTACTCAGGAAATGCAGGATGCTTATATTAGTTTGCATGAAAAGGGCTATGCTAAAAGTGTAGAAGTATGGAAAGATCATGTATTGGTAGGAGGGTTGTACGGCGTGGAAGTTGGCGATGTTTTTTGTGGCGAAAGTATGTTTAGTTTGGTAAGTAATGCCTCAAAAACTGCACTGATATGGCTGTGCAAAACCGATAGGTTTAAACTAATAGACTGCCAGCTGCCCAATGATCATCTGATGAGTTTAGGGGCGGAAATGATTTCGCGAAAGCAATATGATGAATTCCTGAAAGATTAATTCAGAATCTCTTTGATGTCTTCCTTACTTAAGGATTTGAAGAAACTTTCTTCTGTGGTAATCAAAGAACTGGCTAATCGTTTTTTACGGTTTTGTAGTGCTAGTATCTTTTCTTCTACTGTATCTTTTGCAATGAATTTATAGATAAACACTTTCTTCTCCTGGCCTATTCTGTGTGTACGATCTATTGCCTGTTGCTCTACAGCGGGGTTCCACCATGGATCAAGAATAAATACGTAGTCTGCCTGGGTTAAGTTTAAACCTACGCCACCTGCCTTAATAGAAATTAAGAATACCTTTAATTCAGTGTTTTTCTGGAATTCGGCGACAATTTCTCCGCGGTTTTTGGTTGATCCATCAAGATAAGAAAAGGAGATGCTTTCTTTTTCGAAATAGGCTCTGAAAATATTCAGGTGCTTTACAAACTGCGAAAAGATAAGAACCTTATGCCCACCCTTAAGTACATTATCTAGGGTATGGATTACATTTTCGAATTTACCTGAATCAGAGGCATAGGTGTCGTCTATCATGACAGGATGGTTTGCCAGTTGACGTAATGCTGTTAAGCCCTGCAAAAGCTGTACTTGCTTTTTTGCATAAGTACCATCATCCATACTGCTTAGCAGATCGTTACGATAGGCAGATTTTGTTTTTTCATAATATGCGGCCTGATCCTCACTCATATCGCAATAAAACACCTGTTCCGTTTTGGAAGGCAGTTCGGCCGCAACCTGTTCTTTTGTACGGCGTAAAACAAAGGGCTTTATAATGGCTTGCAGCTTACGGGCCTTTTCTTCATCCTTCCTTTTCTCGATGGCCTGAACATATTCTTCGTTAAAGAATGATTGCGTACCCAGGAGACCAGGGTTTAAAAAGGTAAGCTGAGTCCAAAGGTCGCTTACAGAGTTTTCGACAGGAGTACCGCTCAGTATTAGTCTGTATTTAGATTTTAAGGCCTTAACTGCTTTAAATGATTTTGACGAAGGGTTTTTTATATTCTGGCTTTCATCTAATATGATGTAGCTGAAATAGAAATTTTTAAGAATATCTATATCAACACGGGTAATTCCATAAGTTGTAATAACGATATCATACTTCGCAAAAATACTTACATCTTTATCTCTTGTAGTTCCGGTATGTGAATGTATTTTGAGCTTAGGTGTAAACTTTTTGGCTTCATTTAACCAGTTGTAAATTAAGGATGTTGGCATAACAATTAAAGAAGTGCCATGAGTTGAATTTTGCTCATTTTCTTCTTTAAGCTTTTGCAGCATTGCCAGTGTCTGGATAGTTTTACCCAAACCCATATCATCTGCTAAACACCCGCCGAAATTATACTCACGCAGGAAACTAAACCAATTGTAGCCAGCCTTTTGATAACTACGCAGGTCGCCTTTAAAATGGATCGGCATCTGGGTGTCGGCAATGTTCTCGAAATCATTTAATCTTTCAAGTTTACGGCTTAAGGTTATATTGGCTATGCTGTCCTCTGCCAGTTCATTGATGAGCCCTATATGATGTTTCTTTAGGTGTAACGATTTGCCTCCTTCTGATAAGCTGAAAAGGCTTCCATACTGAGAAAACCACTTTTCCGGAATAATAGCAATGGTGCCATCAGGAAGCGTAAATTCCCTCTTTTTGTGAAGTATGTGTTGTTTAAGAGATAGAAAGGGTACCGGAAAGATACCAAAGTATACTATGGCATTGATGTCAAACCAATCATTATCTTCCTTAATCTCAAAATCTATTTTATTGGCAGCAAAGAGAAATTTCTTTGCTCCGGTGTGTTGCTCTATTTCAAAGCCAAGGTTTTTTAAACCTTCTATGTGTTCATTTACCCAATTGATGATGGCATAAGATTGATCTTCATCATGGTTGCCCGAAACTTCGAGGTTGTGAAAAAGAGCACTGGTTTTCTTTAAGCCAAGACTTAGCAGTGTATCAAATTTCTGTTTCTCAAATGCAGTATCTCTTTTTATACGGGTAAAAATGTAGTTGTCGTCCTCTTTGGCAAGACGAACGGTTACCTTTTTTTCGTTGCCCATAGCAAAAGCATATTCCCCGTATTTAAAGTAGAGCTGAAGCTGAGAAACTCCCGATTCTACATAAATAACTTTTAGCGTAGGCGTTGGATCATGCTTTTCGGTTTTTATATCAAAGCCTTCGGCATAAACATGGTATTTTTCAATAAGAGGGCAAACAAATTTTTCAAAATAGGTTTCCTCGGTTGTCTTTGGTATGGTAATGTAGCGCTTGTTTAAAAAGGGAAGCAGTTTTTTCCCTTCAATATCCTGCTCAAAGAAATAGATCATATCGTTAAGTAATAACCATGCTGGCTGATTACTTATAACCTGAGCATCCTTGAACATGAAATCGATTCTTAATCCCTGGTATTTTATGGTAGGGAAATAGCGAGTTTCAATATTATTACGTCTAAAATGGAACAGTACTGTAGAAGGCTCCAGTGCAATATCTATTTTTCGCTCTGCAGGCCAGCCATCATTATCCATTAAATATAATGAACCCTCCGCTTTGAGTGATTCCAGCACTTCAGATAGTTTCTTCTCAATTTTTGGGCGAACGGTTTCATAGAATTTATCGTTAAAAAACTTGCTAAAGAACTCTCCCGGTCTTATCGCTTTCTTATGATACTTTTTTATGATAAAGTCCTGCTCTGTTTCATCAAGGATTTTGATAAGCTTAAAATCATTATCTGTTAAATGTTTCGCAAACTCTTTAGCAGTATGTGAGAACAGACGCTGATAGGTAAGAGAGAAATCGCCCTGCGGGTTTAACTGAACCATATGAGGTTCGATTAAATATCCGAAATACGCGTGTTTACACAATGAATATACAATTTTGCAGGGCTTGGTACTATCTACGCGTAACATTGACTAAAGATTAAAATAATCGGAGGATAAGCATTTAAAAATCTTTAAACATACGTCAAATTGAAGTTCTTTTCAAATGGAATCTCATAATATGGCTGAATTTTTATAAAATGATGTATCAGCCTTTCGGTCTTCTAAGGAGGAAGAGATAATAGTTAATTGTGGAGACATATTGATGCATTTCGATCATGTTCTGGCAATCGAATACCTGAAGTCATAATTTGACCAGAAAGCATGCATCTTCCAAACGTACCATGATAATACCTTTTTATTGCTTTTCCCAAGTGGGAACACTGTTTTGTTGATTCAATTTTCGAATTAAAGGTTAACGATTTGTGGAAGTGTAATTGGATTTTTGGCAATAGTAGAATAATTTTTGAAAGCATCATTTACTCTTTAGGGATTGATTAAAAAAAGATTCATATTATAATGTAATTATTTTGAATGGACGCTTTGTTTTGCTAATATTTTTAGTAATTTAGGGTTGTGTTTGGCAGTTAACTAAACCCCTTCCATAAATATTAATTTCTGCATAGGTGAAAACAATATACAAGACATATCTCTTTGCTTTACGGCCTACAAAAGAGCAGGAAGATCTACTGAATAAGCATTTGGGATGCGCCCGATTTGTATTTAACCACTTCCTTAACGAAAGAATTGAACAATACAAGGAAGAAAAAAAGTCTTCTAATTATTATCAGCAGGCGGCCTCAATGACACAATTAAAAAAGAAAGTGGAAACCCAATGGCTGAAGGAAGTGAATAGCCAATCCCTTCAGGCCGCTTTACGAAACTTAGATACTGCTTTTTTAAACTTTTTTCGGGGTCATGCCAGGTTCCCACGATTTAAAAGCAAGCGAAAGAGAAACAGCTTTGCTGTACCACAATTTGTTGTGGTACATGACCACAAAGTGTATTTCCCAAAATTCAAAGAAGGCATAAGGCTAATTGAGCATAGGGAAATTAAAGGTGAGGTAAAACATTGCACGATAAGTAAAACCCCGACCGGTAAATTCTTTGTGTCTATACTATGTGAAGTACTATACATACCCATCCAACCAACAAGTAAGCATGTCGGGATAGATCTCGGCGTCAAGGATTTTGCGATTACTTCGGATGGTATTAGATTTAAAAATAATCATCATTTAAAACAATATGAAAGCGCATTAGCCACAGCACAAAAGCACCTTTCAAGAAAAGTAAAAGGATCAAACAGCAGAAACAGACAGCGTTTGAAAGTTGCGGCAATCCATGAAAAGATTACCAATACCAGACTTGACCTGCTACATAAAGTATCTACACAGATAACCAATGCGTACGATACGATATGTATTGAAGACCTAAATGTAAAAGGAATGATGGCAAATCATAAACTGGCAAAGCATATTGCAGATGCAAGTTGGGGAACTTTTGTCAGGTTACTGGAATACAAATCGGATTGGAATAACAAGCGCATAATAAAAATAGGCCGCTTCTATCCATCAAGCAAAACTTGTAACCAATGTGGATATATTCACCATAAACTAAAGCTTTCTGAAAGATCATGGACCTGTCCAAATGGACACACGTTAAACAGGGACATAAACGCCAGTAAAAATATCCTTGAACAAGGATTAAGAATTATGGGGGCGGAACTCTCCCATTACACGGATGGAGACTTAAATCAGACTTCTGTAAAAGAAGCGCAGGTCTAAGAAGTTCGAAGCACACAAATCTCTATTCCGTGTGTAGTTCACAATGGGTTCGTCGAGGGAATCAGACCGTTGGTCGTGAGTTAACTTCTGATGGTATAAAAGAGCTGGATTGGCTGAAACGTTTGCTGCAAATGAGGGTCTTAATAACAAAAACGCCTACAAAAACCCTAAAACTCAAAAATATGAAAACTCTAGCAAAAACATTATTCGCCTCAGCCTTGACAGCTATCTTTATGACTTCAACAGCTATGACAACATTCGCCACCAGAATTGATAAACAGCCAGTTGAATCTGCTGCTCCAATGACCTTTAATAAGGTGAAAGTGAGTGGAAATGTAAAAGTTATTTTGGTGCAAAGCAAAAGAGAGCACATAGAAGTAATAAATGGAGATTACAATCCGGATAAAACCTCTATTAAAAGACTTGGATATACTTTAATTATTAATTCAACAGAAGCTAATCGTGTAACTGTTTTGGTTTCAGTAAATGATCTGCAGCGTATAGATGCCTCAGATAAGGCTATTGTGAAAACTGATGGTAAGTTTGATGTTAAATATCTTCAGGTATTCTTAAAAGATGATGCAAAAGCCACCGTTAAAGCAAATACTGAAAGTATGTATACTTACATAAAAGATCATGCTGATTTGAAATTAAGCGGTACAACTGCAGATCACAACTTAGTAAAAGACGATATTTCTAAATTAGATACAGATCACCTGGTAGCTTTAAAAACAACAACAACTCCATTGAATCAGATAATGGTTGCAGCCAACAAAAAGAATTAAAAAACAATTCTACGGTATAAAAAAAAGCAGCTGGAATGTAACCCGCTGCTTTTTTATGCAATGATATTTTAAAGATCAAATTTGATTCCCTGAGCCAGAGGAAGCGTATTTGAGTAGTTTATTGTATTGGTTTGTCTACGCATGTAAGCTTTCCATGCATCGGAACCACTCTCGCGACCACCGCCTGTTTCTTTTTCACCACCAAAGGCTCCGCCTATCTCAGCACCTGAGGTGCCAATGTTAACATTGGCAATACCGCAATCGGAGCCCTGAGCAGATAAAAATTGTTCTGCTTCCCGAAGATTAAGCGTCATTATTGCCGAGGATAAACCTTGAGGTACGCCATTCTGTAAAGCGATAGCTTCGTCCAATGTTTTGTATTTTATCAGGTATAGAATTGGAGCAAAGGTTTCATGCTGAACGATCTTGTAATCATTTTTTACTTCTGCAATGCATGGTTTTACATAACAGCCACTGGTATAAGCCGGCCCTTCTAAAACGCCTCCTTCTACCATGAATTTTCCACCTTCGGTTTTGCATTTTTCAATGGAATCAAGGTAGCTGGCAACGGCATCAGTGTCGATTAACGGACCAACGTGATTTTGCTGATCGAGAGGATCGCCAATACGCAATTGACCATAAGCCTTTACCAGTTTTGCAGTAAACGCATCGTAAACACTTTCATGGATTATTAACC
>Ga0307414_10001678_pt1 | contig 11507 bp, 16 predicted proteins | sample DK1Ometagenome_FD_203804 | JGI IMG/M metagenome (GOLD analysis project Ga0307414, IMG submission 203804) | Maize rhizosphere microbial communities from greenhouse at UC Davis, California, United States - DK15-O-3 | ecosystem: Host-associated > Plants > Roots > Rhizosphere > Soil | place: USA...
ACGACTTCATGAAGCTCCCAGACGTTGTCCGCTGCGCCGTCGTGCATCTTGGCCACGAATTCACCGGTTTCCCCGAGTAGCTTACCAACAGCTTTCAAAGCATCACGGGTTGCCGGTACGGGCACGGGCCGGTACCAAACCGCACCTGCTGGACGCATCAATGCGTCCAGCAGGCGTGGATCAGCGGTCAGCCTGATCACTTCCTCAAGCTCATCTGGATTCAGCCAGCGGCGTTCTTCATCGAGCTTGAGTTTCTTCTGGAGGGTGTCGTTGTCCAACACCATTTCAAAGGCAAGGGCGGTAATTCCGCCCTTATAGTCACGACCAGCGCGATAGATCGCTTGGCGTAGAGGCAGGACCGGACCAGCGTCCGGCAAAAGATCTGTGCGACTCATAACCGTAAATCCCCTATTTACGGTGTAGCCATAGCCCAGGGTAAACCCTATCCTACGACCACGACCGATGTGCATGTGCTGTGTATCGTCGTAGCTGGGCTGGGGGATTCTTTGGTGAGAGGCCCCAGCTCAGCACCTTTTAAGCTGCCGACTTAAGATCGGCCGCTTCTTTCTCTTGGATGTATAGGCATTCGATTGCCTTACCCGTTACGTACCGAACATCTGCACCTTTCGCGGCGCGATTGATAGTCGGCTGTGTTGTTCCTACGCGATCTGCAATAACTCTCTGGGACAAACCAGACCGAAGCAGCTCCGCGAGCATTTCTTGGATAGTCATATCGTCCACCGATGCGCTTTCGCATTGGCCGCCACAATACACAAACGTATTGAATGATTCAATACACTCGGCGATACGTTTTTGAATCAAGGCAGAGAAAAAGTGATCGGAGACCGCATCGCCCAACGCATGCAGGAATTGGGGCTGTCAGAAGGCGAACTCGGCCGACGCTCCGGCGTTCCGCAACCGACGATTCATAGAATTGTGACGAACGCGGTAACCAGCCCACGCCATGAAAATATCGAAAAGATCAGCAAAGCCTTGAAGGTCAGCAGCAACTGGCTTTGGAAGGGAGGCGAACACAAAGACCCGATGATTGATCAGGGCGCGCCATCTGCGAATGAGACCAACGTTGAACCTGGGCCAGCTATTAAAGGCTATGTCCCTCTCATATCTTGGGTTCAGGCCGGCGCATGGTGTGAGATTGAAGACGTTAGGACCCTTGATGATGCGGAGATATGGCTCCCATGCGCCGCATCCCATAGCAGCCAAAGCTATGCCTTGCGAGTACGTGGACTATCCATGTTCAATCAACATGAACGTAGATCCTTTCGAGACGGAGACATCATCTTTGTTGATCCCGCGAAAGATGCGGAGAATGGTTCTCTTGTAATTGCCAAGCTCATGGATAGCCAAGAAGCAACTTTCAAGCAATTGGTGATGGAGGGCAGCCGCCAGTTTCTGAAACCGCTGAATCCAGCATGGCCAGAGCCGATCATTGAGTTGGGGGCCGACGCAATCATTTGTGGCGTAGTATTTTCGAAGCTTGAAATTTTCTAATACATAACTCAAAACAGGCCCGCAGAGATGTGGGCTTTTTTTGCATCGTGAAAAAATCAATTCAAATACGCATTGACTGAATCAATACGTATTTGTATCGTTTGCATCGTAAATCTCTCACCAAAGAGTACGAACATGCAAACAACACAGCACAACAACACTCGTTGCCCGGTGTACCTACACCCATCAGCTTGCATTAACCCAGAAGCCGTAAAAGAAATTCAAAAACGCACCGGCCTACTGGTGATCGTCGCGCCTGGCACTCGCTTAGCACCGGCAAAAGTAAATGTCATCACTCACGGATGCGGACCGTTCGGGGGTGATGCAGCATGAAGCCTCTATTAATTGGCCTCGCTGGCGTCGCCCGCACTGGTAAAGACACCGCCGCGCAGCATCTGGTAAGCCACCATGGATTCCAGGCTTACGCGTTCGCTGACCCACTGCGTGACGGTCTGATGCACATCCTCAACTTGAGCCCTTGCGACTTCGACGGTGCCCAGAAGGAACTGCCGCTGCCATGGCTCGGCCGATCCCCTCGCCAGTTAATGCAATCACTTGGCACCGAGTGGGGCCGCAACAACGTGCATCCCGAACTCTGGCTGCTGCTTGCGGAACAGAATCTCGACCTACTCGCTCGCACCCACGAAGAAACACGCGGCTTTGTCGTCAGCGACGTGCGGTTCGAAAACGAAGCGGACTTCATCCGTAAACGTGGCGGCGTGGTGATTCACATGGAGCGGATAGCTGCTCTCACCGTCAACCAGCACAGCAGTGAAAACGGTGTCGTGCGCGCGCCGGGAGATATCTGGCTACCTAATGATGGGCCATTCGAAGAGTTGTTCACCAACCTAAACCATATTGTGGACACCCTGCACAACCGTGCTGCGGCGGCCTGAGGCAGCGTTATGACAAACCGCACCCTGGACGAATCCGCCGCATTGCTCGGACTCAAGCCCCGCGCCTTCCGCACCAGGTTGCGCGAGCTGGGCATTCTCAACAGCAGTGGCGATCTAGCCAGCCAGCACCGTGATCGCGGCTATCTGTATTCGGATCCGCGCAGCACCGTGATTCCGTCCCTCAACAAGTGCCGTCATTACTCCGTGGTGATAGTGAAGGAAGAAGGGATCGAATGGCTTGCCAAGAAGCTAGGAATCATCATTACCAAAAAGGACGCCGCGGCATGAAAACCAATTACCTCAATGCCTACACGCAAGCCCTCGGCGCCCTGAAGCTGATCCCGATCTACTTGAACTGCCCGGGAGTAGTCAGCCGCGCAACACTCGTTGGCGCCTCGACGGAAGCCATCCAATTACTGGAAAGCATGCCCGTACTAAGCACCGAGCTGGCCGAAGTATTTCGCTGCGTCAACAACGTGATCCTTGACGGGCAAGTCGCCTACGTTACGCCGACCAACTCGCCTGAGTTCCCATTCGGCGCGGTGGTGGCTGACGCCAAGGGCAACATTTGTGCGGCTGCAATGGGCAAAAGTAAAGAAGGCCTCGCCGAGCTGATTCGCCTCAAGTTGCTGCCCCCATCGGAGGGGTTCGGGGAGAACGCAGCGTGAGCAACACACTTGAACAATTGCGACGTCAGTTCGCTACTCCATGCCCGACCCTGGCGGCAGTTCGGGAACAGTACTTCGCACACATTCGCACCGACCGCTACCTACTGGCCGAGATCAAGGCAGGTCGTATCGCGCTGGTCGTGAAGCGTCTGCACGGGTCGGCTCGCGCTCAACGAGTGGTGTACCTGCACGACCTGGCCGAGTTCCTCGACGCCCAAGCGGCGAAGCAAGCGGCTTGATTTCACCGGTCGCCTCTGCCGACCAGAGGCAAACAAATCGCACATCAATAGGCACAGCACATGAAACCTACGGATACGGCCGAATTCATCGGTGAACTCAACGCAGGCGTCTTCGCCAATCAGATCGGTCACGCCCTTTCTGAAGTGGCATCAGGAGTTGTTGATAACGGCAAGGTCGGCTCGGTCACGCTGACCTTCACCTTGAAGCAGATCGCCAACAGTCATCAAGTCACCGTCAATCACAAGCTCGCCTACAAGGTGCCGACCAAACGCGGCAGTCGTACCGAGGACACCACGCTCGACACCCCGATGCACGTCAATGAGGGCGGGCGCCTGACTTTGTTCGCCGAAGCCCCCCGCGCCGGTCAGCTATTCAACCGCGACGACGCGCCGATTCACGCGAAGTCCTAAACCGTTCGATTCCGAACCTCTCACCAAAGGAAGTCGATTCAATGGAAGCCAAAGCAATTCAGTTGATTCAGGACACCGCCGTTCTGGCCTATGCCAAGGCGCTGGATACTTTCACCCCGGTGCTGGTATTGCCGTCTGACCAGAAGATCCACAGCATCGAGAAATTTCAAGCCGCTCGTAGCCGGTTCCGCGGCGCGCTCACTACTCACTCGCTGTTGGACTTCGGCAATTACGTAATGACGCAAAGTGCCGAGGTTGTAGCGTCTGGTTTTGTGGACGCCGAAGCAATGTCGTGCACAGTCATTTTCAACTTGGGCGACACCAAGTCACCAGGGCACGGCGACTTCACCGCCACCCTGAACTTGAGAAAAACTGCTGCCTTCCGGGCGTTGGAACGTGCAGCCTCCATTCAGTTCGCGCAGAAAGAACTCAGCGACTGGATCGAGGATTGGGCATCGAATCTCCAAGCCCTCGCGGCCGATGACAGTCCCATCGATTTGCGTAAAGCCGCGAGCGCCATCCGCTCTATCAGCATCGAGCAAGCACGCAAGAGCGAACATATCGTCGGCGACCTAAGCGCCTCTCGTTCAGCAATGGACCAGATTGAGGCGAAGTCCTCAGAAGGCTTACCTGCTGAATTCCTGTTCACCGTCGAGCCATATGAAGGGCTAAAGGTCCAGATCATCCGTCTGCGCGTAGCCGTTCTCACCGGCGGCGACAAGCCCTTGCTCCGTCTGCGTTGGATTGGAGAAGAACAGCTTCGCGAAGACTTGGCACAAGAATTCAAGGAAGTCGTGCAGCACGAAGTCGGTGGCGGCGCGCAATTGACTATCGGCAATTTCAACTTGGGCTAACCCCCATCCAACACCCCTCCGCCGGCCTCTCACCAAGTATCCCTGCGGAGGGATCTACTGAGGTACACAGCACATGACTGCAATTCAAATCTGCGCACTCATCGCCCTGATCGTCTTGGCCGGACTACTTGTCTGGGCCGGTTATTTCATGGGGCATAACGACGGTATGTCCGCAGGCATGAAAGAAAGCGATGCGATCCAGCGTGCCGAAAGCGGAAAGATCATTCGCGAATTGAAGGCTTCCCTCGACTTCGTTAAGGCCGACCATGCGCGCTTGGCGCGATTCAGCAAGGGTCTTCAAGAAGGACTAGCACTCGGCAGAGCCGAGCGCCAGACGCTGCTCGATATCGCCGAAAAGCTCCGCATTGCCGCTGATACGTTCGCCGCGTTTCGCACGGGAAAAAAACTGGAACGCGAAAGCCGCGTCCTGCGCGACGAGGCCCTCGCCATGGCCGATTTACTGAAGCCTGCCGAAATCGCAGAACATGCAAAAGTTGAGATGGTGGCTGGTAGCCGATCTGGTGCCGCATGAGTGAAGTATCGATTGTCCTCTATGCTCCTCCGCCCGCTCTACTCGATGCGTTACGTGACAAAGAATGCTTCGTCACCTCGTCTTACGGAAATTCGATTGAACAACGGGATGCAGCTCATCGACGAGAGCTGACCTTGAAAGAAGAACTCGAACTCCTCACAGCTCTTCACGAAAAAACACTTGCCCGCGAGGAGGCATTAGAAGGAGCAATTTGCGCTATCAGGAAGCAGAAACTTTGCCGCCACCTTTGCTGCAGCAGATCAAAACAGGAGTGCGATAAGTGAGCTTACCTCGATGGGTGATGATCAATCGTGCCTCTGAACTGACCGGCTATAGCGAAGATGCGATACGACACAAAGTCAAGAACGGCACTTGGGCACAAGGTCGTGTTTGGCGCAAAACACCAGACGGCCGAATCGCTATCAACATGACGGAGTACGACAAGTGGGCCGAGAGCGCACCTCAGCAAGCGGCCTAGAAGTGGAGCTGGCAAAACACAAAGGGATTGAGATACACGGCGGAAGCATTCGCGTCGTGTTCATGTGGCGGCGAATTCGCTGCCGCGAAACCCTTGGACTGCCTGTAACCAAGGCCAACATCAAGCACGCCGCCCTGCTCAGGGCGGCAATTCTTCACGAAATCAAAACGGGACATTTCGAATACGGTCGCCATTTTCCAAACTCAAAAAACGCGGCCAACTACACGGCGGTTAAAGACGAGCGGATCGGGGCTTTAATGGAGCGTTACAAGCCACTTAAGGCTGTCGACATAACTCCGATGACCGAAGAGAAATACGGCTACGCATTGGATATTTGCGCCGATCTGCTCGGCTCGGAACGCTTGGCGGGCATCCTATTACCCGAAGATATCCAGCGACTGAGGACTAAACTCATCGCCACTAGGGCGCCGTCGACGGCGAACCATTACCTGGCGACTTTCTCCGGCTTCTTAGCGTGGTGTGAAGACAACAATTATTGCCGTGAAGGATTGGCGGCGGCTTGCGTCCGCTTCACGATGATCGGACGGGAACCTGATCCCCTGACCAAGGCAGAGTTCGACCAATTGATAAATAAGGGTTGTTTACACGTTCAGGATTCGGCTGCAATCACACTCGCCGTTTACACAGGACTGAGGCCAGGGGAGCTATGCGCGCTTGCAGCAGAGGACGTTGACCTCGAATCCGGGCAGCTTCAAATAACCAGGGCGATCACTGCGGATGGAACGTTCAAAGTACCCAAGACGGGAAAGCCTCGGACCGTGCTTTTGATGCCACCAGCTCTCGAAGCGTGCAGAACTCTCATCGGTCTTGTTACCAACCATGAACCGCTACAAATCAAAATCTATATGAATCGGCATGAGAGCCGAACAGAGACGGTTACTCCATTACTGTCACCGAAGACCCAGGCTAGAAAGAGAGTCATCAATCAGTGGTATGTGCCGACGTCATGGAACACAAAATGGGCAGCGATTCAGAGGCGGTCAGAGATACGACCTCGCCGTCCATACCAAACACGACATACATACGCCTGTTGGTGCCTAACTGCTCGGGGAAACCTGGCTTTCATTGCGAAACAGATGGGACACAAAGACTTTACCATGTTAGTCGAAGTATATGCCAAATGGATGGACGACGAATCATCAAACGAACTAGATAGGATTTACAGAAATATTTTCAATTCACCTAGCAGCTGAGTCGTGCGCGCTTCGGTAGTAACCATACAAATTGTGCAGAGAATAGTTTAGAGCTTCAGTTTGTTTATTCCTCTGCAAAAACACAGCATCCTCTGAAAGACTTTCAATGGCCTCAGCGTTCAGAGTCGAGGCCATTCGAATTCGCATTAGCAACATATCTTTGTCACCGAAACCGTGATAACGCTCTAGGAGTTCCAAGAGGGTTCGCACCCCGTGTATCTCAGACAGTGTCCCGGCAACCCACACCTTATCACTTTCACGACTAGCATTATCAGCAAGCCAGTAATCAACACACCGCTTATCTATGCCTAGAACCTTATCTACCGCCTTTGCCACTAGGGCATAAGCCTCAGCCCGCGTTGCAATACGATTTGAATTCCGATAAACAAAGAACCAACCACCGACTACCAACAAAGGCGAAATTATGCTGATAAACAGAGCCATATTATAAATCCGCCTCTAAAACATAGGACTGAATTTCCATTACATAGTCTGCATTCTTTGTTTCGACCTCCAACTTTCGCAACACGTCTTCGCCGCGCAACTTCTCAACACGTACCAAGCCACCGAAAGCTTCTTCGAGAAAGGAGGACCCATATTCATAACCAGGTGCAACAGAGTCTAACTTGACTACCACCCGGTCTACATCTGGATCAGTGAATGGTTCAAGGAGAAATTTCTTTCGGAAAGCCTCACCGTTTCCGGTACCATCATCGGCATATCGACCGAATGGTGCCCTAGAAAAGCTTTTCATATCAACTATAACAGTAGTCATCGTCCTTCACCTGTAAATGCCCACTCTAGAAGAGTACCACCTATGCTATTGGTATGGGCGTATTCTTTCAAGATCTGTCCGCTCTTATAAACCACCTCTCCTTTTCCGCTATATACGAGCAAATACTCGGCAGAGGCGTTGCTATCAATCGGACGCTTAATATCGCTAAATCCCTTTCCACGACCCTGCAGATTAAACCTCGTCACACCAGGCTTCATCGCATGCTGAATGCTAGAACAATCACTAACACCACGTTGTATAGATCGCATTGTTTCGGGTATCCCCGCGCCCATATCATATATGATTATGGCCATTTTACCGGTATTTTTATTTATGCTCGCATACTGCCACCATCGCCCTAACATAAACTCATTGAATCCTGGATCTTGCTTAAATAACTCATAAGCATGGTGCGCAATATTCAAGTATGACTCCTGAATCGCCCCAACAATTCTTTTTGGAAGAGTTCCGAACCCCTGTCTCAAGTGCCCAATCACATCCTCGAACTGACTAGACGGGTCATTGCCCGTTTTATATGGGTTGCTCCAGTCAGACCAAAGACGCTCTAATTTTTTTTGCCCCCCCGGCTTGATCGCAGACCACAACCCGGTTTGGACAAATTTGGCTTTCACCTCTTTCGAATTTGGCGGCACTATAGAGATGATTCTGTCCGGAAAACGAAACACTCCGAAAGGAAGACAGGATTGACAGCGAGTGATCTTGGCAAAAAGTACTAATGCAGCTGCCGCCGTGATATGTACAACATCGCTAAAGTCGACCTCCACATACACCAGCCGGTTGAATACTAGCGTGTCGATTTCATCCAAGAAGGCAAGCGTCTCATCGTGAAATTCCAAGCGATATAAACATAAAACTTCAGGAGCTTTGACCTGGACACGATCCGTCGGCGTGCCAGACCTCCGCTTTATATGCTTGGAATCCTGTACGATGATCACTGAATTTAGTTCCCAAAAGATCCGTTTTAGAGTACCCGAGAGCTTCAATCATGCAGCTTTTGGTCGTATTTAGATAGAGGCAAGCAGCCGCGGACACCCGCGTGATGACACCTGTCGTGATAAGCTCCATGGCATTCCAGCCCACTATTTGGTTGCTGCTTTAGCCAGTGGTAACGACGACAGCTAAAGCCCCCAATTTGCCCCATACACAATACTGAATCACGCCAAACCACTGATGAATAAAGCAATTTCAGATCTATCCTCCCACACTCCGATGATGCAGCAATACTGGCGCCTGAAGAATCAGCACCCGGACCAGCTGATGTTCTATCGCATGGGCGATTTCTACGAGATCTTCTACGAAGATGCGAAGAAAGCCGCCAAGTTGCTGGACATCACCCTGACCGCGCGCGGGCAGTCGGCGGGTCAGGCGATTCCGATGTGTGGGATTCCTTACCACGCGGCGGAAGGTTACCTGGCGAAACTGGTCAAGCTCGGCGAGTCGGTGGTGATTTGCGAGCAGGTCGGCGACCCGGCCACCAGCAAAGGCCCGGTGGAGCGCCAGGTCGTACGGATCATCACGCCGGGGACAGTCAGCGACGAGGCGCTGCTGGATGAACGCCGCGATAACCTGATTGCAGCGGTATTGGGCGACGAGCGTCTGTTCGGTCTGGCGGTGCTGGATATCACCAGCGGCAACTTCACCGTGCTTGAGATCAAAGGCTGGGAAAACCTGCTGGCGGAACTGGAGCGGGTCAACCCGGTGGAACTGCTGATTCCGGATGACTGGCCGAAAGACCTGCCGGCGGAAAAACGCCGTGGCGTACGTCGTCGTGCGCCCTGGGACTTCGAGCGTGACTCTGCGTTGAAAAGTCTCTGCCAGCAGTTTTCCACCCAAGACCTGAAAGGCTTCGGCTGCGAAAACCTGACCCTGGCCATCGGCGCTGCCGGCTGCCTGCTGGCCTACGCCAAGGAAACCCAGCGCACCGCCCTGCCCCACTTGCGCAGCCTGCGTCACGAACGCCTCGATGACACCGTGGTGCTCGACGGCGCCAGCCGGCGCAATCTGGAACTCGACACCAATCTGGCCGGTGGTCGCGACAACACTCTGCAATCGGTGGTCGATCGTTGCCAGACCGCCATGGGCAGTCGCTTGCTGACTCGCTGGCTGAATCGGCCGCTGCGCGATCTGACGGTACTGCTCGCCCGCCAGACGTCGATCCGTTGCCTGCTCGACGGTTACCGCTTCGAAAAGCTGCAACCGCAGCTTAAGGAAATCGGCGACATCGAGCGAATCCTGGCGCGGATCGGCCTGCGCAATGCGCGGCCGCGTGACCTTGCGCGTCTGCGCGATGCACTCGGCGCGCTGCCCGAACTGCAAGTGGCGATGACTGATCTGGAAGCGCCGCATTTGCAACATCTGGCGGCCACCACCAGCACTTACCCGGAACTGGCGGCGCTGCTGGCCAAAGCCATTATCGACAATCCGCCTGCGGTGATCCGTGACGGCGGTGTGCTGAAAACCGGTTACGACAGTGAGCTCGACGAACTGCAATCGCTGAGCGAAAACGCCGGTCAGTTCCTCATCGATCTGGAAGCCCGGGAGAAGGCTCGCACCGGTCTGGCCAATCTGAAAGTCGGCTACAACCGTATCCACGGCTACTTCATCGAGCTGCCGAGCAAGCAGGCTGAATCGGCGCCCGCTGACTACATCCGCCGGCAGACGCTCAAAGGTGCCGAGCGTTTCATCACGCCCGAGCTGAAAGAATTCGAAGACAAGGCGCTGTCGGCCAAGAGTCGCGCGCTGGCTCGGGAAAAGATGCTTTATGAAGCGCTGCTCGAAGACTTGATCAGCCAGTTGCCGCCGTTGCAGGACACCGCCGGCGCTTTGGCCGAGCTGGATGTGCTGAGCAACCTTGCCGAGCGCGCGCTGAACCTTGACCTTAACTGCCCGCGGTTCGTCAGCGAGCCGTGCATGCGCATCACTCAGGGTCGTCACCCGGTAGTCGAGCAAGTGCTGACCACGCCGTTCGTGGCCAACGACCTGAGCCTGGACGACAACACGCGCATGCTGGTCATCACTGGCCCGAACATGGGTGGTAAATCCACTTACATGCGGCAAACCGCTTTGATCGTGCTGCTGGCGCATATCGGCAGTTTCGTGCCGGCCGCCAGTTGCGAGCTGTCGCTGGTGGACCGGATTTTCACCCGCATCGGTTCCAGCGATGACCTCGCCGGTGGTCGCTCGACCTTCATGGTCGAGATGAGCGAAACCGCCAACATCCTGCACAACGCCACCGAGCGCAGCCTGGTGCTGATGGACGAAGTCGGGCGCGGTACCAGCACCTTCGACGGTCTGTCGCTGGCGTGGGCGGCGGCCGAGCGTCTGGCCCATCTGCGTGCCTACACCCTGTTCGCCACCCACTATTTTGAACTGACGGTGCTGCCGGAAGCCGAACCCCTTGTAGCTAACGTGCACCTTAACGCTACCGAGCACAACGAACGGATCGTGTTCCTGCACCACGTCCTACCTGGGCCTGCCAGCCAGAGCTATGGCTTGGCGGTGGCACAACTGGCGGGTGTGCCGAGCGAAGTGATCCTGCGAGCACGGGAGCATTTGAGCCGTCTTGAAGACACCGCCCTGCCCCACGAAGCGCCGAAACCGGCTGCCAAGGGCAAGCCGTCGACGCCACAGCAAAGCGACATGTTCGCCTCGCTGCCGCATCCGGTGCTGGACGAATTGGCGAAAGTGGATCTGGACGACATGACGCCACGCCGTGCGCTGGAAATGCTCTATGCACTGAAGAACCGGATATAAGCACTGAAGAAGCGGATATAACGCAAATCGCTTCAAGCTGTTAGAATCTCGCGCGGTTCGGGATGCTGCTGGCTCATAGCCTGGTCAGCAGGTATCGCTCCCGAACCTGGCGACCCCAACCGTGAAGGGGCAACGCTGCCGCCGCCTGAGGAGA
>Ga0307414_10001679_pt1 | contig 11507 bp, 7 predicted proteins | sample DK1Ometagenome_FD_203804 | JGI IMG/M metagenome (GOLD analysis project Ga0307414, IMG submission 203804) | Maize rhizosphere microbial communities from greenhouse at UC Davis, California, United States - DK15-O-3 | ecosystem: Host-associated > Plants > Roots > Rhizosphere > Soil | place: USA...
ACCAGTTCACAAGAGTGGGGGGAGCCGTCGCACGAGAGTTTGTGGCTACCAGCCTGCCGCTGCGTGAGCTCATGGACGAGCTCAGTATCCCCAAAACCTCCCGTGCGAAGGCCTTCGGCGATCTGCTTTTCTTAGTGGAGGGTACAGCACTTAGCCGTAGGGCCGAATGGTTCGTGGGCCAGAAACTTCGAATGCCCGTGAGAATGCTTAGAACCGTCCATCTTTGGATGGACCAACTTGCGAGGGCTATAGCGATAGTCCGAAGTCAAGGCGACCTAGTCGCCGTTTTGCGGTCCCAGCACCTTTCCCACCTTATATCGTTGGCGGTCGCCAAAACCCATCTAGACTAGCGATGCACGGAGCGTTTCGACCAAATCGGAGAAGATCAATGACGGCTGAGGTGATTTTCGGAACGCTTGCTGATGTTTCATTACGTGAGGCGTGGGCTCATGAGGCCCATCGCTTCACGCCTTGGCTCGCCACCAATTTGGACCGGCTTTCTCAAGCGATCGGCCTACCCTTGGAACTTACCGGCACGGAAATAACCGTGGGAAAATTTAGCGCCGATATTTTGGCCCGCAATCCAGCCGACAACACCAACGTCTTAATCGAAAATCAGCTTGAGGTGTCCGATCATACTCACCTTGGGCAGATCATGACATATCTCGCTGGCCTGTCTGCCCAGACGATGGTCTGGATTGCGCCGTCATTCCGTGAGGAGCATCTGTCTGCCATCAGGTGGTTGAACGAACACACGGTAGAGCCTTTTACCTTCTTTGCAGTGCGACTGCGGGTCGTCAGAATTGAAAATTCGCCCTTTGCTCCTTTGTTTGAGGTAATCGAAAGACCGAATAATTGGGATCGCCAGCTAGCGGCGGTCAAACGGGAAAGTGCCGGTGAGTTAACTGAGCTGGGAAAATTTCGCTTGGATTTCTGGTCTCTCTTCTCCGAGATTTATCCCGGCGGGCAAAAAGCAGGTGGAGCAAGCTCTCAGTGGATGGTGCTCCCCGGCACGGATGCTCGCCTTGTGCTGTACATCGCCCAAAAGAGCGTTGGCGTCTTCGTGCGAACGCCTGCGGGCGGAGACGTCAGTGCATTGCACCAAGAACTGAATGCCGTCGAGGACGCGCTTAGCGCTGCAGTCGGCGTCCCCATGGGAGAAGGTAGCACGATATTTGGTTCTGAGCTTAGGATAGACATGCAGAACCGCGATCTATGGCCAGGAGCCTGCAAATGGTTGCATGAGACTTCAAATAGGTATGTGATTGGCTTTCAGCAGGTGCTGGGGGAACCGGAATGAAGACCATTATGTTGGTTACACAACGGTGGTACATAACCCTGGTACACAAGCTCCCAGCATCTGTAACAAAATCAATCGTTTATCGTGGTTGTGGTGGAGAGGGTTCATATCCAGCCCCTTCCACCAGAGCCCTGCGGGGCAGCGATCGGTCAAGCGCAAAGGGTGCGGGCCCTCCCGGCACATCAAATCACCAGCACCATCCATCGCCAAATGGAACCGCATCGCCTTCAATCTGTTCTTCCTTCGACAATGGAGGAGTGGACCAATGGTTGAAGTACGCAGAGATCCTTATGATGATCGCACCGTCGTTCGTGATGATGGAACAGTTGTTCGTGAAGACCGCGTCGTGGTCCGCAAGAGCAATACCGGGCGCAATATCGGGATTATCATCGTCCTGATCCTCGCGGTTGTCGGCATCTTGTTTGCAACCGGCTTCTGGAAGGCGGATGTTTCTGGCGGTGATATGCCGGAAGTCAGCGTCGATGGTGGCGCCCTGCCGTCAGTCGATGTCGATTCCAAGGAGGTCGTCGTCGGCACCAAGACTGAGGAAGTCGAAGTGCCTGTCGTCGCCGTCAAGGATAATGGCGAGGAATAAGGTTTTCGGGAGGTGCGGGGCAAACCGCACCTCCTTTTAATGTGGCGAGCGGCGCCTCTCAGACCGGATGCGTGCGCTTGACCTCACGACCAAAGGGCTTGATTGCCAGATACATCAAAAACGCCCCGCCGGGCGCCATAATGAGCGCGAATGACGCCATCGAATAGCGAAGCATCGCCTCATCCTTCAGCAAGAAATCCGTCACCAGCGCGACCACCAGCGGGCCTAGGCCATTGCCGATCACGCTGATCGTGAAAAGATAAACCGCGCTGATCTGCGCGCGCATCTCGTTGGGCGTCACCATCTGGATCGCCGCATTTTGCGCAGGGGCGCCTGCGAGACCGAAGATCGTGCTGATCACGCCAAAGCCAAAGGCGAGCCAGGGCGTTGGCATCAGCGGCGATGCAATGGCGAAGGGCGCGGAAATCGCCTGCGAGATGAAGCAGACCCGCACCATCGCATCGGGATTGCCCCGCTTGCTCATAAATTCCGCAAACCATGTGCCGAGCGCTAGCCCGATCGGCGTCGCAATGATCAGCGAGAGCGCCAGCAACGGGCCGATCTGCGCCGGTCCCCAGCCATAGGTGCGCTCATAAAAGGCCGCGCGCCAGGTCATTAGCCCAGTCGTCTCGATGGCGCCTATCCCGATGCTCAGGAAAAGCGGAAGGAATAATATTTTGTTGCTGACGAGAAACGCAAACACCTCACGCAGCGGCACGCTGCCCTCCACGCGCCGATTGCGGCGCACCGGCTCCCGCACAGTCAGCAGGAAGAGCAGGGCGGTCAGCAGCCCGGGCACCGCGCAGACGAGGAATACAAGCTGCCACTCACGCGCTTCGCCCAACAAGGGCAGATGGATTGGCGCTAGTCCTGAGAAGAAGGCCACAAGCAGGCCGCCCGCGAGCATCGCCGTCGCCTGACCTGCACTGATGCCCAACTGATAGATGGCAAAAGCACGCGGCAGCTTGTCGCGCGGCACAAGATCGGAAATCATGGACATGGAGGAGGGCCCAGCGACCGACTCGGCGCCGCCCACCACCGCCCGCGCCGCAAACAGGCCGACGAAGCTTTTCGCCAGACCGCACAGGGCCGTGGCGAAACTCCAGATCGTCAGGCCGGAAATAAGGATGATCTTGCGGCTGCGCGAATCCGCTACTCGCGCCATGGGCAGGCCAATCATCATATAGGCTGAGGAGAAGGCGAAGCCGATGATGAGGCTGATCTGCGTATCACTGAGCGATAGGTCGCGCTTGATCGGCTCGACCAGCAAAGTGATGATGCTGCGATCGATGGTCGAGAGCATCGTCACAAAGGCGATCAGGCCGATCGAGTACCAGGCCCGGCCCGGCGAGGGCCAGGCCGGTTCGGCTGGAGGCGCAGCAGTTTCAGCCATCTGCGCCCCCTTAACAGCCTCGCTCATCGCTTGACGCGAACACCGACGCGGAATGCGCGGCCGATCTGGTCAAACAATACCTGATTGGTGATGCCGACAGCGCTTGGCGCGATGGGCGGATCCTTGTCGAGCAGGTTCTTGATGGCGAAGAAATATTCAAGGTCGGTCGCGCCAGCCTTCACATTGAAGCCGAGCGTCAGGTCGGCATAGAAGCGGCCTGCGACACGGTTGGTGTTGATGCTGTTGGCCTTGTTCACATCATAGCCGGCATCTTCGGGGCCAACGAAATCGACGTTGAATTTGCCCTCAGGAATGTAGCGGCCATGCGCGCTGATGCTGAACGGCCCGCTCTTCACCGTGGCGACACCGTCCAGAATCCAGTCCGGCACGCCCGGTGTGGTGCTTGCGCGGAAGCCGGTCTGGCCTGCGCGGTCCGTTTGGCCAGCACTGTCCGTCGTGATGAGGTCGAACACCTTGGTCGCCAGGAAGCGCAGATCGAGCGAGGAGTCGCCGCCAAGGCGTGTGCGGTAGCTCGCTTCGATGTCGAGACCACGCGTCTTGAAGCCGTTCACATTCTGCAACCGGTCATTGATCAGCGTGACGACACCAGCAGAGTTGCGCGTGATGAGCGGGCAGAATTCCGCAGCGCCTTGCGCGCAACGGTTTGCAATGGTGGCCGCGCCAACCTGGCCGATCGCGTCCTGCACTCGGATATTGTAGTAATCGACCGAGAGGTTGAACCCGCTCAGGAAAGGCAGGCTGCTTAGCACCACGCCAGCCGTGAAAGTATCGGCCACTTCCGGGCGCAGCGCATTGTTTGCGCCGGAGACGATCTCGATGAGATCCTGTCGCCCAGTCTGGGGATCGGTGAAGGAGGAGAAGCTCCGCGTGACCGACCCGAACAGTTCGTTGACGTTGGGCGCCCGGATGTCGCGCGAGTAAGTGGTGCGCAGACGAAGCATTGAGAATGGCTCGTAGACGCCGCCAGCCTTCCAGGTCGTGACCGCGCCACTGGTGCTGTAATCGGTACGACGGATCGCGCCATTCAGCTCCAGGCTCCTGCCAAGCGTGCTGTCCTTGAGCAAGGGCAGCACAGCCTCGAGAAAGCCTTCCTTCACCGTGACGCCGCCATTGGAGGCGGAGAAGTTGGAGACATAGAAGCCGCCCGTTGCAGAGAGCGGGTCGGTGGTGCCGTTCACTTCGTCCCGGCGATATTCCACGCCCGCAGCCACGGAGAGCGGTCCTGCCCACAGGTCGATCACATCGCCCTGCACATCGAGCGCGGCCACCTTCTGCGTGATCTCAAGGTCTAGCATGGAGGTGCCGGTCACATAATCGAGCGCGGCTTGCGAAAAGCGGTTCTCGCCGATCAGGTTGAGCGGCTGGCAGCCATTGCCGGGGTTGGTCAGCGTTGAGCGGCAGATGGGCGTCCCACCCGGGCCGTTTACGGCATCCACGGCGAGGCGCAGATTGGTGCGGATCAGGTTGTTATTGGCTTCCTGATGATAAGTGCTGCGGCCATATTGATAATAGGCATTCCACGTCCATGTGTCCGTGATTGCGCCGCTCAGGCCACCAACGATGCGGAACGCCGTGCTCTTGGTGCCGCCACGTGCATTGCCGAGGTCAAGGCCGGAGCGGCCCATGTTGAACTGGGTGATGCCATTGGCGTCCATGATCGAGGTGATCGAGGATGGCAGATAGGGGTTGTCGCGCTGGATTGGCCCGATCAGCGTGCCGGTATCACGCAGCTGCGCGCTCACCGAGAAGGCTGAGACCTCACCATAGGATGCTTCCAGCGTGGCCTTGATCGCGTCGCTGAATTCATATTCGGCGTGACCATAAGTGCTCCAGCGCTCCACAGGCACCTTGAGCAACAGGCCTGAAAGGAAGGCATTCTGGCCCTTGCCGCTGCCGCCTTGCTGGAAGAGTCCGGGCAGCAAGCCCACCTCGAACGGTATGGCTGACCCATCGGGCGCGAACTGGATGTTGCGCAGCGGGCCCGGGCTGGTGATCAGGCCGCCGGGCGTCATCGATGCGGTGTGGATGTTGTTGCGGATGTTGAGCGCGGGCAGGCCGAGGCGGCCCGGCGGCGTATTGCCCAGCAAAGACCATTCTTCTGCGCAGATCGAACGGGCCGTGTAGCAATCGCCAAGGCCCTCATTGTCCTCATATTCACCGCCAACCACGATGTGGCCACGGCCCCCCGCGAACGCCGTGCCATAAGCGCCGGAGAGGAACAGCGTGCGATCATCGCCCTGCTGGGAGATGCCGGACTGGGCCTCGGCGCGGATGCCATCGAGCTTGTTGTTGAGGATGAAGTTGACCACACCTGCAACCGCGTCCGATCCATAGGCCGCCGAAGCGCCGCCGGTCACGACATCGACCCGTTCGACCAACACGCCAGGAATATAGTTGGAGTCGACCGTGCCCTGCAAAGTGGTCGGCACGAAGCGGCGGCCATTCACCAGCACCAGCGTGCGTTGTGCGCCAAGTCCGCGCAGTTCAAGCACGCGCGCGCCAACGGCGGTGCCGGGTCCGGTCTGCGTCGCGGATGGGCTGCTCGTCGCGCGGAAGCTCGGCAGCTGGCTCAGCACATCGCCGATATTGCTGGAGGCCGTATCTTCCAGCCGGTCGCGTCCGATGGCCGTTACGGGTGTCGGCGCTGTGAAGCCGCCGCGCTGGATGCGGGAACCGGTGACGATAATATCGCGATCAACCGCCTGCTGGGCGGCGTCCTGCGGCTCGGCCTGGGGCTCCGCCTGCGCGGTTTGGGCCTGTGCGGTTTGGGCCTGTGCGGGTGCCGAGACGGCGAGCGCGATGGCCATCGACATGAGGGCGGTGCCCGTGAGTCCGGGGCCCTTGAGGATGCGACGTCTTTGATGAGTTGGCAGCATTTCCATTTCCTCTCCCTTGGCTCCTCCCGTCCATTGACGGCGAGGATGAATTGACATGTGGCTTGACCGGTGACGGATCGGGTCCATAAGTCGTCACACCCTTATCGTTAGGGTGTTGATTAATTCATATCCTATCTTTTAGGGACCTATGCAATAGGTTTGATTAATCAAGGAACAGAAATGAGGGAGGGGTGGTGGATCAGCGATCCAAAGAGGGTGAAGTTCCCGTACAGGCGATATTTGTGAAGAAGGAGGCCAAACCACGGCTTTCTCCCGGTCCGCCGCACATCAGAGGATTAGTGCCGGGATCGGACGAGGATCTGCATGTGCAGATGTCCTGGTGGCTGGTTGGCACGGGCCGCGCCTGGCATAATTTGCTGGATGAGCGGCTGCGCTTTTCAGGGCAAACCCAGCCGCGCTGGCGGGTGCTTGCATGGGCGCAGATTCAGCCCGGCATCAGCCAGACCGAGCTCGCCGAGCGTATGTCCGTCACCAGTGCGACGCTTGTCGGCATTATCGATGGGCTGGTGCGCATGGGGCTTATCGAGCGGCGTGAAAGCGGCGATGATCGGCGCATAAAGGAGCTGCATTTAACGCCAGCAGCCCATCCCATCATCGAGCAGATTTCGCGTGAGGTGACGGCGATCCGCAAGGCGCTGCTCAAAAATGTCTCCCGTGAGGAGATGGAGATATGCCTCTCCGTCCTCGCACGCGTCCGGCATGAGATTGCCCATTTTACGGGGCCGGATCAGTAGGCAGCGTGTCGCAACAAAGAAGCGCCGATGATGCCCTCTGGCTCATTGGCGCTCCTTTCAGTTTCGTAACATCATCGCTTTGCAAGCATCAGGGATAGCGGGAGAAATCCTGCTCCTGCGATGTCATGAACTCCAGCAGCACGGGCTTGCCTGCCTGCGTCGCCGCGATGCCGCGCTTGATTGCGGGGATGATATCCTCGACGGTCGTGATGCGCTCGCCATGACCGCCCAACGCACGGGCGAATTCGGCATAATTGCCGCCGATATCAGTCGAGCGAAACTTTTCGGTGGCTTGCGGCATGACCTTCAATTCCATCGCCATCGATGAATTGTTGAGCAGGATGGACATGATCGGCAAGCGCTCGCGTACGGCTGTTTCAAAATCCATGCCGGTGAAGCCGATTGCCGCATCGCCCCACACATTGATGCAGAGCTTGTCCGGGCAGGCGAGCTTTGCGCCCAGCGCCAGCCCCAAGCCATAGCCAAGTTGCGTCGTCTTGCCCCAGCCGAGGAAGGTGTGCGGTGCGGTGGTCTTCCAGAAGGGCGTGAGCTGATCGCGCGGGCTGCCGGCATCATGGGTGATGATGGTGTTGGCAACATCGACCGTGTGCTGCAAATCCCACAACACGCGATAGGGCGTGATCGGCACCTCATTGCTGGTGAGCTTGTACATCCACTTGCCGAGCCATTCGTCAGCCACGGATTTGATCTGGTCTGCAACCGCGCTCATGTCGCGCGCTGTTCCGCCAATGATCGCCTTGCACGCCTCGATCAGCGCCCGCAGCGAGAGCTTCGCATCGCCAATCAGCGCCACATCGGTCGGCAGCGTGCGGTTGAGCTCCACCGGATCAAGCGTGGCGTGAATGACCGTTTTGCCCGCTGGCATGCGGATGCCGAATGCGGTGCTGGTGAAGCTGCAGCCAACGCCCAGAATCACATCGGACTCATCCAGAAAATGCCGCACCGCAAAGGGCATTGCCGCGCCGCCAGAGCCGAGCGAGAGCGGATGCGTCTCATCAAAGCTGCTCTTGCCCGGCAGGCTGGTGCAAACCGGAATCGCCAGCAGCTCCGCCAGTTCCTTGAGCTCCGCATAGGCATTCGACCAGTGAATGCCCTGTCCTGCGTAAAGCACGGGCCGCTTGGCCTCGCAGAGGAGCTTGGCCGCCTGCGCCACACTCTCGCCATCGGGGCCAAAGCGGCTGCGCAATACCGGCGTGTAGTCCACCTCGGGTGCTTCCTGCTCCAGCACATCAAATGGCATTTCGACCAGCGCCGGGCCGCCACGGCCATTGCGCAGGGCGGTGAAAGCGCGGCGCATGACTGCGTTCACATGCGAAGGATAGTTGAGAGGCTCGGCGGATTTGGTGATCTGCGCCATGTTGCGCACGCTGTTGAAATTGCGGCCGACATGGGCATTTGCGACCGCATAGCCTGCAGGCAGGAACAGCAAAGGCACAGACTCGCCATAGGCCTGCGCGACACCTGCATAAGCGACTTCCGCGCCCGGCCCATGCTGGCAGCAGAACACGCCCAATTTCTCGCCACGCGAAAGTCGCGAATAGGCGTCTGCCATGTGCAGCCCAACACGCTCCTGACGCGGGATGATGGTGCGGATATTGGCCTCCGCCGCTGCCTCCAGCAGAGCATTACGCGGGTAGCCGAACAGCACATCGACGCCTTCGCGCTTCAAAATCTCGACGACGGCTTCGCTGGCTTTCATGCTCTCTCTCCCTTGCGCAGAACAGTGCGCGCACAGAGCATAAGCCTGAGCGCGCGGTCGCTGCTTAAAAGGGTGCCGAGCGCTATTCCAGTAAAATGGTTGTTTGTGCCGACTATTCCGATCCGCGAAAATCTTGTTCGGAAGGCTTGCAAATCACTCGCTTTGCGGCATCTCTATGCCGCCTTCGATGCGCTCCATCAATGTGGTGAGAAAGCCAAGGTTCGCCTTGATGTCCGTCGCCGGGATACCCTCCAGCAGGCGGCTGCGATACTGGGCGCACAGGTCCAGCATCGCGGCCAGTTCGGCATAGCCTGCCGGCGTGATCTTCATATGCTTGTTGCGGCGGTCGGATGGGTCCGCCACCCGCTCGACCAGCCCATCGGCCTCCAGCATATCGAGCGTGCGGGTGAGGGTGGGGCCCTCAATGCCGATCCGCTTGGCGATCTGTATCTGTGTGCTTTGCTGCGGCGCATAAGCGATGGCGGACATGACCTCCATGCGTGAGGCACTTTGCCCGCGCACGCGCAACTGATCGTCGATCAGCGCACGCCAGCGTCGCCCGGCCAGCACGATCGCAATGGTCAGCCCGAGCTCCGGCTGCGGAAAACTCTCCTTGGCGGGCAGCATGTCACCAAAGATTTTTGCATCGTCGCTCGCGCTCGTCGTCACTCTATTTCCCAACCATACCGCACCTGATTGCGCATGCGGCAACGTTAGATGCGCAATCATGCGCACGCAACCGAAGGAAAGCGCAGGGCGCTTAACGAAATCTGCGCACATAATTTGCAAAACCAGCTGTGGCGGAGCAGGTTGAGAGTTGATATCCACGCCAAATGCCGCACTGCGGTATCAATCAATAAGGGGCGGCATATGGCGAGCATCAAATCCGTGTCAGGCAAGGCGCTTCAGGAGCGCATTGAAGACGCGCTGGTCCATCGGATTGGCAAGGATACGCAAGCTGCGCTGCCGCATGACTGGCTCGCCGCGACCATCTATACCCTGCGCGATGACATCATCGAGCGGTGGATGGTTTCGTCCAAGGCGGCAAATGCTGCGGGTGCGAAGAGAGTCTATTATCTCAGCCTCGAATTTCTCATTGGCCGCCTGCTGCGCGATGCACTGAGCAACCTTGGCGTTGCAGCAGAGGTGCGCGCCGCGCTCGCCGCCCATGGTGTCGATCTTGCCGAGATTGAAGAAATCGAACCGGATGCAGCGCTGGGCAATGGTGGCCTAGGGCGTCTCGCCGCCTGCTTCATGGAGAGCCTCGCGACCCTGGATATCCCGGCTTATGGCTATGGCATTCGCTATGTGAACGGCATGTTCCGCCAGCGCATCGATGATGGCTTTCAGGTCGAGCTGCCCGAGAATTGGCTGGCCCATGGCAATCCCTGGGAATTTGAGCGCCGCGAAAGCGCCTATCGCATCGGCTTTGGCGGAGAAGTGGTGAGCGAGGCCGATGGTCGGGTCGAGTGGCGGCCGGGCGAGAAGGTCATCGCCATGGCGGTCGATACGCCCGTCGTTGGCTGGCGTGGTCGCCGCGTGAACACGCTGCGTTTGTGGAATGCCTTCCCGATCGATCCGATCAAGCTGGATGCCTTCAACGCGGGCGATCACGCCGGCGCGCTGGCCGAGCAGGTGCGGGCCGAGAGCCTCGTGCGCGTGCTTTACCCCGCCGACTCGACGCAGGCCGGGCAGGAGCTGCGGCTGCGGCAGGAATATTTCTTCTCCTCCGCATCCATTCAGGACATTGTGCGGCGGCATATCCAATATCATGGCGATATCCACACGCTGCCGGACAAGGTGGCAATCCAGCTCAATGATACACATCCGGCGGTCTCCGTTGCCGAGCTGATGCGCCTGCTGATGGACGATCATGGTCTGGAGTTGGCGCAAGCCTGGGCGCTCACCCGCGCCACCTTCGGCTACACCAACCACACCCTGCTGCCCGAGGCGCTGGAGAGTTGGCCGCTGCCCTTGTTCGAGCGGATGCTGCCCCGGCACATGCAGATCATCTATGCCATCAACGCGATGGTGCTGCGCGAGGCGCGCGCTGCCAGCATCACCGATGATGCGACCATTTCCGCCATTTCCGTGATCGATGAGAATGGCGAGCGGCGCGTCCGCATGGCCAATCTCGCCTTTGTCGGCGCGCATAGCGTGAATGGCGTTGCGGCGCTCCATACGGACCTGATGAAGAAGACGGTGTTTGCCGATCTCCACCGGCTCTACCCGGATCGCATCAACAACAAGACCAATGGCGTCACCCCGCGCCGCTGGCTGCTGGAGTGCAACCCCGGCCTCACGGACATGATCCGCGACACCATTGGCGACGCGTTCATGGACGATGCCGAGAAGCTGATCGACCTCGCGAAATGCGCCGATGACAAGGCGCTGGGCGAGCGCGCTCTGGCGATCAAGCGCGCAAACAAGGAGGCGCTGGCCACCTATCTGCGCGAGCATATGGGGATCCGTCTCGATCCGACGGCGATGTTCGATGTGCACATCAAGCGCATCCACGAATATAAGCGCCAGCTCCTCAATCTCATCGAGACCGTCGCGCTTTACGATCAGATCCGCAGCCACCCGGAACGTGACTGGGTGCCGCGCGTTAAAATCTTCGGCGGCAAAGCGGCGCCGAGCTATCATGTTGCTAAGCTGATCATCAAATTGGCGAACGACATTGCTCGGCGGATCAATAGCGATCCGTCGGTTGGTGGTTTGCTCAAGGTGGTGTTCGTGCCGAATTACAATGTATCGCTGGCCGAGAAGATCATCCCCGCCGCCGATCTGTCCGAGCAGATTTCCACGGCAGGCATGGAAGCCTCCGGCACCGGCAACATGAAGTTC
>Ga0307414_10001680_pt1 | contig 11500 bp, 8 predicted proteins | sample DK1Ometagenome_FD_203804 | JGI IMG/M metagenome (GOLD analysis project Ga0307414, IMG submission 203804) | Maize rhizosphere microbial communities from greenhouse at UC Davis, California, United States - DK15-O-3 | ecosystem: Host-associated > Plants > Roots > Rhizosphere > Soil | place: USA...
ACTTCGTAACGTACTTGATAATCTCTCGATCGACATACTGCACCTCTACTTCCCTGGCCTGTTCGGTAACGTCCAGCCTGTTACTGGACTCCTTTCGGTTTTCTACGCCCGCAGCTTCTACCTTAGCCGTGAGCTCCTGATGATCCTGGCGTTTCTTATCTTGGTCCCCCACGTACGCAGCCATAGCGTTCTCAGCGAGAACCCCCCGGAACCACCAGGCGGCGCCGAAGCCCACAAGGAGTGCTACGGCGTACGGCCAAAGCCACTTTAGGAGGGCGACTGACATGCGTGCTCTGCCCGTCGATCGGTAACCATCTTGATTTGCCCCGCAAACATTATCGCCACTGCGAGGTTATAAGCGATGAACATGGGGCCGCTAAGTTGCTGGCTAAGTATCAGCGGCGGGTGCTCCATCCAAGCCAACGACATAGCCAAGATGAACAGGAAGCTAAGCAGCGCAATAGAAGCCACTGCGGTCTTGTCACTCTCTCGTACGGCGCCGGGTGTGCGGAAGAAAACCACCGCGCGGAACAGTATGAAGCCGTGGATAAGGGTAGTGATGATCGCAACGATGAGCATATTATTTGCTCCCAAAGGGCAGTAAGCGGTCGATGAAGGCCACCACCCTGGACTCAAGAACGTGGACTATCGGGAACGCGAAGAACCCGATTAGCATCACAATGCCGTCTCGAAACTCGTTTTCCTCGGAGATGAACCCTCCTAGTACCTTCCCCAAAAAGAACGCCAGGATGACGTTTGCACACAACAGTCCCCACAGGAACGTCCTGTTCTTTGTGGCGTTCAGGTAGTAGAAGTTCGCGATCCCACCGAAGGCGCCCAGGATTCCCAGGTGCCCCCAGGAGAGCATCCCCTCTAGGAACTTCATCAGCCGATCAGCTATATCCACGCCCACCTCCCCGTCGTTGGCCGAATGCTATCACAGGCCAACCGATTCCAGAATGGACCGAGCAGGAGGTTGCGCGCCCGGTATCCCGTACTGCGATGCGTTGTGCTGCGACCGCGCCCGGCTAACCACGGCGCTGGCTATGGAGCTGCCCTTGATGGCCTGGTCTGGGTAGGTGCGGTTCCATTCATGTACCTTCTCCATCGCTTCGTTGATCATCTCCTGGTCGCTAGTAGCGTGACCCAGGGCGAGGCGACCCAAATAGCGACTCTTAACCGCCTGTGCCCGCGCTGTCGCTTCGTACACGGCACCTCGCGTTTCCTCTGCCTCGCGACGCCCGCCGCTGCGCAGGCCCATCGTACCGGCGACTGTGTCCCACACACCGGGCTCGTAGTAGACGATCTGCCGAGCGTCCTTCGCACCCTGCTGACCTTCGAACAACGACTTATAGGCAGCGCCTACGCCGCTGGGCATGAGCGCTTTGGCCGCAGCTACGTGGTCCCCGCTCATAGCTTTCTCGATACCGGTGAATATGTTCGTACCCAAGCCTGCCCACGGACCGATGTTCTGCATCACGTAATGTTGGAAGGTCTCCTTAGCCGACGCCTCAGCCGGGGCGTACTGTCCGCCGAAAGTAAGTAACCCATCAGCGCCCACGCGGCTTAGATCGAGCGCCCCTGCCAACGCCCCGTGGGCCAGCCACTGAGGCGCAGACCGGACGAACTCGGTGCGACTATCCAGCAGGTCGTCATCGTCGCGGAATAGGTCAGCGATGAAGAACGCCATAGGTGCGAGGACAGTACCTGCAGCGCCGGTCAGCGCCAGTTGAGTGCCCAGCATCCAAGACAGCGCGCGGCGGGCTGTGGCCTTCTCCTCCGGCGTACCGGTGAAGGAGTCGCGGATGTCCTTACCCATCATCGCCAGCATATTCACCCGGTACTGCTGGAACTGGAAGATCACCTTGCGCCACGGTCCCTGCATCACCGTCGGTTTGTTCGACTGGCTGTAGTCGAACTGCGTGGTGAGTGTGGCAGAGTCGGCAGCATCAGCTACCTCGGCTATCTGCTCTGGCGTTGCGTCGGCACCCAGTCCGCGTTTCTGCATTTCGAGCCGAGTCGCCGCCAGCGCTACCACCTGGCGGTTGAATACCTCGGACTTGTTCATAAAGAACCCGGCCACCTCTAGGGCCTTACGCCAGTGGCCAGACATCGTAGTGCCCACTTCACCGTTAGCCAGGGCGCTCATGTCGTGTGACAGGCTGAAGTCCAGCGTGCCGCGCTCGAACAAGTCCTGCATTACCTTGCGCTCTACGCTGTCGGCGCCGAGGACCGACTTCTCGCCGAGCATGTCGCCGCGGCTTTTAGAGAAGTCCGACAGCGCCTGCTTAATACCACGTAAAGCGTTGGCGTTGCCGTAGCTGCCAGCGAGGCGTGGGAGCGTAACCATCGGCGTCTGCATGGCGTTGATGACGATCTGCGACGGCGAGGACATGAACCACAGGAATCCTGCCTGGCTGAGTGCATCAGCGACCGGTGAGCGGTCAGTAGCCAAGGAGGCGGCGTGCTGTCGCTTGACGGCTTCCAGCGCTCGCTGGCGCTTAATACCGTTCTCGTCGTCGGTCTTCTCTGTGGCTTTGGTCTGGAGTTGCGCCAACTTCTCGGTGATCTGCCCGTCGTAGCGCAGGCTGGCCACACTGCGCGCGGCCTTTAGGGTGTAGTCGCTGAACCCCCGGAACGCGTCGGTAGTAGCGCCCTTCGTGTTCTTCCGGCGGTTAGCGTGCTGCATGAACGCGCCCTGCGGCAGCGACTGCAGGTAGGCTTCCACTAGACCTTCGCGGATTGCGTTGTGTAGCCCAGGGTCAGCAGCGTGGGAGACGATGCCGTCCACGCTTTTCTCGATCGCGTTGATCGTGGCCTGGTTAATACCGTCCAGCTCCCAGTTATGTTCGCGACGCAGGGTAGGCATCGACACCGTGAACCCATCGCCGGCATAGTCGCCAGCCAGCAGCTGCTGCCGTTGTGCGTTCGCCTCCTCGATCGTATCGTGACCAGAGAACCACTCGACCTTGCCGTCAGCGGTGCGAACAGTGACGAGGTAGTTACCGTAGCGCTGCAGGGGAGAATACGGACCAGTTCGCATCTTCGACATGGCCGACTCGATACGGTCGCCATAGGCATCCTTAAACTCCTTGGTCTTGAAGAACTCAGCAGGCGCCATAGGTTCGCCGCCCTCAGTCCTCGGAGCCATGACGCGGGCGATGTCGGCTTTCAGTGCGTTGAACCGCGAGTTCCACATAAACGAGTAAATCGCCTGCGTCTCCTTGTACAGCCGCTGCCCTTCTGGACCCACCGACTTCCACAGGCGTTGCAGGTCGGCGTGTGCCTGTGCACGCTCAGCCTCACTGAACCCTGCAGTTTCGTAGTTGATCGCCGACTGCTTGTCCATCGGACGGTCTGGCCACAAGCGATACAGCGTCCCCATCTGCTGCACTTGGTTCCACGCCTGCATGCGTGAAGGGTTCTTCTGGGCAAACGCCTTGATCTTGTTAGCGGTGGACATCGGCGATAGTTCGCCTAGTTGTTCGCCCTGATAATTAAGCTCGTTTCCGCCAGTAATCAGCTTGTTGAACGTGGCCTCCTTGGTGCGCTTGAGACGAGCGAACTCGCCGAGCATACCGTCGAAGTATTTGTCGTACAGGTTCGCCATCTGGTTAAGCGGTACAAGGTCTAAGGAGAAGCGCCGAGCTTTGTCCGCAGCCGTAGCGGTGCCGATACCCCGCACTTTCTGCAGGGCGTCAGCACCCGTCTCCCTGGCAACGTCGGCAATGTTACGTTTAGAGCCCTCACCTTCAGCGGTAGCCGCAGCTAGGATCGTGTCGATGTCAGCGGCAGCGCGAGAGAACCGTGGGTCCTCTGCCACGAACGAGGCTGGGTCCGTCATCGCGAACTCGAGCCCCTGCATATGCTGCTTGCTCATGTCGATAGACGCGGGGTTTACGCCGCGAGTCACAGCTGCCGTGTCGCGCAGCAGCGCGTCGACCTCGGCGTTAGTCATGCGTAGGTTCGATATGCCCAACATCGAGGCAAACGCGTTCTCTACGGCCGCTCGGGCCTTGGTCAGGATGTCGCCGTTGACCTTCTCGCCGCCAGCCAGCATATCGGCCAAGACTTCTTCGCCGGCCAAGCGGCGCAGCCCGCCCTGCTCTGGGTCGACAGCACCATTCAGGGATTTCATCTTCGCCTTGATACGCTCACGAGTGGCCGCGTTCGTCCACAGGCGGTTCACGATGGCTGGCAGTCGATCACCAAGCAGCGCATCCAGCCCGGCGTGGCCGCGTTCGTGCGCAAGTACGTTGGCCATGTCGCTGGCGTTGCTAAGATTCTCGCGGATCAGATAGATATTCCCATCCGAGAACACACCGCGCGCGTCGGGCGGTGCCGCGTGGCCGGTCATGGTCTCGTAGCCGGCGACGTCTTCCGCGCCGATGACCTCTGGGCTACCAGCTGGGCGGTTGCGGTTCGCTGCGGACACCAGGCGGGAGAACTGGCCGATGCCCATACCAGGGCCGCGCTCGCCCAACGCGCGATCGAAGCGAGCGGTGCCGCTTTCGAGAGCGTCGTAGCGCAGGTTGAAGTCGTTTACCAGCTGGTCACGCTGGCCATCCGTGAGTTTGTCCCAGCCTTCGTGGTTCTTAATCGCCAGGAAGTATTGGTCGAGCACATCGGAGCTGGCTGCGTCCATGATCAGGTCGCCGTAAGCATCCGCTGTAGCCTGCTGGCGGTCTGAGCTCGGGTCCACGCGTAGGTTGCGGTCGATGGTGGCGTCGATGCCGAGCGGTAGCGGCTCGGCGAAGTTAGTAGGCTCAGGCGCTGGAGCCAAAGCCAGAGCGGCCTCCTCCTGCACGCGACGGAACGCGGCGCGGCGTGTAGCCTCGCCAGACGGACTAAAGCTGCCAGCCTGTGCGAATGGATCGCGGCGAATCAATGCCGCTGCTAGACCGGTGCCGATACCACGGCCTTGGGCATCAGACACCACGTTGATCAGCGTCTCGTCTGCGCCGGGCACCAGCTCGCCTACCACCTCGTTGTTCTGGACGGCGTAGAGGTTACCCTCAGCGTCGGCGTGAACCTCACTGACTACGCCTTGGCTGTCTGTGAACTGCTCCACAACCGTAGTTTCGGCGGGCAAACTCAGGTCGCCGCGGTTTACGAGGATAGTGTCCTCGGCGTCGGTCACCTTACCGGTAGGGTTGACCTGTTGGATGTACTCGTCTTCTGTAAGGGCTAAGGCATCTTGTAGCGTGCGCGGCGCGGTAACCCCGCCACGGTCGCCGGGCTGCGCGTCCTGTGTACCAGTAACCGGGTCGCCCTCGTTGTTCAGCCCGTCGTCCAGACGCGGTTCTACAGCTGGCACATATTTCGTTGCCAGCAGCTCGGCGAACTTCGCTGTGTCGGCTGTGTCGGAGGTCAGGTCGCGAGCTACGGCGGCCAGGAACTGCGGTGCCTCAGGGCTCAGGGGGTCAATACCGGCCTGTGCCGCAGCCGCTTCGAACCGCGCCCAATGCTTGCCTCTCAAGCTCTGCGGCTTCAAGCCAAGCTCTCTAGCCAGCGCTTTCTTCCACGTTGGGGCGGGCGCATTGAAGTCTATGGTGGTTTGACCAGGCGCGGAAGCTGGAGCTGCAGGTGCTTCCTGCGGGGCGCTCGCTACTTGTGGAAACGCCCCTTCCGCCGGCAACGCACCGGCGAATAAGTCTGTGCCCCCTAGTTGGCCTCGGCTGCGCTGGGCATCCAACACACCGAGCAACCCTTCGCGAGGAGGCGCGGCTACTTCTTCCACCTCCATGACCGGCAACGACGGCGGTGCCACTTGCGGGCGTCGGCCTGTGATGTCGTACAGCGAGCGTAGCGGTGCAGGTGCGCCAGTGACTTCCTCTACGGCTGCTTCGTCCACCTGCGGCAGGGGAAGCCCCTCGCCGGGTAGCGGCGTAGCACCCAGGTCGATCTCCTCGGTAGGCAACGGTGTAGCGCCGACATCGATCTCCTCGATGGGGGAATCGCCCAGTCCGCTCGGAGCGATGGGGGCACCCTGCTCTGCGTTCTGGCGCTGAAGTCCGTCACGGATCGCCGCACCCAACTGAGTGTCGGCGCTAGTGCGCGGGGTCGAGAGACTGATAGCGCCGCCCATACCACCGCCCAGTAAGCCGCCCGCCAAGCCGCCGATAGCAGCCGCTTGCCCAACGCCTTCGAACAGATCGGCACCGGGCACGAACAAGTTCTGTGCGATACGCTCGCTCGCCGACTGGGGGGCTTCCTCAGCAGCCTCCCGAGCAGCCCCGCCGAGTACGTTACGCACGATACCGCCGCTGCCCAGACCGAGCGCGGCTCCACCAGGCAAGGCGTTCGCTGCTGCTGCTTCCAGTGCGCCTGCGCCAGTCAGCCGCATAAGTGCAGGAGCTGCTACGCCCGCCAGCGCGCCAGCCCCCAGTCCGCCCAGCTGCTGCTGGAGTTCCGAACCGCCCGCGTCCTCTACTGCGTTGATCGTGCCCACGTTGACGGCGCCGGCAACTTGGCCACCTACCGCCCGGCCGAGCGCTCTTTGCGCAGCCTGAGACGTAGCCGCTTGAGCCGCCTCGCCGGTAAGCCCGCGAGCTGTGGCATTCGCCGCACCAGCGACAGCGCCGGCGCGTGCAGCAGCGGCGCCGGGCAACAGAGAGGCTGCATTCCCCACCAGCAGCTGCTGAAGGTAGGCGGGAGAGGTAGCAGCCTCGCCCAGTCCCGCTAAGATTCCGCGGTCGTCAAACGCCGTCTGGACGTTCTGCGCCGCCTGTTGGGTGGGGCCAGACTGCCAACCGGACAGTATCTGCTGCGTCTCTTGGAAGTTACCCGACAGCCCCGCAGCGCGATCGAGAAGACCGAAGGTTGCCATGTTGCCGAGGCCGTACGCCGCTTGACCAAGGCCGACGGCGCTGCTCAGTGCCTGGATAGGAAGGTTCGCAGCCGCCTCGCCCCACGTGTTGGAGCGGGTGCGCTCGGCTTCCAGAGCAGCGGCTTCGGCCGCAGCGCGACGCTGGGCTTCCTGCTCTGCTTGCGCTTGGGCCTGAAGCTGTCTCGCCCGAGCCAGCACCTCTTGCGAAATAGCTTCAGCCATTTCTTACCTTCCTATCACTGTTGTCTGGCCTGTTCTTCGCGAAGTCGACGCGCTTGGATCAGGGCGATTTCATCGGCAGTGTACGGTACACCAGTGATCGGGTCGATTGTCGGCACCGGCGCTCGTTCCTGGCCTGCGCGAGTAGCTGCCACTACGTCGCTATTATTGTAGCCGCCCGCCTCTACCTCATCGCGGATGGCATTCAAGCGAGTCTCCAGTAGCGCAGCCTCGGCTGATGCCTTGCGCGACGTTGGGGTCATTGACTCAAGCCTTAGCTCAATCTGGCTGGCTTCCGACTTCAGTGCCGCTTCGCGAAGGCCGTATTGGCCGGCGATGTCCGCAGCGCCCAGCCGCGCCTGCGCGTCCATCCCGGCGCGCAGCAAAAGTCCTTCGTTCTGTAGCCCAGTGGTTGCGAGGTCGCCTTGGTTGCGTAGGCCCATCTGGGCGAGACCGCCCTGGTTCTGCATCAGAGTATTAATCTGCGGATTGAGCGCGGCCAGTTGGGCTCGAGCCCCGGCCATCTCACCCACTGTTGGGTTGTTCGCCAAGGTGTGGCGAGCCCAGCGGGCCTCGTTCATCAGCCCGGTCTGCTGGCGCTGAGCGGCCCGCTGCTGGTCCACCTGCTGCATACGCGCCAGATACTGCTGCGCTGTCTCGGCACCGCCTACACCGAAGCCGAAGTTGATCCCGTTGGTAGGTGCCGCCCGCTGAGCGAGCGCGCCGAGGTCAGTATTCTGGGCATTGTAATTGCCGCGTACCGAAGCCTGCAGACTGGTGCCCTGTGGACGTAGGCCGCCAAGCGACTCGGCGATCTGTGCGTTGATTGCAGTCGTGTCTAGCATCGCGGGCGCCGCAGCTGGGGCGGGCGCTGCGGGAATGAGGGGAGCAACCACGGGGGTTGCGACAGCAGCACGCGGCGTAGTCACCCCCGGCGTAGCCGGCTGGGCACCCAGTGCGCCGAGTAAACCCGCTTGGGCTTGGCCGAACAGCTGACCACTGGCTTGGCCTAGCGCGTCGAGCCCACCGGACATGCGGTTTACTGCTGCGTTGGTGCGGGCATACGCCCCGCCGGACAACGTCGATGTGTCCCCACCAAGTAGCTGAGTAGCGCCGGTCCGCGCTACGTCCAACGCTGCAGCTGGAATAGTCGACAGTCCGCCCAGCAGTACATCGGCAGCGGCACCACCTACGTTGATCGCGTTGGGGATTACATTCGAGACGGGGGCGGCGCCTACGACACCGCGCGGGCCGGTAACCGGCTGATTGTACTGGGCCTGCATGGCGGCTGCGCGGGCCGGGTTCCCCGGTACGCCCCTGCCGTCGTCTACCATTTTGCCGGTGAGAGGGTCGTATACGAGGGCCATGTCTAACTCCAGTTGGTGTTCACACCGAATTGAATATCCTGCGCCAAGAGTCGCTTAGCCGCGACTTCCAGCTCTCTGGTTGCGTCCACGAACCGCTTCTTGTGCGCGCTAGCTTTGGCCATGTTCTCGACATCATGGTCGTGGTTGCGAAGCGCCCGCCACGCGGCCCATTCCAGCATGTCGAGATGATACTCCGACTTAACCTCTGGCTCAGCCTTCAAGTTCGACGCAACCAGCGGGGCAAGCGGCTTGCGAGCGACCCGCAGTACCATCAGGCCACCAGTAGAAAGGATGAACTCTGCGCTCGGCGCCGGGTAGATACCGACTCGGCCGTCCTCGCGGTCGGTGTAGACCACCGCAGGGCCACCGTGGTTGTGACCCCACGTCTCGATGGGGGAAGCGAACGACACGTCGCCGCGTCGGTTGGTCATCGCGGCGTAAGTGGTGCGCTTCAGGTGGCGGTTGCCCACCCGAGCGCCGAATAGGGAGAGCACGCGCTCGTCGAGGTCATACTCCGACTGGCCCGCGACGAGCTGTACGTGGCACACGGCCGGCGTAGTTTCGTCACGCAGACAGAGAGTGGTCTTGGCGAACTGAACCTCGGCGTCGTTGATGTAGCGCACGAGGCTCTTGTCACTCAGCAGGTAGTCGCCAGGGTCAGCTGTCGCTGCGTCCGACGTGTCACGAAGGATGTTCTCGCGCAGCTCCTCCAGCAACTCCTGCAAAGTCATGCTTACGCTTCCCGGTGTAGGGTGTAAGTCAGGCGCGGAGCGTTACGCATGCCGATAACCTGCAGCTTCTCGTTCACTTCCGGCAGCGCCTGGACAGCATTGTCCAATACTTCGAGGAACGAGGCAGGGACCTTGCGGCGAATGCCCGGCTTCAAGAAAATCTGACGGCCATTAACGCCGATCAGCTGGCCGTTCGGGGGGATTTCCTTGCTGTCGTGCAAAGTAATCTCGAACATTTTTTCCGCATCCTTAGACGCAGCAGCTGCTTCGGTCTTTGGCTTAGCGCGGCTGGCGCGATTGCGCTTGGGCTTGAACTCGGCCTGGATATTCGGTGCGCCGATCGCAGACTCTGCGCTAGCCATAGGCTTATCGTTTTCCATCAGTTGTCCACCTTCTTGAATGCTTCTGTTACGGCGTCGTCGAACTCGTCCTTGCTGGATTTCTCCTGCTTGGTGAGTCCTGGGATGAGTGTAGCCAGATCAGCCAGTAGGGCTTCTGGTGTTTCGTAGACCCGTTGCCGTTCCGGGTCCTGCCACTCGCTATCACTTTTGCGGTTCTGCGCACGAATCTCAGGATCGTCGTACGCGAGGATCAGGCCATTGTCCGCAACGCTGATTCGCATGTAGTCCATAGGTTCTTCCCCATAAAGCAAACCCCGTACGAGACGGGGTTCACTATCAGCTAAAGGCTACCAAGTGTCAATTCGAGGCAGCGACTTCGGCGCGTACGAGGAAGGCGTCCTGCAGGATCACAGTGGCGTTCCAGAGCTTCCAACCTGCGGTGCCGCGCTGAGCCAGCGGGTCCTCAGAAGTCGGCTTGGGCTGCACAACCATGATGGTCGCGACGTTCTTACCGCGCAGAACCACCACACCGAACGCGTCGCGAGCCATGTACAGGATCGGGTACACGTCGGCAGCAGTGCCAGTCGTGCTGATCATGTCGCCAACCGCGCCGCCCGCATCAGCCCAAGGCTCGATGACAGTGGAGCGAATGTAGCGCACGTCTTCCACCGAGCCGAGCTCGCCGGCGAACGGAGTCACCGAGGCGTAGTGCTTGGTGGAGATGAAGCCATCCATGTCGCGGATGTCGTTCTCAACGTCCGGGTGAACCAGTGCTACGAACGCAGCCTCGATCGGCTGAGTGTTGTACGCCGGGCTCGACTTAATCACCGAGGTGATCATCGGGGCATTCTGGCGCTTGAGCGAACGAGTGATTCGACGCTGGAGGTCCAGGGTGATCGGAGTGTTCACGGTCGCGCGGCTGGAGCCGTTGGCGTAGAACACGTTGGTGCCGGACTTCAGTACGTTGAAGCGCAGGGTCTCGACGGTCAACGCAGCCTCGTCGCCGAGCAGGTTCATCAGTTCGCGCAGGAGGGCTGGGTAGTCCTCGTGGGTGTCCTGAATCACGTCGGTGAAGCCTACGAAGTCACCGTACTGCTGCATCTGTACGGTGTAGTCCTTGCTCGCCAGCTTCTTACCGACCGGAGTTACACCCTCGGTCAGGGCAGTGGTAGCCACCGGCATGTTGTAGTTGCCGGCTTCGCCCGAGTAAGAACCGGTGCCGCCTTCGAGGAAGTAGCGGCGGAACTTGGCGGTCTGAGTGCTGTTGGTCGGGACCACGAAGGTCTGACCGAAACGCTCGATGGTCATGTTGGGGATCGCGCGGCTCAGGAAGCCAGCGACGGAGTAAGCTGCCTGGCGAGGGGTGATATCGCCATACGCTGTACCGGTGTAAGCCATGTTGTTGCTCCTTTGTTTCGTTCAGTCGTTCAAGAATTGGCCAGCTTGCCCGCGGCTTCTTCGAATGCTCCGTCGAAGTCGAGGACATCCGCGCCACCAGTGGGCTTCGGACGCTGAGCTGCCGGTACTGCTGCCAGGGCTGCTGCCGCTTTACGGTCAACCGCAGGCTTCGGCTTTGTTGGCGTTTCTTGCGCGGCTAACGAGGCTGGTGTGGCTGGCGCTGCACCCGTCGATCCGGTCGCTTGTTTGTACAGGTTGAGCAATTCGATTGCTTCCTGCGCGGTCCCCTTCTCATACGCCTGCTGGTAAGCAGAACGCAGGAACGTGGGCTGAGCCGCAATCCACTCGGCCACCTTCGGTGCGATTTCAAACGCATCGGGGTGAGCTGCTGTGACAGCGCCTCGATAAGTGTTCACCTCCACCTTCTGGACACTGCCCATAAGTGGCGCCAGAACACCGTTCAATTGCTTGGTGTAATCACTAAAGCTGTTGCCAATCGCAGCACGGAGTTCCGCCTGCATCAGCTTCTGAACCGCCTGGTACTCGTCAGGCCATTCAGTTTCAAACTTCTTGACCGCCGCAGCATCGGCTTCGTTCAGGAAGTCTGCGCGTGTA
>Ga0307414_10001681_pt1 | contig 11499 bp, 9 predicted proteins | sample DK1Ometagenome_FD_203804 | JGI IMG/M metagenome (GOLD analysis project Ga0307414, IMG submission 203804) | Maize rhizosphere microbial communities from greenhouse at UC Davis, California, United States - DK15-O-3 | ecosystem: Host-associated > Plants > Roots > Rhizosphere > Soil | place: USA...
CGGGCCGTGATACCACCAGCCGAGCGTCTCGCCGCCGATGGCGATGCTGGCAAATGCGTGGTGGAAGTTCGCGGGCCAGACGCACAGCGCATAGAGCGCGAGGCCCCAGCCGGCGCCCTTGCGCGTCGCGGGGATCATCAGGCCGATCGCGCCGGCAATCTCGGCGATGCCGGTCGCGGCGACGACCAGTTCGGGCCGCGGAACCCACGGCGGGGTGATCGCGAGGAAAGGCGCGGGCGTGACGAGATGGCGCCAGCCGGCATAGCCATAGGCGAGCGCGAGCAGTGCGCGCAGCGCGGTGCGGACCGGTTCTTTCACCGCCCGGTGGCTTGCAGCATTGCCTCGATGCTGGTGAATTTCTCGCGCGGATTGCCGTCGAGCGCGGCGGCGACTTCGGCCTCCTCGATCCGGCGCCAATCGCGGAAGGTGACGGGCACGATGTCGCGGCTGGCGAGCAGCGCGTCGAGCCCGGGACGCCCGGCCTTGCCCGCGCCGCGGCCGATATCCTCCAGCACCATCTCGCCGATGCGCGCGCCGTCGGGCTTGTTCGTGCCGATCGTCCCCGACGGCCCGCGCCGCGCCCAGCCGACCGCGTAAAGTCCGGGCAGGATCCGCCCATCGTCGCTCGCAAAGCGGCCGCGGCCATGTTCGTAAGGCACGCCGGGAATCGGCGGCGTCTGATAGCCGATGCAGCTGATCACGAGCCCCGCGTCGACGGCGTAGGTCTCCCCGGTGCCGTGGCTGCGAAGGTCGGCGTCGAGCATGGTGCGCTCGACGATGACGCGTTGGACCTTGCCATCGCCCTCGATCGCGACCGGCATCGCAAAGAAATCGAAATCGATCGTCACCGGCTTGGCGACGGGATTGGCGGCGAAGCTGCGGAGGTGCGTCACCGACTTGCGCATCCCGGGCTCTAACATCGCGTCGTCGCCCTCCGGCGGCAGGTCGGCGGGGTCGACGCGCGCGCTCGCGCGCTCGAGATGGCCGAGTTCGCCGAGCTCCTTCGGCGTCATGGCGATCTGGTGCGGACCGCGGCGGCCGAGGATCTGGATATGCCGCACCGCGCTCGCCGCCAAGGCATCGCGGGCGTGCGCGACAATGTCGCTGCCCCCGAATTCTTGCGCGGTCTTGGCGAGAATGCGCGCCACGTCCAATGCGACATTGCCGTTGCCGATCACCGCGACGCCGGGGGCTCCGAGCGGGGGATCGAGGTCGGCGAAATCGGGATGGCCGTTATACCAGCCGACGAAGGCGGCGCTGCCGATCACACCTTGAAGGTCGGCGCCGGGGATGTCGAGCGGCCGGTCGTTCGGTGCGCCGGTCGCGAGGATGACCGCGTCGTAGAGCCCGACAAGCTCGTCGATCGTCACGTCGCTGCCGACCGAGACATGGCCGACGAAGCGGACATTGTCGGTGAGCGCCGTGCCTTCGTAGCGGCGCGAGACCGCCTTGATCGACTGGTGGTCGGGGGCGACGCCGGTGCGGATCAAACCATAGGGCACGGGCAGCCGGTCGATGACATCGACCGCGATATCGTCCGCTTTCTGCAATGTTTCGGCGGTGTAATAGCCCGCGGGCCCCGACCCGACGATCGCGACATGACGCATCAACCCACTCCTTCGGGCATCCGCGCCGGCGCGCGGCCCTCTTTTGTTATGGGGTGATGCTAGCGGCGAAATGCGGCAGGGCAAGCGGACTTGTACGGGCGCCCCCAGCGGCCTTGACAGCGCGTGCGCCGGGCCATATTGCGCCCGCCTCTGGTGCCCCGTCGTCTAATGGTAAGACTGCGGTTTCTGATACCGCCTATCGAGGTTCGAATCCTCGCGGGGCATCCAGCATTCTGCCGCCGCGATCATATCGGCGTTCGGAACTTCCAATCACCGGCATAGCCGCCGTTCCCGGCCGAAGCGACGCGTTGGCGTGCGTGTGCTCGGCCGTTCGCCCCGCCGGACGCGACGTTCGCCTGATCGGCCTGCGTTGGGCCGCATCGTCGCGACGATCGGCGGCGATATGCTCCAAGTGATGACCGGCCCGCGTTAGCGCCCCTTTCGAGAAGAAAAGGGGACGAAGATGATCGAGGCTACCCATGTCATCGCGGCAGGAGGCCCGGAGGCGCCTGCCAAGGCGATCCTGATCGGCGGGCTGGCGGGCGGCGTTCTCGATCTGGGTTTCGCCTTTACGGCGTGGGCGCTGAAAGGCGTCGGCCCGGCCGACATATTGCGGAGCATCGCGTCGGGGCTGCTGGGGCCCGCGGCCCGGACCGGCTTCACCCCCGTGCCCTTGGGACTGGTGAGCCATTTCCTGCTCTCGTTCCTGTTCGCCGCCGCCTTCGTGCTCATCGCCGCGCGGGTCGCGCCGGTAGGGCGGCAATCCCCCTGGCTCACCGGGCCGCTCTACGGCGTCGCCGTCTATTTCGTGATGAACCGCATCGTGCTGCCGCTCTCGAACTTCGCGGTGCCGGCCGGCGGCATGTCGCTCGGCTTCGCGGACCTTGCCTCGCACATGTTCCTCTTCGGCCTGCCGATCGCGCTCGCGGCGCACCGCTGGGCCCGGGTCGCCTCATAAAACGGACAATACAGGGAGTATCGACATGTTGGGCAAATTTCGACCGCGTCATTATCTGCTTTCGACGACATTGCTCGGAAGCGCCGCCTGTATATCGCCGGCCTATGCGCAGGACGCGCCGGGCGGCGAGACGGTGATCGAGGATGCGGCGCCGATCGTCGTCACCGGGTCGCGCATCCAGAACCCCAATCTCGAGCAGTCGAGCCCCGTTCAGGTCGTGGGCGAGACCGAAATCGGGCTTCGTCAGGCAACCAATGCCGAGGAGCTGATCGGCGATCTGCCGGGCGTGTCGCCCGGCGCCAGCAGCGCGGTGAACAACGGCGGCGCGGGCTTCGCGTCGCTCAACCTGCGCGGCGTCGGCACCAACCGCAACCTCGTGCTGCTCGACGGGACGCGGCTCGTGCCGTCGTCGCTGCTCAGCGAGACCGACCTCAACATCATTCCCGTCGCGCTGATCGAGCGCGCCGAGATCGTCACCGGCGGCGCCTCGTCGGTCTATGGCGCCGATGCGATCGCCGGCGTCGCGAATTTCATCACCAAGCGCGACTTTTCGGGGGTCGAGCTGGCCAGCACGGTCGGCATCACCGAGCGCGGCGACGGCGCGCGTTATCGCTTCGACGTGACGGTCGGCGCCAATTTCGACGACGGCCGCGGCAACGCGGTGCTGAATGTGGGCTATCAGAAGGTCGAGCCGGTGCTCCAAGGCGGACGCGCGGTTTCGCGCGACACCTATTTTCTCGACGGCAGCCTGGTGGGTTCGGGAACGACGACGCCGACGCGGATCAACAACCGCATCTATAGCCCCGCCGACGGCGCGCTGCGCGACTATGTGGGATCGCGCGACGCCTATAATTTCGCGCCCGACAATTATTTCCAGACGCCGCTCGAACGCTATAACATGTTCGGCGCGGCGCAATATGAGGTCGCCGACGGCATCGAAGTCTATGCCAAGGGCATGTTCACCCGCTCGAAGGTGCAGCTTAGCCTCGCCTCGTCGGGGATGTTCGGCGACACTTGGCAGTTGCCGCTGAACAACCCGTTCCTGCCCGACGCGGTGCGGTCTGAGGTTTGCGCGTCGAACGCGATCTCGGCCGCCGATTGCGCTGCGGCGGGGACGGCGACCAGCCCGAACGATCCCGCTTACCGCGAAGTCGCGACCGTGATCAACCGCCGCTTTATCGAGGCCGGACCGCGCATCCGCAACCTGACGACCAACCAGTTCCAGGTCTGGACCGGCGTTCGCGGGTCGATCACCGATGCGATCAAGTTCGACGTATATGGTCTTCATGGCGAATCGGACCGCAAGAACAGCAATATCAACTGGGGCCTGAAATCGCGCGTGCAGCAGGCGCTGCGCGCCAACAGCACGACCGAATGCGCCGATCCGGCGAACGGGTGCGTGCCGATCAACCTCTTCGGGGACGGCACCGATATTTCGCAAGAGGCGATCGCCTTCTTCAACCAGCCGGCGGGATCGACGGTGAGCACGCGCCTGTCGGTCGTCAGCGGCAGCCTCTCGGGCGAGCTGGGCAACTTCCTGGCCGGGGAAACGCCGATCGGCTTCGCGCTGGGCGCCGAATACCGCAAATATGGCGCCGAGCAGGTCTCCGACGTCGCTTTCGGGACACAGGACGAAGTGCTCGGCACAGGGGCGCCGTCGCCGTCCTTCTCGGGCACTTACGACGTCAAGGAAATCTTCGGCGAGCTGATCGTGCCGATCGTCGAGGATGTGCCCGGCATCTATAGCCTGACCGCCGAAGCGGGCATCCGCCTGTCGGATTATTCGAACACGGGCACCAGCACAACGTGGAAGGCGGGCGGCACCTGGGAGCCGTTCCGCGGCTACAAGCTGCGCGGCATCTATCAGCATTCGGTGCGGTCGCCCAATATTTCGGAGCTCTTCACGCCGATCACCACGGGTCTTGCGAACCTCGCCGAAGATCCCTGCCAGGGTACGAACCCGGTCGGCAACGCCGCGCTCACCGCGATCTGCCTCGCGCAAGGCGCGCCCGCGGGGACGATCGGGAATATTCCGGCGCCTTCCTCGGGCCAGATCAACCAGACGGCGGGCGGCAACCCCGACCTCGATGTCGAGATCGCCGATTCCTACACGCTGGGACTGGTCGTGACGCCGCCGCAGGTGCCGGGGCTCGCGATCACGGCGGACTATTATCATATCAAGATCACCGACGCGATCACGCTGCCGACGCCGAACGACGTCTTCGGTCCCTGTTTCGAAGAAGGCGATGCGGCGGCGTGCGCGCTCATCCGCCGCAATCCGCTCAACGGCTCGCTCAACGGCGGGGGCGATACGCCGGGCCAGATCGCGCTGCTCACCAATCAGGGGACGATCACCACCTCGGGCGTCGACCTGCGGATCAACTACGGCTTGCCCACCGGCTTCGGGCGGCTCAATTTCGACCTGTCGGGCAATTGGACCGAGCAGTCGAAGTTCAAGGCCTCGCCGACCAGCATCAATCGCGAATGCGTCGGCCAATATAGTTCGAACTGCGGCTTCTTCGCCGGCGAAATCACGCCGAAATACAGCTTCAACATGCGGGCGACGGCGCAGATCGACGATTTCGGCGACATTTCGCTGCTGTGGCGCTGGCTCGACGGCGCCGATTATGAACGGATATTGGACCCCGACGGGATCGAGCCCGATTATCTGCATATCCCGAGTTACAGCTATTTCGACCTGACGTACCGGGCCAAGGTCGCCGAGATCTTCACGCTCACACTGTCGGTTCAGAATCTGCTCGACAAGGATCCGCCGCTGGTCAGCAACTATGTCGGCACGACCGCGCTGAACTCGGGGAACACCTATCCGACCACCTATGATGTCCTCGGACGCCGCTATAGCCTGACCGCGAGCATGCGCTTTTAAGGGTCGCGTTTCCGGCGCCGGGGCTCAGTCCCCCTCGGCGTCGGCCCGGCGCGCGGACGAAGGGTGGTGCCTTCGTCCGCGCATCACGTCGCTCCCGGTCGCATGCCTCTCGACGCGGGTGAACGCGCGATATCTGCGGCCGAACGTCGGTCGACAGCCATGCGGCTTCCTGCGATAATCGCGCGATGAACCGGGTCGCGGCCTTTCCATCCACCCCCGTCTATGAACTGGCCGCGGCCGGCCGGCCGGGCAGCCTCGAACGCCAGCGGCGGCAAACGATCCTCTGGCTCACCGGCGCCTTCTGGGGTCTGCACACGCTGGCGCTGTGGACCGCCGACGTGCTCGACCATCACCCGCACCTGCTGCGGGCGACCGCGGTGCGGCTGATGCTCATGGCGGTCGGCCTCGCGCTTTGCTTCGGCATTCACATGATATTGCAGAAGCTGAGCCGGCGGGCGTGGCGCCAAAAGGCGCCGATCGTCTTCGTCGCCTCGCTCGTCGCGGCCGAATTTTTCGCCTGGTGCACCTATTTCGCGCTGGTTTATGCGAGGGGCGAGCCGGTCCAGCTCGCGATCGACGGCAGCGCGGTGATCCGCACCCTTGTTCCCTGGACCTGGTTTTTTCTCGCGTGGGTCGGTCTCTATCTCGCCGTGCAATATGGTTTCGAGGCGCGCGCGGAGGAGCGGCGTTCGGCGCAGCTGCGCACGATGGCGCAGTCGGCCAAGCTTCAGGCGCTCCATTACCAGATCAATCCGCATTTCCTGTTCAACAGTTTCAACGCGGTATCGGCGCTGATCCTCGACGGCCGCGCCGACGATGCCAATGCGATGGTCGAGCGGCTGGCGAGTTTTTTCCGGGTCAACCTCGCCACCAACCCCGACGTCGACATTTCGCTGGCGGAGGAGATCGCGCTGCAGACGACCTATCTTGAAATCGAGCAGACGCGTTATCCCGACCTCGACATCCGGATCGACCTGCCTGCCGCGCTTGCCCGCGCGGCGGTGCCGGCCTTCCTGTTGCAGCCGCTGGTCGAGAATGCCGTCAAGCATGGTGCCGGAACGGTCGGTGCCGGTGACGCCTGGATCGCGATCGCGGCGCGCGAGGATCGGGGCCAGCTGAATGTCGTGGTCGAAAACAGCTGTTCGTCGTCGGCATCGCGCCCCGGCATTTGCGGCACGCATACCGGCCTCCGTAATGTCCGCGACCGGCTGTCCAACCGCTTTGGCGCCGCCGCGAAATTGTCGACCGAGCGGCCGTCCGCTTCCTGCTTTCGCGCGACGCTCGAATTGCCGCTGGGATATGCCGGGTGACGATAACGGTCCTGACCGTCGACGATGAGCCGCTCGCGCTGCGGCGGCTCGAACTGATTCTCGCGAAGCTTCCCGAGGTTGATCATGTGGGTTCGGCGAGCGGTTGCCGCGAGGCCGTCGCGAAGATCGCCGAGCTGCAACCCGATATCGTGCTGCTCGACATCAAGATGCGCGATGGAACGGGTTTCGACGTCCTGAACCGGCTGTCCGAAGAACAGGTTCCGGGCGTCATTTTCACGACCGCGTTCGATCATTTCGCCGTCCGCGCCTTCGAGGCCCATGCGATCGACTATATCCTCAAGCCGATCGAAGCTTCGCGGCTGAGCGCGGCGATCGATCGATCGCGCGACCGGCTCGCCGCGGTCGATGCGCGCGAACAGATTGCCCAGATGCGCGCCGTGATCGACGATCTGCGCGCGGGCTATCACGAGCAGGGGGTACGGCCACGCAACGACGAACTGTGGCTGCGCGGAACCGCGGGCGCGCTGACCTGCATCCAGCGCGCCGATATCGACATGATCACCGCCGAGGATGATTATGTCCGGCTGCACACCGCATCCGCATCCTATCTGCTGCGCGGGTCGATCAGGGCGGCGCAGGCCGATCTCGACCTTCCCGAAGAGGATTTCGTCCGCGTGCACCGCCGCGCGCTGCTGCGGCGAAGCGCGATCGCGAGCGTGCGGCGGTCGGCCGGGAAGGGCGTGCGCGTGATCCTGCGCAACGGCACCGACGTCGGCGCGGGGCGGGTCTACGCCAAAAAATTGCTTCGCTCGCTTCCGGCGATCGGCTGATCGCCGGAAGCGGATCGGGCTATGCCGCGTCCTCGCCGTCGATCCCCTGATATTTGAGCTGGAGATAGCGTTCGCGCGTCGCGAGCTTGTCGAGTTCGCCCGCCGCGAGGCTACGCGCGGCATTGCCGATCTCGCCTTCGAGCATCTTCAGGCCCCCGACGAGCGTTTCGTCGGGGGTGCGGCCGGCGTGCGCTTCGGTGCGCAGCCCGGCGGGAATGCGCTGGTAGCCCGCGACGAGCTCAGGCAGATCCTCGCCGACGAGCTTGCGGATATTGGCGGCCGCTGGGGTCGCTGGATCGAGTGTCTGGAGCTGCGGGGCGAGCAGGTCGAGCTGAACGCCGATGCCGTCGACGAGCTGGCGGGCCGGGGCGGGCAGCGCGGGGCGCTGCGCCTCGAGCCAGATTTCGGTGCGGCCGGCGAGCTGCTTGAGGTCGGCCTTGGGCAGATCGGCCTGGCGCGGTTCGGGGAAGGGCGAGCGGCCGAACTGCACCGCGACCCCGATCAGGAGGATGAACAGCGCGAGCAGTCCGATGAAGCCGAGCGGCTGGATCAGCGCGCCGAACACCGCCGCGCCGATCAGCAGGATGCCGCCCGCGATCAGCATCCGGCCGAGCTTCTTGTAGAGATGTTGGCGGCGCAGCGCGACGCTCTTGGTGCCGATCGGCCGGCGGCGTGTCCGCGACCGCTCGATCGCGGACGTCGCCGAAAGCCGGATCTTGTCGACCTCGCTCATCGTCATGCCTTAGCCCTCAAGCGATGCGAGCGGGCTGTCGGCGCCGCCGACGCTCGCCTGCGCCTGGCTCGCGCCCTCGGCGCGCGCGATATAGCCCTTCGATTTGGCGACCTCGCCTTCGAGCGAGGTGACCGTGGTCTTCATGCTGTCGAGCGCCTTCAGCTTGAAGGTGTCGATCGCGTCCATCGTGTCATAGATATTCTGAAAGGCGCGTTGCAGCGTTTCCATCGGAATCGTGCTCGACGCCGCCTGTTCGTGGATGCGCGCGGTGTTGTCCTTCAGCATCTTCGACGTGCCGTCGATGATGTTCGCGGTCGTCGTGTTCAAAGCGGTGATCTGCTCGAGCACCAGCTTCTGGTTGGTCATCGCCTGCGCGACGGTGATCGCGGTCTTGAGCGCCCCGACGGTCGTCGTGCTCGCGCGGTCGACGCCCTTCACCAGTTCGACATTATTCTTCTTGACAAGATCGAGCGCTAGATAGCCCTGCACCGTCACCGCCATTTGCGTCAGCAGGTCCTGCGTGCGCTGGCGCGCGTAGAAAAGCGCGTTCTCGCGAAGAACCTTCGCCTTCGCCGGGTCGACGCCGTCGAGCTCGTTCGCCTTGGCCTCGAGTTTCTCGTCGAGCGTCTGGGCGATGTGGACCATCTGCTCCAGCTTGCCCATCGATTCCCACATCTTGCGGCGCTCGACGTCGATCGCCGCATTGTCCATGAGCAGCTCGTCCTTGCCGTTCGACAGCGCGGTCAGGATGCCGCCGATATGCGTCTGCGCGCTGCGGTACTGGGCAAAATAATTGTTGATCTTGCCGCCGAAGATCTTGTCGAGAAAGCCGCGCTTCGACAGGAGCTTGCCGTTCGCCGACGGGTCGAGCCGTTCGACCGTCGTGCGCAGCTCGATCAGATTCTGGCCGATGTCGGTGTCGCGGTCCATCGCGCGGATCGGGCGGTCGAGAAAGCGGTTCGAATGGCTCGCCGACTCCAGCATCTCCTTGCGGCCCATGTTGGTGATCTGGTCGACCTTCTGCCCGAAGGCGGGCGAATTGACGTCCTGCGCGACGAGATCGTCGATGAAGCCGTCGACGCGTTCGCCAAGCTTCGACTTCTGGTCGGTCGAGAGCGGCACGAGGCCGGCCGCCTTTTCGGGCGAAACCGAAGGCACGGGCTCGGGCGGGGTCAGCTTCAGCTCGTCGGTTGCGGTCGCGGTTGCCGTCTCTTCGCTCATTCGTCTTCCTTCCAGCCCCCAAGTGAAAACCTGGGTCATATGCCCAATATGACATGCGACCCTGTGTTATTCAAGCACCACACCTTTTTCCGCCTTCAATGCCGGGGCGATCCAGGCGGAGAGGATCAGCTGCGCCATATGATAGACGAGGATCGGAACGAGCACCATGCCGGCGATGGCGGGCGGGAAAAGCGTCGCGGCGAGCGGCGCGCCGACCGCGATGCTTTTCTGCGCGCCCGAAAACAGGAGCGTGATGCGGTCGGGCCGCGCGAGTTTGAGCAGCCCGCCGAGCGCCCAGGCGCCGCCGAAGGACAGCGCGAGCAACACCGCGACCGCGGCTAGCACGATGACGATCTCGCGCGCGTCGAGCAGGCCCCAGATGCCCGCGACCACCGCCGCCGAAAAGGCGACGTAGACCGCGATCGCGATCGCGCTACGGTCCATGAAGGTCGCGAGGCCCCGGTGCGCGAGCACCCATGGCCGCAGCCAGCGCTGGACGAGCTGCCCGGCGACGAAGGGCAGGAGCAGGATCGAAACGATGCGCAGCACCGCTTCGCCATGGATATCACCCGCGTTGCCTGCGAGCAGCGCGAAGAGCAAAGGCGAAAGCGCGACGCCGCTGAGGTTGAGCAGCGCCGCCGCGACGACGCTCGCGGCAACATTGCCGCCCGCAAGGCTGCTCGCGGCGGTCGCCGACTGCACGGTCGAGGGCAATATGCCGAGGAAGAGGAAACCGAGCGCGAGCGTCGGCGGCAGCAGCGGCGCGGTGGCCGCCTGCGCGGCGAGCCCGAGCAGCGCCATGCCGCCGAAACAAAAGACGAGCGCGCTCCCCTGCAGCTTCCAATTGCGGATGCCGTGGAGCACCTCGTCCCGCGGCAGGCGCACGCCGTTGAGGAAAAAGAGGAAAATGATCGCCGCGGTCGAAATCCCCTGCGCGACCGGCACCGCCGCGCCGCGCACCGGGAGCAGGCTCGCGAGCAGGATCGTCGCAAGCAGCACGGGGACGAAACGGTCGGGAAAGACGCGGGACAGCATGGCGACAAGCGATGGCGGGACGCGGTGCGGTTGGCAAGCGGCCTGCCGGATTTCCCTCATCCGTTCGCATCGAGCCCTTCGACCGCCTTGCAGGCGCTCAGGATAAACTTCGGCCCTTGATCGAAGTCGAGATGCCGCGAAGGCGCGCGCTGACGATGGGTGTCTCGACTTCGCTCGACACGAACGGAAACGGGATTATGCAAGCGCGATGGCCCAAATCCTCATTCTCGCCGCGCTCCCCGACGAAGCCGACGCACTATTCGCCGGCGAAGGCACGAAGGACGAGCACCTTTTCGCCGTCCGCCGCATCGCGGCCCACGGCCATGCGCTCGCCATCGCGACCTGCGGGCTCGGCAAGGTCAATGCCGCGCTGTGCGCGGGGATGCTCGGGGGCGATGCCGAGATATTGTTGATGACCGGCACCTGCGGGTCGCTCGGCGCGGCGCCGGGCGCCTACTGGATCGCCGAAGCGTTGCAGCATGATTATGGCGCCAATCAGCCCGGCCTCTTTCGCCGCTACCGCGCGGGCGAATGGCCGATCGGCGAAGCCGGCGAAGCGCATTTCAACGCGATGGCCGATCCGGGACTCGGCCTGCCGCATGCGCGGATCGCGAGCGGCGACAGCTTCGTCGCTTGTCCCGATGCCGCCGCGGACCTCGCGGCACTCGGTGCGACGCTGGTCGATATGGAGGTCGGCGCGGTCGCGCAGGTCGCGGCAAGGCTCGGCAAGCCGTGGGCCGCGATCAAGGCGGTGACCGACGAGGCGAACGGCGCCAGCGCGGGCGATTTCCACGCCAACCTCGTCCGCGCCGCGCGCGCCGCGGCGGACGGAATCGAACGCTTGCTCGACCGGCTTTGACCACCGGCAATTTTGTTGCGCCGCAGCACCGCTTCTGTTAGGGGCGCGGCGTTTCGCGGCGCTCCGGGCGCCGCCTCCTCCCATCAAGGCCCGTTTCC
>Ga0307414_10001682_pt1 | contig 11499 bp, 8 predicted proteins | sample DK1Ometagenome_FD_203804 | JGI IMG/M metagenome (GOLD analysis project Ga0307414, IMG submission 203804) | Maize rhizosphere microbial communities from greenhouse at UC Davis, California, United States - DK15-O-3 | ecosystem: Host-associated > Plants > Roots > Rhizosphere > Soil | place: USA...
TTTGCAGAGGTTGTAGATCATCTCACCGACTGCGGAAGCAGTGGAGTCGATCCAGTTAATGTTACCGAAGAGCGCAGTCGTCGAATGATGATCGATATTGACGACAAACTGTTTATCGAGATCAATCAGTCCGGGGCGGGTAATATCAGAACACTCAATCACGAAGACGGCGTGATATGAAGGATCGACTGACGGGGTAACGCGTACGTCGCCGGCGCCGGGGAGTTGCTGGTAAGCGTGTGGTACCGGATCGCGCATGATCACTTCAACGTCTTTATCGAGTGCGCGCAGTAACCAGTAAAGACCAAGTGACGATCCTAAACTGTCACCATCGGGGCGAATGTGGGAGGTGATCGCAAACCGGCGCTTCGCCTCGATCAGTTCGACTACTTGACTAAGCATCCTCTAGCTATTGCTATCCTTTCCTTTACTTTCCCATTCACGCTCGATCTCCTGCAGCAGTTGATCGACGCGTTCGCCTTCCTCTTCCACGCGGTCGCGCACGAAATGAATTTCGGGCGTGCGCGGAAGATTCAAAGCGAGTCCGAGCTGTTTTCGCACGTACGCCGCAGCGTGTTTCAAAGCCGCCAGCGCCGCTTTGTGCTCCTCTTCATCTCCTGCCACTGTTACGTAAACACGCACGGCTCGCTTGTCAGATGACAGTCGCACGTCGGTAACGGTGACCGATGTCAACCTCGGATCTTCCAGCTCGTAACCAACAATCTGAGCAATCTCTTCTTTGAGAGTGTCAGCAGTTCTCTCACTCCGATGCATTGCCGTTTACAACTCTGTCGCCGCGACTCGCTCGACTACGTACGCCTCAATCTGATCTCCGACTTTCACATCGTTGAAGTTTTCGAGACTGATACCGCACTCAAAGCCTTCGCGTACTTCCGAAACATCGTCCTTGAACCGTCGCAGGGAAGCGATGTTGCCTTCCCACGACACCACGCCATCGCGAATCAGGCGCGCACGCGCATTGCGACGCACTGTTCCATCGATGACCATGCAGCCCGCCACGGTACCCGCACGCGGAACGCGGAACACTTCCCGGACCGCAGCCTTGCCAAGGATTTTCTCCTTCTCGATCGCCTCGAGCATTCCGATCATCGCCGCGCGAATCTCTTCTTCGACCTTGTAGATGATCGAGTGCAGACGAATATCGACTGACTCTTGCTTCGCGACGTCCGCCGCGCGTGCCTCGGGTCGCACGTTGAAGCCGATGATTACCACTGCCGAAGACGACGATCCTGCCTGCGTCGCAGAACCAAGCAGCACGTCCGACTCGGTAATGGCACCCACGCCCGAGCGAATGACTTTGACCTTCACTCGATCCGTCGAGAGCTTTTGCAGCGTCGACTTCAACACTTCGACCGAACCCTGAACGTCGGCCTTGATGATGACGAGCAGTTCCTTGACTTCACTTTCACCTAACGCTTCGATACCGCGTTTGGTCGTCTGCAACAGTGCGGCCTGACGACTCAGCATCTGTCGATGTTGCGAGATCGACTGGGCCTTCGTGATGTCAGACACGACCTGGAAACTCTCACCCGCTTGTGGAACACCCTGCGCTCCCAGCACTTCGACCGGAGTTGCCGGCCCCGCTTCGGTGATCGACTCACCGCGATCGTTGAACATCGCACGGACCTTGCCGGAGATCTGGCCCACGATAAACGGCTCGTGAATCTTGAGCGTTCCCTGTTGGACCAGCACTGTCGCGACAGCACCACGTCCGCGATCGAGTTTCGCTTCCAGAACAACTCCCGACGCAAGACGCGTCGGACTGGCACGCAGATTCAGAATGTCTGAAGTCAGCAGAATCGTCTCCAGCAACGTGTCGAGGTTCTGTCGCTTCTTCGCGGAAACCGCGACCATTTCGGTCTCGCCGCCCCACTCGAGTGGCGACAAGCCCTGCTGGGCCAGTTCCTGTTTGACGCGATCCGGATTCGCATCCGGTTTGTCGATCTTGTTAATCGCCACGATGATCGGAACGTTCGCCGCGCGCGAGTGCTCGATCGCTTCAATCGTCTGCGGCATCACGCCATCGTCAGCCGCGACCACGAGGACGACGATGTCCGTCGCCTTGGCGCCGCGTGCACGCATCATCGTGAACGCCTCGTGACCCGGAGTGTCGAGGAACACAACGCGACGGGTTTCGTCAGGTTTATCCGGGTTCGGAACCTGGACACTGTATGCGCCGATGTGTTGAGTGATTCCGCCTGCTTCGCCCGCGGCGACGTCAGTAGTACGGATACCATCGAGCAATGAAGTCTTACCGTGATCGACGTGGCCCATCACTGTGACCACAGGCGCGCGCGGTAGTTCAACGTCGTCTGCGTCGGCCGCGATCAGTTCTTCAAACTCTTCTTCCGCGACCATCTCTTCAAACGGCACAAACGAAACGTCATAACCGAATCGTTTGCCGAGATCGGCAGCAACGTCGTCCATCAACGGTTGATTGATGGTGGCAAAAACACCGCGTTGCAACAGCAGGGTGACGATGTCTTTCGGTTTGATTCCGAGCTTCTCGGCGAACTCTTTGACCGTAGAGCCTTCGATCAGGCGCACTGACTTCAGTTCGCCGGACCCAGGCACCTCGAGTCGACCGGCGATGCGGTCCTCGAGCGATAACGCCTTCGGCGGCGGAATGAACTCGCCCCTGTCGAACCTGCCGGCCTTGCCTTCGATCTTCCGGCCGCCGCGCGGACTGCTGCGCCGCGAACGACGACGACCGGAATCCGGCGGTGGAATGTAAGTAGTTTGCGGTGTTGCGGTCTCGCCCGGCGTTCCCAGTCGTTCGGAGCGCGGCAGCGAAGGACGTTCTCTGACTCGATTGGGCCTGCTGTCGACACGTTCCTTTGGCGTGATCGCCGGCGGTGGCGGCGCCGGCGCCGGAGCACGTTCTCCCGGCCTGATACCAGCATTCAAAGCAGCCGCCGTTGGACGCAAGACTCTGACTTGCCGTGAAGGCGGTGGCACTGGCGCACGCGCCGCAGGCGTGACTTTCACTTCGGCGCCATTCGTCGGCGCAACCACTTCCGACGCTGTGATAGCTGGCTCAACGATTACGGGCGGTTCAACCGCTTCCGGAATTGTCGCTTCAGCAACTGGTGGCGGCGGAGGCACTTCCTCAACCGGCGCAGGCGCTTCGGCCTGCACTGCCGGCGCCATCTTCTTCACCAAACGCATCGGTGGCTTGACCGGAGCAGGCGCCGGCGTTGTCGCAGGCGCTTCGACTGGTTCGGCAGCGATAGGAGCGTGTGGGGCCTCGGGTTCAGGCTCGTGAACTTCCGGCTCGGCAGCAGCTTCCACAACGGGCGCGTCCGCCGCCGGAACGACCGCGCGCTTGACGACTTTCACGGCTCGCTTGACGGTAGTTTCCTTCTTTGGGAAGTACTTGTTCCGAATCTTCTCGGCCAGCTCTTTGGAGACCGAATTGGAAGGGACGCTCACGTCTACACCTTCGCGACGCACCTCTTCAATGAGTCGCTTGGTGTCGAGCTTTAATTCTTTGGCGAGATCGTAAATACGAACTTTCGAGGAAACTGTCATGAACTCCTTCTCGACGCTTCGGGCAGCGTCTTACCGGCCTTAAAGTGATTGGGAACCGCTGCCCAACCACTTTCAGGCGTCGATCAGAAGTTCGGCGCGTGACGGTAGTAGGGGCAAAGCGGGCAACACAAACGGCCCGAAGAGACCGCTTTTGTGTTGTAACTATGAGACTGCATCACTTGTTCTCATCGTCGTCCACACTCCCGCTGGATGCAGTCTCTTCCGAAACTGCGGGAGTCGAATTTTCTGCTTCCTCTGAAGCGAAGTCTTCTTCCGCCAAAACTTCTGACGCAGTTTCCTCGATGTTTTCGAATGCTTCGACACCGGAGGAGGTTATGTCAGGAGACGGCGTAATCGTGTCAGGCCGCAAATCGCGACCAGCTTCCTGTAAAAAGATCTCGTCGGCCGGCACTGGCTCGACTTCGGTCAACGACACCGGATCAGCTGATTCCCGCGCCATGATTTCAGGCTCCGCAGTAAACGGAACACCGTTTTCAACTGCTTCGTCGTAACCGTCGTTGGTCATTGCCTGGGAAGGTTGCACTTCCTCGTCCATTGATTCATCAAACTCCGCCGAAACCGCATGTGCTTCTTCCGGCGTCGCTGCTTCTTCGCCTTCGCCCAGGCTGCGATCGCGCAGAGCGACAACGGCGCGAGCGGCCTCCAGGATCACGTCGGCTTCGTCCAAACTCAGGTCGAGGAACTCAACGAGATCGTCGACAGTGGTTTGGGCGAGGGCGTCGATGTCATTAATACCGTGTTCAGCGAGAGCCTCGGCCTGCTGCGCCGTGACACCTTCAATAACGGAGAGCGGCACTGCTTCGCCGGAAGCAATGAGTGCACCCATCTGCTCGGTGACTTCGCGTTTGATCTCTTCCTCGCTGCGAATGTCGATGTTCCAGCCTACGAGTTTGGTCGCGAGACGAACATTCTGGCCGCGCTTGCCGATGGCGAGGGAGAGTTGGTCTTCGTTAACGATGACCTCCATCTGGCGGTTTTCGATGTCGGTGATCCTGACCTGATTAACTTTCGCTGGTGAAAGTGCGTTGGCGGCAAAAACTGAAGGCTCGTCGGACCATTCGATGATGTCGATCTTCTCGCCGCGCAGCTCGCGAATGATCGCCTGTACGCGTGAACCTTTCATACCGACGCAGGCGCCGACGGGATCGACGTCACGTTCGTTTGACATGACCGCGATCTTGGCGCGCTCGCCGGGTTCACGAACGGCCGACTTGATCACGACGGTGCCGTCGTAGATTTCCGGCACTTCCATCTCAAACAACCGCAACAGCAGCTCCGGAGATGTACGTGAAACTTCGACCTGAGGTCCTTTTGATTCTTTGGACACGTTATTGATAACTACGCGAATTCGTTCACCCTGATTCCACTGCTCACCGCGCGATTGTTGTGAGCGCGGCAGGATAGCCTCGAGATTTCCGAGATCGACGATGATGTTACCGCGTTCAAAGCGCTTGACGTAACCGTTAACGAGGTCACCGATCTTGTCGATGTACTGCTCGTAGACGTTGCTGCGAACGGCGTCGCGAACTTTCTGAAACAGGATTTGCTTGGCTGTTTGAGCGGCGATGCGACCGAGTTCTTCCATCGGTAACGGCAGCAGGAGGGCGTCGCCCAGTTCGACTTCGTCTCCAGCGAGTTCGCGTGCTTCCACGATAGAGAGTTCAGTCGCCGGATTCTCAACTTCGTCCACAACAACTTTCGAAGCCGAGAGCTCGATGCCGGTTTCGGCGTTCCAGTCGACCTGGATGTCTTCACCGGAGCGAAATTGTTTCTTGGCCGCCGCGCGGACGGCTTCCTTCATCGCTTCGATGACTAGATCGCGATCGATACCCTGCTCCTGGCAAAGTGCTTCGATGTTCTGTGCAATCGATGAACTCATGTTCTTCAGTATTAGGACCTATTAAGAGCGGCGCAGTTCCTCGCTTACGTCAACCTCCAGATTGGCTTTAGTTATTAAATCCAAAGGAACACGCACCTGCCCGTTAGTTCGATCTTCAAAAAGCACGTCGTTCCCCTCCACACCCAGCAAACGCCCCCGAAAATTGCGCTGCCCCGCAATTGGCTGCCGGGTCTTCATCTTCGCCTGGCTGCCCGCAAAACGTTCGAAGTCAGCCCGCTTGTACAAACCTCTTTCAAGACCTGGCGACGACACTTCCAAAGTGTATGCCGCATGGATGAAATCTTCGACATCCAGAATCGTCCCCAGATGAGTGCTCACTTCCGAGCAATCCTCATGGGTTACACCGTTCGGCTTATCAATGAAGATACGAACAATCGGCTTGTTCTCGGGGCCGGCTACTTCGGTGTGAACCAGCTCGAGGCCATGGTCGATTGCGACTCGTTCAGCCAGTTCCTGAACCCTTGCTGCAATCGATTCGTTTCCCATTGCCATCTCCGCGATCTCGCCACAAAAGAAAAAGTGGGCGCGAAACCCACCGGACGAGACCCCGTGCCTTCGAGCAAGCTGTGAATTATACGGAAAGGGCGGGGTTCAAGCAACCGCACTCAGCCGGGCTTTAACCGCCTCGCTAACCGCGCGTCCATCAGCGTTTTTACCGGCCAAAGCAGCCTGAGCGGCTTTCATCACTTTACCCATATCTTTCATGGAATTCGCGCCTGTTTCGGCGATGGCCGCGGCGACGGCTTGTTCGATCTCTTCCTGAGACGCTGCTTGCGGCAGGTAGTTTTCGATGACTTCGATCTCGGCTTTTTCCTTGTCGACGAGTTCCTGGCGACCGGCTTTTTCGTACTGCTCGATCGAGTCGCGTCTTTGTTTGACGAGTGAACGCAGCAGCTTCTGCATGTCGTCGTCGTCCAGCTCGGAGCCTTTCTCAATCTGGCGATTCATCATCGCCGCCTTCACCATCCGCAGCGTCGACGTGCGGCTCGCGTCCTGCGCCTTCATCGCCGCCGTAAGATCCGAAACGATCTGTTTACTTAGACTCATCTTCAACCTCCGTCACCAATATACCTTAAGGGAAAAGGACCACTGTAAACCGAACAAGTCAGGAAGAGGGGCTTGCCCCCGCTGCTCGGGTGATTCGGCGAGCGGGGGCAAGCCCCTCTTCCTGACTTGTTCGGTTTTACGCGTTCAATTTCAACTATGGAATAAAGTCGGGGACGTTCAAATCGCCGAGCAGGTGGCGTTGGGCCATGAGTTTGAGGAGCTCCGAGGCCATTAAACGATGACCGATGTGGTTTGGGTGGATCAGTTCGCCGAAGAAGCCCTGATTGACGGTGCCCGCCGCTTCCGTCAACTCGAGAATCTCGAGATAAGGCGTCTGGCTCTGTTGCATCGCTGACTTCAACGACGCGCGATAACGTGTCATCAATTGCGCTTCACGAGGATTGGTGGTGCTGTCGCGATACGGCGCGCCAACCACGATCACTGAAGCTTGATGTGAACGCGCGAGATTCACGATCGCATTGAAGTTGTCGATGTACTCACTTTCCGAAACACGTGGCCCCGGTGCGACAACCCGTGGCGCTGGCGCATTTCGTGAACGCAACCGCCGAGTCAAACGTGCAAATACCTGGCTGTGATCGATCAACCAGCGAATCGTCACCGGGAACCAGCGAGTATCAATCGCCTGTCGATCGGGCACGTCGCTCGCGCTCGCATCGTTCCAACCAAAACTCGCAATCACCATATCGGGTTTCAAATAGTCGATATCGCGTCGCAGCCACGCGAGTCCCTGATGCGTGGTGTAGCCCGGCACAGCCATCGGAAAGACTTCAATCTGCCGGTTCGGGTTCGCCTTGCGGAGTTCCTTCTCGAGCAGCATCGGAAACGGTTGCCACTCCGGATCATAGTCTCTCGGCCTGTCGGGCCAAACAGGCGGCACGCGATAACCAAACGTCACCGAGTCGCCGAGACAAACGACGCGGAATGCTCCGGTAGATTTCGGCCCAATCGGATAGTCCGCGCGAAAATGCTGCGCGTTAGTTGAGACCACAGTGAAGTCCCAGATCGCATGGTCCAGATTCGGTTTCAGCCGCCAGAGCAGCAACGGATCGCCTTCAAAGATCGACGACTGCTGCGGACTCGCAACCTGCATGCGCTGTTGCGGCGTCGCGACAAACAGTTCGAGACTCTCAACGCGCGGAAACGCCATGCGCGCGATCACTTCAACCAACAACAACAGCAACAGAAAAACGGCGTAGATGAACGCGACGTAAAGTAAACGCCGTCTTAGTGGAATCCTATTTTGCGTGGCCGTTTGATTTCGCAAGGTAGTCGCGGAGAAATCGACCAGTGTACGACTCAGGAATTCTCATTATCTCTTCAGGCGTGCCAATGCCGACAACGTAACCGCCGGCCTCACCACCTTCGGCGCCGAGATCGATGATGTGATCGGCAGTCTTGATCACGTCGAGATTGTGTTCGATCACGAGCAGCGATCCACCTGCGTCGATCAACGCGCGAAACGCCGCGAGTAGTTTGTTGATGTCGTCGAAGTGCAGGCCGGTGGTCGGTTCATCGAAGATGTAGAGTGTCTTTGCACCAGTGCGTTTGAGCAGGTGTGCGGCGAGTTTGATTCGTTGTGCTTCGCCGCCGGAGAGAGTTGTGGCTGACTGGCCCAGACGCAGATAGCCGAGTCCAACATCGTCCAGCACACGGAGCCGATTGGTGATCTTCGGCACTTCACGAAAGAACGTGATTGCCTCGCGCACGGTCATGCTGAGCACTTCGTGAACATTCTTGCCGCGATAACGAATGTCGAGAATCTGTTGCTTGAAACGGGTGCCTTTGCACTCTTCGCAGACCAGTTCAACGTCCGCGAGAAACTGCATCTCGACCGTCACCGTGCCGTCGCCCTGGCAAACCTCACAACGCCCGCCGGGAAGATTGAACGAAAAGTGCGACGGATCAAAACCACGCGCCTGTGCTTCGCGCGTCGATGAAAAGACTTCGCGAATTGCATCGTAAACCTTGATATACGTGACGGGGTTTGAACGTGGTGTGCGTCCGATCGGCGACTGATCGACAAGGATCACGTCGTCGATAAACTGCCCGCCTTCGATTCGCTGAAAAGCACCGACGTGTCCTTGCCAGTCGCCGCGCTGTTTCTTTAGACCGGCGTAGATGCAGTCGTGAATCAACGTCGACTTTCCTGAACCACTGACGCCAGTGATGCAGACCAGCATGTCGAGCGGGATCTCGACGTCGATCGATTTGAGATTGTGTTCGGCCGCGCCCTGGATCGTCAGCCGGCGTTTTTGCATCGTGCGGCGCTGGCGGGGTTCTTTGATCTCGGCGTCGCCTCGTAAGTAGCGCGCAGTCAAAGAAGATTCATCCGCCAGGAGACCCTTGAAGTCGCCTTCATACATCACGCGGCCGCCGAGTTCGCCGGCAGCGGGACCGATGTCGAGTATGTGATCGGCGGAGCGCATCATCTCCGCGTCGTGTTCGACGACGAGAACGGTGTTGCCGATGTCGCGCAGGTTCTTGAGCAGGCGAATCAGGCGATCGTTGTCGCGTGGATGCAGACCGATCGACGGCTCGTCGAGAACGTAGAGCGCGCCGACGAGCGACGAACCGAGATTCGTGGCGAGTTGAATGCGTTGTGCCTCGCCGCCTGAAAGCGTCGATGCAAGACGATCCAGAGTGAGATAATCGAGTCCGACTTCAACCAGGAATCGCAAACGGCGTCGTACTTCAAAAAGTATTCGATCAGCGATTGCGGTCTGCTCGGTTGAGAGCTCGAGTGTGTCGAAGAACTGATCCGCATCCTTAATCGAGAGCGAACAGATCTCAGGCAGTGTTTTGCCGCTGACTTTTACGTCGCGTGCTTCCTGACGCAGCCTGCCGCCGCCGCAGTCCGGACACAACGTGTAGCCACGATACTTCGACAAAAAGACGCGCACGTGCAGCTTGTACTTCTTCGTTTCCATCCAATCGAAGAAGCCGCGCACGCCCGCCCAATCGCCGCGTCCTTCGATAATTGCGTTCTGCTCTGAGCGCGAGAGCTGATTGAACGGCACCGTCATCGAGATCTTTTCGGAGCGACAAAACTGTTTCAGCTCCTGCTGCGCCCACTCGTGCTGCGGCTTGGTCCATGGCTCGATCGCGCCGTCTTTCAGTGACAGGCCGGGATTGGGAATGACTAGATTGAGATCGAGCCCGATCGTGTTACCGAAACCCTGGCAAGTCGGACAGGCGCCGAAGGGATTGTTGAAACTGAAGAGTCGCGGTTCGGGCGTCGCGTAGACTGTGTGGTCGTACTTGCACTCGAACCGTTCGGAGAACCAGAGTCGCTGCGGTTCGGGCTCGGCGCTTTCGATCAGTGCCGTACCGTGTCCTTCCTGAAAACAGATCTCCAGTGAATCGACGAGGCGTTGACGAACGTCAGGTCGCGCCACCAGACGATCGACGAGCACGTAGACGTCTTTGAAATCATCGCGCTGGTAGTCGTCGGGTGATTGCAGGTCAATAGTCTGCCCGGCGAAGTAAAGGCGCGTGAAGCCTCGTTGCATCAGGCTCATTAGGTGCGCCGTTAACCATTGGCGCGACGACGCCGACTTCTTTCGCAAAGGCTTCTTTTCCGGCTCACTCAAGCCCGCCGAAGCAGGGAAGAGCACGTAGAAGCGAGTGCCTTCAGCTAGTTTCGTTAACACTTCGTCTGCGATCGAGTCCGGTGAATCGCGTGTCACCAGCCTGCCGCAAACTCGACAAAAGGTCTGTCCCACGCGCGCGAAGAGCAGTCGCAGGTAGTCGTAAATCTCGGTCTGTGTGCCGACAGTCGAGCGGGGATTGCGCGTGGAATTCTTCTGACGAATCGCGATCGCGGGCGCGATGCCATGGATCTCGTCAACGTCAGGTTTATCCATACGCTCCAGAAACTGGCGCGCGTAAGCCGAGAGAGATTCGACGTAACGACGCTGTCCCTCGGCGTAGATCGTGTCGAATGCGAGTGAAGACTTGCCCGACCCGCTCACCCCCGTAACCACCGTCATCTTATTAATGGGTACGGAGAAGGAGACGTTCTTGAGGTTATTAACGCGGGCTCCCTTAACTTGAATGGCTTCTTCAGGCATACAGACGAAAATTTACGCTGGACGAAAACCACTCATGATAGCGCGAACCGTGAGAGCTACCAAACGGCCTCCGAGTAGAACAAGTCAGGAAGAGGGGCTTGCCCCCGCTGCTGCGACGAATTCGATGAGCGGGGGCAAGCCCCTCTTCCTGACTTGTTCTATTTTCATCCTTCATTGACACGTGCGCGCTCCTGCAAGACAATCCTGCCCATGAAAACCTCTCGCTTTCTGCTGCGTGGATTTCGCCGGCCGCGCGAAATCGCTTGTTTCGCTCTCGGTAAGCTCGAACGCCAGGTGATGGAAGAGACCTGGCGGCTCGGTGAAGTCAGCGTGCGCGACATTCATCGCGTCTTCGACGAGCAGATCGCTTACACAACCCTGATGACTACGCTCGACCGGCTCTACAAAAAGAAACTGCTCGAGCGCCGCAAAGACGGTCGCGCGTTTATGTACGCCGCCGTCGTCTCGCGTGAAGAACTCGATCGCGGCATTAAAGAAGACGTTGTCGATGGACTTTTAGGTCACGGGGCAGATGAGGTTGAACCAGTGCTCGCCTGCATTGTCGACACGATCAGCGAACGAGATCGAGAGTTGCTCGACGAACTTGATCGCCTGGTCCAGGAAAAGAAACGGGAGTTGCGCCGGAAGAACTAAATGTACACGTTTCTCGGCATCACGCTTGTCCTCGCTCTGCTGCTGACCATCAACGCTAGCGCGACGATGCTGGCAGCAGGTTTCGGCCGTCTGTTCCGCCCGTTGTTGCGCAAATATTCCGCTCGCACCCGCGCCGAGATCCTGTTCGTGATGCGCATCGGGCCGCCGGTGCTCGCGATCATCGCGATCGTCGTCTTCATGATTCCCTCGTACCTCGCTTACGAGCCACACGCA
>Ga0307414_10001683_pt1 | contig 11497 bp, 12 predicted proteins | sample DK1Ometagenome_FD_203804 | JGI IMG/M metagenome (GOLD analysis project Ga0307414, IMG submission 203804) | Maize rhizosphere microbial communities from greenhouse at UC Davis, California, United States - DK15-O-3 | ecosystem: Host-associated > Plants > Roots > Rhizosphere > Soil | place: USA...
AGCGGCAGTGGCTGGCTGACCGAATACGCCGACCCAGACAGCGACATCGACCTGCGCATCCGCCGCAATCCGTCATTCCATCCGCCGGCCGACGATCGACCGTTGCTGCTGATCGGCAACGGCACCGGCCTGGCCGGCCTGCGCGCGGTGCTCAAAGCGCGGATCGCCGCCGGCCACCGGCGCAACTGGCTGGTGTTCGGGGAGCGCAGCGCCGCGCATGACGGTTTCCACGGCGACGAGCTGGAGCGCTGGCAACGCGACGGCGGGCTGCCGCGGCTCGACCGGGTGTTCTCGCGCGACCAGGCCGAGCGTCGCTACGTCCAGCACCTGCTGGGTGAGCGCGTCGACGAGGTGCGCCGATGGATCGGCGAAAACGGCGCGATCTACGTCTGCGGCAGCCTCGAAGGCATGGCGCCGGCGGTGGATGCGGTACTCGCGGAGATCCTTGGCGAGCAAACACTGGAGGCGATGGCGGCCGACGGAAGGTATCGGCGCGACGTGTATTGAGGCACGACGCCGATCCGGTGCCCAGGCAGCAGCGACGTCAACGCGGTGCGATGCGGATCACCAGCGCCTCGCCACCACCGTCGAGCACGTGCCGCAGCTTGTCCTCGCCGGCGGCCAGGATCGCGGTGTCGCCGGTCGCCAATGGCGGCAGCCCGGAGTCGTCGGCGAAGCGGGCCTGGCCGGCGATCAGGTGCACAACCCACGTCGCATGTGGCTCGGCGAAGATCACCATCGGCCCGACCAGCGGCCGATGCCACAGCTCGGCCTGCACGCGGTCGCGCCGCCACATCAGGTTGAAGTCCTGGGTGACGCCGTCGACCAACTCGCCGATGACTGCGCGCTCGCCGGCAAACCGGTACTTGTCGTGCGGTGGCTGCAGCTCGACCGTCTCGCCGTCCTCGAAGCGCAGGCGCAGGCCGTTACCGGCCAGCAACAGCAGTTCGCGGTCGATCCCGGCAAACGTCGAGAAGGCGGCGTCGCGCTCGATCTCGGCGATCGACAGGCGCCAGTCCCAACCCTCGTCACCGTCACCGCCACCGCGGGCGATCTCGCGGGTCCAGCCCAGCTGGTTGCGCCAGCGCTCGCGGCGATATTCGTTGGCGGGAATGACGCGTGACCCGGGGGCGATACGCATGGCGACAGGTCCGGTGGAATGCGTCCAGTCTAGCGATACCGCGGAAAAGTGCCGGCCGCGCGGATCCTTCCGCGGCGGCCGGCATACATCCGTGTCCGGGAAACTCCCGATGTCCTGCGGGCGTCCTGCCCGGTACTTCCCGTTTGTACGCGCGACCTACTTGGCGCTCTTGCCACCGACCACGATGCGGTCGCGGTTCTTCTCGATCGTCTTCAGGCCGATGCCCTTGACCATCGCCAGTTGCTCGGCGCTGCGGAATGCGCCGTTGGCCTTGCGGTAGTCAACGATGGCCTGGGCCTTGGCGGGGCCGACGTTGAGCAGCACATCGTCGATGGTGGCGGCATCGGCGGTGTTGATGTTGACCTTGTCGGCGGCGAAGGCCGAACCGGCGATCAACAGCGACAGCAGCAACGACTTGGCGACGAGAACGAGGGACTTCATTGCGGACTCCTTGCGAAGAGATGGGTGGTGTTCCGGCCGACGATCCTCGCCGGTGGACACAGTCTCCGCGCGCCGACCAGGCCCGACCCATCGCCGAACACGCCGCCGGCATTGCAGGCATCGCCCCGTCGCCGGGTAGGAAAAGCCCTACACGCGCGGCGCTACAATTGGCTTCTTTGCCCTGATCCGAGGTTCCCATGTCCGATAACACCACCCAGCCCGCACTTCCGGCCCCGGCCGTCGTCGAGAGCTTTGTTGCGGACAAGTGGGACCGGGAGATCGTTCCGCAGCTGGTCGACTACATCCGCATCCCCAACAAGTCGCCGATGTTCGACGCCGACTGGGTCGAGCACGGCTACATGGACCAGGCGGTCACGCTGATGGAAACCTGGGCGAAGGCGCAGCCGATCGCCGGGATGCAGGTCGAGGTGATCCGGCTGGAAGGCCGTACCCCGCTGATTTTCGTCGACATCCCGGCCGCCAACGGCGGCAGCGACGAGGACCCGGTGCTGCTGTACGGCCATCTCGACAAGCAGCCGGAGATGACCGGATGGGACGACGACCTCGGCCCGTGGAAGCCGGTGATCAAGGGTGACAAGTTGTACGGCCGTGGCGGCGCCGACGATGGCTACGCGATCTTCGGTTCGCTGACCTCGATCCTGGCGTTGCAGGAACAAGGCCTGGCGCATGCGCGCTGTGTGGTCCTGATCGAAGCCTGCGAGGAGTCCGGCAGCTACGACTTGCCCGCCTACGTCGACCACCTCGCCGATCGCATCGGCAAGCCGTCCCTGGTGGTCTGCCTGGACTCGGGCTGCGGCAACTACGAGCAGTTGTGGTGCACCACTTCGCTGCGCGGCCTGGCCGGCGGCAACTTCACCGTCAAGGTGCTCGACGAGGGCGTGCATTCGGGGGACGCGTCCGGCGTGGTGCCGTCGAGCTTCCGCCTGCTGCGCCAGCTGCTGTCGCGGCTGGAGGACGAGGACACCGGCCGGATCATCGTCGACGGACTCCACGTCGAGGTCCCGGTCGAGCGCCTGGAGCAGGCCCGCAAGTGCGCCGAGGTGCTGGGCAGCGCGGTGTTCGACAAGTTCCCGCTGCTCGACGGCATGCAGCCGATGAGCGACGACCTCGGCGAGCTGGTGCTCAACCGCACCTGGCGGCCCGCGCTGTCGGTGACCGGCATCGACGGCATTCCGCCGCTGGCCTCGGCCGGCAACGTGTTGCGGCCGCACACGGCCGTGAAACTTTCGTTGCGGCTACCGCCAACACTGGACGGCAAGAAGGCCGGCGAGATCCTCAAGCGCACCCTGCTCGACAACCCGCCCAACGGCGCCACGGTCGAACTGGAGCTGGAGAAATCGTCTACCGGCTGGAACGCCCCGGCGCAGTCGCCGTGGCTGACCCGGGCGATCGACGAGGCCAGCCAGGCGTTCTTCGGCAAGCCGGCGATGTACATGGGCGAAGGCGGCTCGATCCCGTTCATGGGCATGCTCGGCGAGAAGTTCCCCGGCGCGCAGTTCATGATCACCGGCGTGCTTGGCCCGCACTCCAACGCGCACGGCCCCAACGAGTTCCTGCACATCCCGATGGGCAAGCGGGTCACCGCCTGCGTCGCCCACGTGATCGCCGCCCACCACCAGGCCGGCCAGCGCGGCGAGACCACCGGCGTGGCGGCCGCGGCCAGCACCCAGGAGCGTGGCGAGCACGGCTGCTGCTGAGCGCTCGCCGGCACACGGCAGCTGTTACGATCGGACCGCGGTACCAACCACTTGCTGAGGAGCAACCATGTTCGATGGCATTCTGGGGTACATCATCGGCGGCGCCGTGATCGGCGTCCTCGCCCGTTTCTTCAAGCCAGGCGCCGATCCGATGGGCTGGATCATGACGATCGTGCTCGGCATCGCCGGCGCAGTGATCGGCGGCATGCTGGTCACCGACGGCGTCCTGAGTTGGGTCGTGGCGATCATCGTCGCGATCGTGTTGCTGTTCGTTTACGAGATGATCCGCAGCAAGCAGGCCAAGCGGCCCGGCTGACCGAAGTTCGCGGCAATGCGAGAACCCCGGCTCCGGCCGGGGTTCTTTGTTTTACCCTGTGTGCTCTGCGGCCGATGCCGCCCGGAGCCCGCATGACCCAGCTTGTTGACTGCCCCGACCGCGCCGCCGCGCGCCTGGCCTGGGCCCGCACCACCACCGGCGCTGCCGACCTCGATTTGACCCGCGCCTCGACCGACGCCGGCTTCCGCAGCTACTGGCGCGCGGCTACCCACGATGCGGCGAGCCCGAGCCGGATCGTGATGGATTCGCCGCCGGACAAGGAGGACGTGCGCCCGTGGTTGCGCATTGGCGAACTTCTGGAAGGCGGCGGCGTGCGGGTGCCGAGGGTGCTGGCCCGCGACGTCGACGCCGGCTTCCTGCTGCTGGAGGATCTCGGCGTCGACACCTACCTGCAGGTGATCGCCGACGACAACGCCGATGTCCTGTTCGATGCCGCGATCGGCCAGTTGCTCAGGCTGCAGGCCCTGCACTGCCCGGACGACCTGCCCGCGTACGACGAGGCGTTGCTGGCGCGCGAACTGCGCCTGTTCGACGAGTGGTACCTCGGCCGCCACCTCGGTGTCGAACTCGATTGCAACGAGATAGAGGCACTGGAACAGGCCTACCGCCGCCTGATCGACGCCGCGCTGGCGCAGCCGCAGGTATTCGTGCACCGCGACTTCATGCCGCGCAACCTGATGCCGGTGCCGGGCGACCCCGCCGACGGCCCGGCGGTGCTCGATTTCCAGGACGCGGTACGCGGGCCGATCGCCTACGATCCGTTGAGCCTGTTCAAGGACGCATTCCTGAGTTGGCCCGAAACGAAGGTCGACACATGGCTCGCGCGCTACCACGCCCGTGCGCAGGCCGCCGGGTTGCCGGTGCCGCCGCTCGCCCGCTTCCGCCGCGATGCCGACCTGATCGGCATCCAGCGCCACCTCAAGGTCATGGGCATCTTCGCGCGCCTGCACCATCGCGACGGCAAGCCGAAGTACCTCGCCGACGTGCCGCGCTTCGTCGCCTACCTCGACGCGGTACTGCCGAAATACCCGGAACTGGCCGCGCTGGCGGCGATCATCGACCGCCACGTGCGGCCGGCGCTGGCATGAAGACAACGGCATGAAGGCGCTCATCCTCGCCGCCGGCCTGGGCGAACGCATGCGGCCGTTGACCGATCGCACGCCGAAGCCGCTGCTCGAAGCCGGCGGCAGACCGTTGATCGCATGGCATCTGGAAAAATTCGCCGCGATGGGCGTGAGCGAGGTGGTGATCAACACCAGCTGGCTGGCCCGGCAGTTCCCGCAGGTACTCGGCGACGGCCGTCGCTGGGGCCTGCAGTTGCACTACTCCTACGAAGGCGCGAGTCCGCTGGAAACCGGCGGAGGCATGCATCACGCACTGGCACTGCTGCGCGACGGAGCCAACCCGGAGGCGCCCTTCATCGCGGTCAATGGCGACATCTGGACCGACTACGACTTCGTCGCGCTGCCCAGCGAGCCGGCCGGCGACGCGCACCTGGTGCTGGTCGACAATCCTTCGCAGCACCCCGCCGGCGACTTCATGCTGGGCGACGACGGCCGCCTGGCGATCGACGGCGAACCGCGCCTCACCTTCGCCGGTATCGGCGTGTACCGACCCTCGTTGCTGGATGGCTGGAAGCAGGTCATAGGCGCGGCCGAGGGCAGCGATCAGCAGCCGCCGCGTTTCAAGCTGGCGCCGCTGCTGCGCGCGGCGATGTCCCGAGGCCGGGTCAGCGGCGAACACCACCGCGGGCGCTGGACCGATGTCGGCACGCCGCAGAGGCTGGGGGAACTGGACAAGAGCCTGCGCGCGGATCCCGGATTGTCCTGACCAAACGCATCGCAGACAGAACCCCGGCCCTCATCCGCGGCCGATGCGCTCAACCACCCAGCACCTGCCGCAGAAACGGCACGGTGATCCGTCGCTGCGCCGCCAACGAGGCCCGGTCAAGCCGGTCCAGCAACGCGGTAAGGCCGGCCATGTCGCGTTCGACCCGTTTCAGCAACCAGTCCAGTGCGGTCTCTTCCAGCACCCAGCCGCGGCGCCGGGCCCGCTGGCGCAGCACTTCGCGGCGGCCGGCTTCGTCGAGCGGCTGCAGGGTCAGCCGGCTGCACTGCGACAGCCTCGAACGCAGGTCGGGCAGGCCGAGACCGAGCGCGTCGGGGGCGACGCGGGCGGCGTAGATGATCCGGCTGCCCGCGGCGCGCGCGCGGTTGTGCGCGTCGAACAACGCGACCTCGTCACCACGGTCGCCGGCGATCGCCTCCAGCCCGTCCAGCGCCAGCAGGTCGTTGCCTTCCAGCGCATGCAGCGCATCGCCAAGGCGACCCGCCGCGGCGGCCAGCGGCAGGTAGGCGGCACGACGGTCGCACGCCTCGGCGGCCGCGCAACCGGCCAATAGCAGATGAGTCTTGCCGACGCCGCCGGGGCCGGCCAGGTACAGCCAGTCATCGCTGCCGCCGTCGGCCAGCGCCTGCAACTGCTCGATGGCGCCAGCGGCGGCGCCGACGAAGGTATCCAGCCGCTGGTCCGGCGGGTAGCGCAGGGTCAGTGGTAATTGCGGTCCGGGCGACGGGGGCGTCGACCGGGTGCCGGGCGCCGCCGGTTTCACTCGCCTTCCGGCTCGCGCGGATAGCTGTCGGTCCCGGCGCTGCCCATCACGATCGCGGGCTGCTCGCCGGCATACAGTTTGCTGTGGGTATATCGCTCCTGGGCGTAGCGCAGCAGCACGTTGATCACCGCCGCCACCGGCAGCGCCAGCAACATGCCGAGGAAGCCGAACAACTGGCCGCCGGCCAGCACCGCGAAGATCACCGCGACCGGGTGCAGGCCGATGCGATCGCCGACCAGCTTCGGGGTCAGCCAGTAGCTCTCGATCACCTGGCCGATGCCGAATACCACCAGCACCGCGACCACGTGCTGCCAGTCGCCGAACTGCACCAGCGCGGCGATGCAGCCCAGGATGATGCCGCTGGCCGGGCCGAGGTAGGGCACGAAGGTCAGCAGCCCGGCGATGATGCCGATCAGGATGCCCAGGTCGAGGCCGACGCCCCACAGGCCGACCCCGTACATCACGCCCAGCACCAGCATCACCAGGAACTGCCCGCGCAGGAAGCCGCCGAGCACGTCGCTGGACTCGCGCGCCAGCCGGGTGGTGGTGGCGAGGTGGTCGCGCGGCACCAGCGAGGCCACGCGCTCGACCAGCAGGTCCCAGTCGCGCAGGAAGAAGAACGTGATGATCGGCAGCAGCGCGATGTTGGCGACCAGGGTCAGCAGCGCGAAACCCGAGCGCGACATGTAGCCCAGCAGCGTGGTGGCGACGCCGCCGGCGCGTTCCCAGTTGCCGCGGACCAGCTCGACCAGGCTGTTGAAGTCCAGCCAGCGGGTGATCTCCAGCCCGGTACGGTCCTCCACCCAGGGCAGCGCGGTCTGGACGAACCAGGCCTGGTATTTCGGCATCGAGCGCACCAAGGTCTGGATCTGGCCTTCGATCGTCGGCACCAGCAGCACGAGTCCAAGCAACACCAGCAGCGCCATCGCGGTGAACACCAGGGTGACCGCGACATTGCGGGTGCGGCCGGCACGCTCGAGCCGGTCGACCAGCGGATCGCCGAGCCAGGCCAGCATCGCCGCCAGCACGAACGGGGTCAGGATCGGCGACAGCAACCACAACAGCCACAGCAGGCCGAGCGCGAGCGCGGCCCATTGCAACCGTCGCAGGAAACGCGCGATGTCGTCCAGCGGATGCTCGTGATTCATTGATTGCGGCCCGTCAGCGCAGTCGGTAGACCGCGCCGCGGTCCACCGCGACGGGACCGGGCCGGGGTTCATCCGGGATTGCGCCGGTGGCGGGATCGGTGGCGGGATCGGTGGCCGTCGCGCCTGCCGGCGCGTTCGGTTCGGCAGCGCCGGGCGTCGATACCGCAACCAGCACGTCGCCCCCTGACACCAGGCGGTCGAAACCCGACAGCCCCGAGACCAGGTCCAGGTCGAACGCGACGGTTTCCGGCGTGGCGCGCAACGGAGTGATGCCGCGGACCACCGCCAGCTGCTGCAGGTAGCCCGACAGGCGCACGTAGTCGTCGGTGCTGTCGAGGCCGGTGAAAGCGATCCGATAGGTGCCGGCCGGATCGGTTTCCGGGGCCTTGGCGTAACGCTTCATCAGCGCATCGGCGGCGCCGTCGGCGCCGGTGGCCATGACCTGGCGCGCATTGGTGCCGTTCTCGCTCCAGCGCGACAACACCTTGCCGTTGTCGACGAAGATCCAGTCGGCGCGCCAGCCACCGTCGTCGCGATAGAGCTTGCCGATCAGCTGCATCGGCGGGCTGTAGCGACGCGATGCGCGCGCGACCGCAGCGGTGTCGCCACGCCAGATCGCGCCCACCACCGCCTGCTCGGCGGCACTGCCGTTCGGCAGGCCGAGCCGGTAGCCGCGCGTCTTCGCCCGTTCCAGGGTCGATTGCGCCGCCGCGGCCTTCGGCAGGCCGACCAGGCGCGGGCCGCTGCCATCGTCGATCGCCAGCCACAGCACCGGCTTGGGGCGCGGTTGCGGCCAGATCGGCAGGCCCATCGCCGCGGCCAGCGAATCGACCTTGTCCTGGTCGAAACGTACTACCAGGATGGTGTCGAAACTCGGCGCGCCGCTGGTCGACACGCCTTCGTCCTGGCGGTAGTCGAAGCCGTCCACGTAGCGCTCGGCCCGGCGCAGTTCCTGGCCGATGCCCGGGATCGACGCCGCGTTGCGGTTGCCCGACAGCTTGCCCAGCACCTGTGACAGCGCGCGGGCGAAAGCGGCATTTCGCTCGCCGGCGCCCTGGCTGTTGACCTCGACCTCCGCCGCGTACACGCCGCGGGCGGCGGCGCGGTCGCCTTCGGTGCGTTGCGCGATGGCGACGAAACTGGCCAGCAGCAACACCGTCATGCAGATCGCGGTGCGCGCCATGCGCAGCCACTGCGATCCGGTGCCGCGTCTGGCGTCCGGTGCCTGTGTCGCGTCGATTGCCACAGCGTTTGCGCGCGCCATCGTTGTCCCTGGGAGCGAAAGGTATGGACGAAATGGTGCCCCACGCGCGCGGGTACGTCCATTGAGGCCGCCGTGGCGGGCGCCGCGACTGTTAAAATCGCGGTTTCCCCGCGCCAGCGAGCCCGCCGTGACCGCCTCCAGTTCCGACTCCCCCACCCCCCTGACCTACCGCGATGCCGGTGTCGACATCGACGCGGGCAACGAGTTGGTCGAGCGGATCAAGCCGCTGGTCAAGCGCAGCTTCCGGCCCGAGGTGATGGGCGGGCTCGGCGGCTTCGGCGCATTGTTCGACCTGTCGGGCAAGTACCGGGAGCCGGTGCTGGTCTCCGGCACCGATGGCGTCGGCACCAAGCTGAAACTGGCACAGCAGCTCGGCCGCCACGACACCATCGGCATCGACCTGGTCGGCATGTGCGTCAACGACGTGCTGGTGCAGGGCGCGGAACCGCTGTTCTTCCTCGACTATTTCGCCACCGGCAAGCTCGACATCGACACCACCGTGGCGGTGGTCGGCGGCATCGCCAAGGGCTGCGAGCTGTCCGGTTGCGCGCTGATCGGCGGCGAGACCGCCGAGATGCCCGACATGTACGGCCCCGGCGAATACGACCTGGCCGGCTTCACCGTCGGCGCGGTCGAGAAATCCGAACTGCGCGACGGCGCCCGGGTCGAAGCCGGCGACGTGTTGCTCGGCATCGCCTCGTCGGGCCCGCATTCCAACGGCTATTCGCTGATCCGGCGGATCTTCGACCGCGCCGGCCGGCCGGCCGATGTCGAGGTCGGTGGGGTCAAGCTGATCGACGCGCTGATGGCGCCCACCGCGCTGTACGTCAAGCCGGTGCTGGAGCTGCTGCGCGGCGCGAATGGCGAAGCGATCCACGCGATGGCGCACATCACCGGCGGTGGCCTGTCGGAAAACATCATCCGGGTCATCCCCGACGGCCTGGGCCTGCAGATCGAGGCTTCGGCGATCGTGTTGCCGCCGGTGTTCGACTGGCTGCAGCGCGAGGGGGCGGTGGCGGACGCCGAGATGTGGCGCACTTTCAACTGTGGCATCGGCTTCGTTCTGGTGGTACCTCCGGGCGAGGTCGCCGCGGTCGAGGCCGAGCTTGGACGGCTGGCGCTGGCCCACCGCCGCATCGGCGAGGTCGTCGCCGCCGACGGCGAGCGCGTGCGGATCGGCTGAAGGTGACATCCGCGCCCTTGCGGCTGGCGGTCCTCGCGTCCGGCCGCGGCAGCAACCTGCAGGCGATCGCCGATGCGATCGCCGTCGGCCATCTCGCCGCGGAACTGGTCGGCGTGTTTTCCGACAAGCCCGGCGCGTTCGCGCTCGAACGCGCGCGCCGGCTCGGCGTGCCCGCAGTGGCCGTTCGCCCGCGCGATTTCGCGTCGCGCCCGGCCCATGATGAACAACTGTTCAGGCAGATCGATGCCGTCGGCCCGGACCTCATCGTCTGCGCCGGCTACATGCGCCTGCTGAGCGAGCCGGTGGTCAGCGCGCGGCAGGGGCGGATCATCAATATCCACCCTTCGCTGCTGCCGGCATTCAAGGGCCTGCACACCCACCAGCAGGCGCTCGACGCCGGCGCCCGAATGCACGGCGCCAGCGTCCACTACGTGACCCCGGAACTCGACGGCGGACCGGTGGTCGCACAGGTTCGCGTCCTGGTGGAGCCCGATGACGATGCCGAGCGGCTGGCGCAACGGGTGCTGGCCCGGGAACATCCGTTGCTGCTGGCGACGTTGCGGCTGCTGGCCACCGGTCGTGTGCGGCTGGCCGGATCGGCCCACGGTTCGCGGGTCGAGTTCGACGGCCAGTCGCTGTCGGCTCCGCTTCAGCTTGACCCTGACAATGTCCTCGCCGAACTCGCGGCACCGGCGGCATCCGCCAGCCACCCGCATCCCACCAACTGATGAGATCCATGCGCCGAGCCCTGGTTTCCGCTTCCTTCGCCCTGCTGCTGCCATTGGTCGCACTGGCGCAATCGACCCCGCAATCGGCGCCGGCACCGGTAGTCGCGAACACGGTCCCGAACCCCGCGCCGGTGCTGCAGCCGTTTGTCGCCAATTACGTCGTCTACAAGGCCGGCAAGCCGCTGGGCGAGGCGACCATGCAACTGGTCCGGCAACAACCCCCGCGCTGGCGGGTCGACCTGGTGATGCGCGGCACCCGCGGATTGTTCGGGCTGGCCGGGATCAACGCCGAACAGAGCACCGTGTTCGATCTCGTCGGTGAAACTTACCGCCCGCTGACCCAGGCCACGCTCAACAAGTCGATATTCACCCGCAAGCAAACCATCGGCATCTACGATTGGCGCTCCAATGCGGCGCGCTGGCAGGGCGAAACCAAGGAACATCGCCGCGGTCCGATCGCGCTGCAGACCGGCGACATGACCGGCTTGCTGATCAACCTGGCGTTGATCCGCGACGCCGAGCCGGGCAAGACCCTGCGCTACCGGTTCGTCGACGACGGCCGCACCCGCACCCATGCCTACGTGGTCGCCGAGCAACTCGAATCCATCACCGTCGGCGACCTGTCCTACAAGGCCATGAGAGCCACCCGGGCCAAGGATGACAACGAGGAAACCGTGATCTGGGTGGCCCGCAACGTCCCCACCCCGATCCGCATCCTGCAACGCGAAAACGGCGAAGACACCTATGACTTGCGCCTGGTCGAATACAGAGGAGTTGATTGAATGCCGACGACGACGCACGCACGCACGCTGGACAAACCCCGGTCGCGGCTGCACGCACTGTTCGCGGTGACCGCCGCGACAACGGTGCTGGCCGTGGCCAGCTCGCCGGCGCTGGCGGTCGAGCCGTTCACCGCGGATTACCAG
>Ga0307414_10001684_pt1 | contig 11495 bp, 12 predicted proteins | sample DK1Ometagenome_FD_203804 | JGI IMG/M metagenome (GOLD analysis project Ga0307414, IMG submission 203804) | Maize rhizosphere microbial communities from greenhouse at UC Davis, California, United States - DK15-O-3 | ecosystem: Host-associated > Plants > Roots > Rhizosphere > Soil | place: USA...
GTAATCCTCCATTGAGCCGACCTGCACCTTGAGCAGGAAGTCATCGTCGCCGGTCACGTCCCACGCGCCGGTGATTTCGGGATGGCGCATGATCTCGCGCCCGAAATTGTCCATCGTCTGCGGCCCCGCCTGCTGCATTTGAACCAGAACATGCATCGTCAGCGCCGATCCGGTGAGCGCCGGATTGACCACTGCGATGTCGGCGACGATCACCTTCTCGTCGCGCAGGCGGCGCAGACGGCGGAGCACCGCCGACAGCGACAGGCCGATCCTGTCCGCCAGCACCCGCGCGGGCTGAAGATTGTCGCGGCGCACTTCTTCGAGCAGGCGGCGGTCGAAATTGTCGAGATCGATCATTTTTCGCATCATTGCCTCCATAGCGCGAAAATTAGTCGCTTTCATGCTCAATTTTGGCGCCAATAGCCATTTGCTCCGGCGTAGATGGGCGGTGTCCGGGTCGCCCTCCCTCCCCCCTTAAGGCGGCCCGGACGCAAGGAGATTGACGATGAACCAGTACCCCGAAACCAACTGGCTCAGCCGTGTCTGGGCCGCCATGACCGAAGTGTCCGCCGCCGCCGTGGCCATCCACTATGCCGCGCCGTGGAAGCGTTCGCGCACCGCGTAAGCGACTATCGCGCTCTGAAAATATCGTAGCGCGCCGGGGCAAAGGCCTGAAAGCGGGTCGCCCCGGCGGTTTCCGTCCAGCCCTTCGACAGCGCTTCGGCGGCGTTCCCGCCGGACGGGCCGAGCAGTTCCGACGCGATGGCATCGCAATCGACCGCCGCGCGTGCGCGGCACACGACGGGACCCGGCGGCAGCGGGTCGGAACGCCAGAGCAGCGCGATGCGGGAGGCGCTCCCGGGATCGTCGCTCTGCAATTTTCTCCAGGGCTCCTCGGCGAGCGCCCCGACATCGGCGCGACCCGTCAGCAAATCCGTCAGCACCCCCTCATGCGTTCCCGCATGGCGCAAGGCCATGAAGGGCAAGGCGCGCGCGCCGATCGAGCGCAGCGCATCGGCCTGCACCAGCGCGCCGGACGTGGAGCCTGGCAGAACTTCGCTGTAACGCAGCCCGCCGGCGCGAGTCTTTAATTCCGGGAGGCTCGAGACGCCGGTGTCGCGCCGCGCAAGCAGGACGCCGCGATATCGTTCCAGCACGGCTGCGGGCGTATCGAGCACCGCAATCGCCTCTGCCCCGGGGCATTCGCGAATCTGCACATAGGCGCCAAGGTTGGTCATCGCGACATCGACATCGCCGTTGCACATCGCCTCGGCGAGCGCGTCCGGGGTGTCCAGAAGCAGGATCTGCGTCGGGCGTCCGGAGATGCGCCCGATCATGTCGGCAAGGGGCCCGAGCGCAACCCTGCGATCGTAACGGGGATAGCTATATGTGCCGACCCGAATGGCGGGTGGTGGTTCCGGTTGCGACGTTAACGCGGCAAGAAGAAGGAGAAGCATGGGGTGGGCTAAACCGCGTGCCGCGCGATTCTAACCGCGGATGCCATGTTCAGGCGAAGGCCCCGACGCTTTCGATGAATTTGATCACCGAAATGGGCTTCGACACATAGGCCTCGGCCCCTGCGGCGCGAATCTGTTCCTCGTCGCCTGTTCCGGCATAGGCGGTGACCGCCATGATCGGGACGGCGCGTAAGGTCAGGTCGGCCTTCATCTGGCCGATCAGTTCGAGCCCGCTGACATGCGGCAGCTGAATATCCATGATGATGAGGTCGGGCGACACTTCGCGCGCCCTGGCCAACGCGTCGCGGCCGTCGCGCACGGGATGTGCATGATAGCCATGCGCGTTGAGCAGATCGCAGAAGAGGCGGAGGTTGAGCTCATTATCTTCGACGACCAATATGGTCTTACCCATGATGTTGCGTTTTCCCCGCTTGCGTCCGCGGTCCGTTTAGGCGAATCGGCGCCATGACACAATTGCCTCCCGATGAAGGGACATATGCCTTGCTCGATGACGACGATGCGGCACTGGCGCTGGGTGCGCTCGGATGGATATTGGCCGACGAGCCGCGCGCCGAACGGCTGCTTGCGCTGACCGGGCTCGCGCCCGGTGAATTGCGCGATTCGCTGGGCGAGCGTGCGACGCTGGCGGCGATCCTGTCCTTTCTGACCGCGCATGAAAGCGATCTTGTCGCCTGCGCCGGGGCATTGCAGGTCAAACCCGAACATCTTGCCGCTGCGGCGCATCGCGTTGAGGGGCTGGAAGGAATGGACATATGAACCGCCCGCTGGTGATCACCGACTGCGACGAGGTGCTGATGCACATGGTCGTGCCCTTTGCCGAATGGGTCGACGCCGAACATGGCGTGCTGTTCCGAATCGAGGATGCGAGCTTTGCCGGGGCATTGAAGCGCAAGGAATGCGGCACGCCGCTGGAGGCGGCCGAGGTCTGGCCGTTGCTCGACGGTTTCTTCCGCAAGGAAATGGCGCGGCAATATCCGATTAACGGGGCGCTGGCGGCGATGGCGGCAATCGGCGCCGAGGCCGATATCGTCGTGCTGACCAATGTCGGCCCCGAACATCAGGCGGCGCGCGTCGAACAGCTCGCGATCCATGATTTTCACGCTCCGGTGATCGGCAGCCGCGGCGGCAAGGGCGAGCCGGTGCGCCGGCTGATCGAGGAATATAAACCTTCGGTCGCGGTGTTCATCGACGATCTTCCGGGGCATCATACATCGGTCGCAGAGGTTGCGCCCGACGTGTGGCGGCTCCATCTGGTCGGCGAGCCCGCGATTGCCGACAAGATTGCGCCTGCGCGGCATGCCCATGCGCGAATCGACGATTGGACCGAGGCGCGCGAATGGATATTGGCGCGCCTCGCCGAAAACATCCCCGCGCCCTCCCCCGCGCTTGCAGAAAAGGACTGATCCCATGGATATCGCCGCCAAACTCGTTGAACTCGGCCTCGAACTTCCCCAGCCCGCAGCGCCGGTCGCCGCCTATGTTCCCGTCGTCGAAGTGGGCGGGCTGCTCCACATCAGCGGGCAATTGCCCTTTCGCGATGGCGCGGTCGTCACCGGCCGGCTGGGCGCCGATATGGACGAGGCGTCGGGCTATGATGCCGCGCGCCTATGTGCATTGATGCTGGTCGCGCAGATCGGCAAGGCCGTGAATGGCGATTGGTCGCGCGTCGAGAAGATCGTCAAGCTGGGGGTCTTCATCAGCAGCAGCCCCGATTTCACCGCGCAGCCGAAGGTCGCAAACGGCGCGTCGGAACTGATGGAGGCGCTGTTCGGCGATGTCGGCCGCCATGCGCGCAGCGCAGTCGGCGTTGCGGTGCTGCCGCTGGGTGCGGCGGTCGAGGTCGATGCGATCGTCGCGGTGCGCCCGGCGTAGGACGCAGACGCCTGATGGCCGAAGCCGAACCGCCCGCGCGGACCATCTCGCTCGGCACCGGGGTCGCCGCGATCGAGCGGGGCGCGTGGGACGCGCTCCACGATGGCGGCAATCCGTTCGTCAGCCATGATTTTCTGTCGCTGCTCGAAAATTCGGGCAGCGTCGGGCCGGGGACCGGCTGGCAGGCCGCGCCCTTGCTGGTCGAAGATGAGGGCGGCGCGCTGGTCGCCGCCGCCCCCGCGTACCTCAAATCGCACAGCCAGGGCGAATATGTCTTCGATCAGGGCTGGGCCGATGCGTGGGCGCGGGCGGGCGGCGATTATTATCCCAAGCTGCAGATTGCGGCGCCCTTTACCCCGGTGCCGGGGCCGCGCCTGCTCGCGAAGGATGGCGAGGAGGCCCGGCTGTTGATCCGCGCCGCCGAGGCGGTCGTGCGACAGAACGGGCTGTCGTCGGCGCATGCGACCTTTGTCGCGCCCGGGCAGATGGCGCTGTTCGAGGAGGCCGGGTGGCTCGTCCGCCGCGACGTCCAGTTTCATTTCGCCAACAGCGGCTATGGTGATTTCGAGGCATTTCTGGCGACGCTGACCTCGGCGCGGCGCAAGCAGCTGCGCAAGGAGCGCGCCCGCGCGGCGCAGGGGCTGCGGATCGAGGAGCTGACCGGCGATGCGATCGGCCCCGACCATTGGGACGCGATGTGGCTTTTCTATCAGGACACCGGCGCGCGCAAATGGGGGCAGCCCTATCTGACGCGGGAGGCGTTCGACCTGATTGGCGAGCAAATGGCCGACCGGGTGATTTTGCTGATCGCTTATGAGGGGGCCGAAGGGATTGGGCGCCCGGTGGCGGGGGCGATGCACTTCGTCGGCGCCGATACGCTTTATGGGCGTTACTGGGGCTGCCTCACCGACATCCCCTATCTGCATTTCGAGCTATGCTATTACCGCGCGATCGACATTGCGATCGCACGCGGGCTGGCGCGGGTCGAGGCAGGGGCGCAGGGCGGGCACAAGCTTGCGCGCGGATATGGCCCGGTGGCGACCTGGTCGGCGCATTTCATCGCCGACCCGGGCTTTCGCCGCGCGGTTGCCGAGTTTCTGGAACGCGAGCGCGCGGCGGAAACGCAGGAACTGGAATGGCTGGAAGGACATATGCCGTTTCGGCACGTGGATTAGGGGAGGGCTTGGCTGAGCAAGACCCTCCCGCAATATCCTTCGTTGCCGTCGTCATCTGGCGGGCCGTTTCGGCCCCTGTTCCGGCTCAGAATTTGACCGTGCCCGTGACGAAGACCTGACGCGGGTTGCCGTAGAAGGCGGTCTGCACGCCCTCGAGCCCCAGCGTCGAGCCCCCGGCGGCATTCTGATAATTATAGCCCGACGTGATATATTGCTTGTCGGTCAGATTCTTGCCGTGGATGCCGATCGAATAATCGCCGCTGTCCGCCGTCCAGACGAGGCTGGCGTCCCACAGCATATAGCCTGGCTGGTCGAGCGCAGGGATGGGCACCTCGAACTGGTGGGTCAGGCTGCGGTACGACAGGGTGGTCGAGGCATCGACATTGCCGCCCATCGTCGGAATGCCTGCAGCGATCGTGCCCGACAGCGTCCATTTCGGCGTGTTCTGGAAGGTGCGGATATCGGCGACGTCGGCGCCGGTGGGACCGATGAAGCGCTTGTACTTGGCATCGACATAGCCAAGCGCGCCGTTGAAGCGGAAGGTCGAGCCCGCGCCCGCGAAATCGCGCGCGAGGACCGCATTGGCTTCGGCCTCGATTCCCTGAAGCCGCGCCTTTGCCGCGTTGGTGGTGATGCCGCAGAAGCTCTGGACCCCGCCGACAAGGCAGCCGACCGAGCCGGGGATCTGAACATCCTTATAGTCCATGTAGAAGCCCGCGAGGCTGAGCGTCAGCCTGCGGTCGAACAGCGAGCCCTTGTAACCGAGTTCATAGCTGTCGACCTTTTCAGGGTCGAAGGCGAGGAAGTTGTAGATATCATCATAGGAACGGCCGACCGCCGGGTTGCTGATCGGCGCCGAGGTGCCCGATCCGCGCGGATCGAATCCGCCGCCCTTGAAGCCCTTGGAATAGGAGGCATAGACCATATTGTTTTCGTCGGGCTTGAAGCTCAGCGAAGCGCGCGGGGTGAATTCCTTGAAGGTGCGGTCGCCGCGGAAGTTCGTCGCCACGGCGATCGCGACGGGGGTCAGCGTACCGCCGAATTCGGGCGAGAGGCCGGTGATCCGGGTCGCCTTATAGACGAAAGCGCTGCGCTGGTCGTTGGTGTAGCGGCCGCCGACCGACAGGCTCAGCTGATCGGTGAAATCGAAAGTGACGTCGCCGAACACCGACCAGGTTTTGGTCCGCACGTCGCCCGCCGTATAGGCGTTGAGGCCGGGCAGCGGGCCGCCGAGCGCGGGGGGATTGGCGGCGCCGGCAAGGCCGAGCAGCACGTCGAACGAGGTCGAGGCCCGGGCGTCGAGATAGTAGAAACCGACCAGTCCGTTCACCCGGTCGCCTTCATAGAGCAGCTGGAATTCCTGGCTGAGCTGCTCGTTGCGATAGACCGCCGGCACATCGACATCGACGGAGGGAAGCGCGTCGAAGTCGATCGGGGTGAAGCTGGTGTCCTTGCGCCACGCGCTGATCGAGCGAAGGGTGATCGTGTCGGTCAGTTCGGCCGAGACATTCATCGCCAGCCCATAGGCCTTGATATCCTGTTTCGGGCTGTTGAGGCCGGCGCGCGTGTCATAGACATTGTCGAGGACCGGGGCGCCCGAGACGAGCCCGGGGATGAGGCGGTGGCCGTTGCGCGGGTCCGACTTGTCGCGGGTATAATCGCCCGAAATGCGGATCAGCACCGGCGCGCCATTGCCGCCGAATTCGACGGTGCCGCGCCCCGCCCAGACGTCCTTGTTGTAATTTTCAAGGCCCGCGATGTTCAGATTATCGCCGAAGCCGCCGCGCGACAGGCGTGCCACCGATCCGCCGACGCGCAGGATGTCGCTGATCGGCGCGCTGGCGGTCACGACCAGATCGGCCTGTTTATAGGTGCCCAGAGTCCCGCGAATGCGAAGCTCGGGCGAATCGGGATTGAGCGCGCGGGTCACATATTTGACCGCGCCGCCGATCGTGTTGCGGCCGTAGAGCGTGCCCTGCGGCCCGCGCAGCACCTCGATGCGTTCGACGTCGTAAATGTCGAGCACCGCAGCCTGCGGCCGGTTGAGATAGACGTCGTCGAGATAGATGCCGACCCCGGCCTCAAAACCCGGAACGGGATCCTGCTGGCCGACGCCGCGGATGAAGGCGGTGAGGGTCGAGTTGGTACCGCGCGAATTTTCGAGCGTCGTGTTCGGGGTCATATTGGCGACGTCGGTGATGTCGATCGCGCCCGCGGCGGCCAGCGCGTCGCCCGAAATCGCGGTGACCGCGATCGGCACGTCGATCAGCCGTTCGTCGCGGCGGCGCGCGGTGACGATGATGTCGCCGTCGCTGGCGTCGGTGCTTGCCCCTTCATCCTGCGCGAAAGCGGTGGTCGGCGCGAAGGCGAGCAGGGACAGCGCGCTGGTGGCGAGGACGGCACGACGAAGCTGGCGGGCGAAAGGACGCATGAACGAGTCTCCCAATAAACGGGTGACCCTTCGTCACCCTTGTCATTTTTCTGTTCTGACTTTCCGGGCCCGGTGCTTGCCAAGCCGCGCCGCATCCAATAATGAAAGGTGAACCAAGTTTCAACTTGGAAATATTGCGATGCGTTTTTTGCTTGCCAGTGGTGCGGAAAAGCCACGATGGCAGCGCGAGCGCACCGCACGGGGAAGGGATGCAGCCTGCCATGGATCAGCCGCACGTCGCGACAGGGGACGAGCCCGGAGCTTCCGACAAGACGCCGCGCACCGAGCGTGGCCGGCGGACCCTGCGCAAATTGCTCGACGCTGCGGCGATCGAGTTTGGCGAGCGTGGATTTCACGACGCCTCGATCAGCGGCATCACGCGGCGCGCAGGCACCGCGCTGGGCAGTTTCTATACCTATTTCGATTCAAAGGATGCGATCTTCCGGGCGCTTGTCGCCGACATGTCGGGCCGGGTGCGCGACCATGTCGCCCCGGCGATGGAGGGCGCAAAGGGCGCGATCGACGCCGAGGGCCGCGCGCTGGCCGCCTTCCTGCACTTCGCGCGCGAGCATCAGGAAATTTATCGCATCGTCGACGAGGCCGAATTCGTCGATCCCGACAGCTTTCGCGGCCATTATACGACGACCGCCGAGCGCATCGCTGCGCGCCTTGCCGCCGGGGCCGACGCGGGCGAGCTCCGGAGCGGGATCGGCGAGGTCGAGGCCTGGGCGATCATGGGGATGAACGTGTTTCTGGGGCTGCGTTACGGCGTGTGGGACCGGCGCGAAGATATTGCCGACGTCGCGGGCCGCGCCAATGCGCTGATCGCCGACGGGATCAGGAAGCCGCGCGGCTGATCAGGAAAATGGCGTGTTCGGCGCGCCAGCTTGCGGCAGCGTCGCTCGTCGGCCGGTCGCCCGACAGATACCATGCGGCCTCGACCGAAATCCCTTTGCCGCCCACGAGGTCGCGAAAATCGCTGACCGTGACATGGTGGATGTTCGGGGTTTCGTACCAGGCAACGGGCAGCAGCCGCGTCACCGGCATCCGGCCGCCCCAGAGCAGCGCGAGGCGCACACGCCAGTGCGCGAAATTGGGAAAGCTGACGAAGGCGCGGGGCGCGATGCGCAGCAGTTCGTCGATCACGCGATCCGGGCGCTCGGTCGTCTGCAGCGTCTGCGACAGGATCGCATAATCGAAGGCATCGCCGGGATAATCGGCGAGGTCGCGGTTGGCGTCGCCCTGTACCACCGACTGGCCGCGCGCGATCGCAGCGGTGACATTGGCAGGGTCGATCTCCAGCCCGCGCGCATCGACGCCCTTGGCTTGCAACGCCGCCATCAATTCGCCGTCGCCGCAGCCGACGTCGAGAACGCGCGCGCCGGCGGGTACGGCGCCGGCGATGGTCGCAAGGTCGGGACGCAGCGCCATCGTCAGATGTTCGCCGTCAAGGCGCCGGCGACGATCCGGTCGAGCGCGGGCACGTCGAGCAGAAAGCTGTCGTGGCCGAAGGGCGCCGACAGTTCGACGAAGCTTGCTGCGGCGCCGACGCTTTGCAGCGCCTGGACGACGCGGCGCGATTCGCTGGTCGGATAGAGCCAGTCGGTGTCGAAGCTGACCAGAGTGAAGCGCACATCCTTTGCCGCAGCGAACGCCCCGGCGAGCCGTCCCTCGTGCGGATCGGCGAGGTCGAAATAATCCATCGCGCGGGTGATATAGAGATAGGCGTTCGCGTCGAAGCGATCGGTGAAGGCCAGCCCCTGATGCCGCAGATAGGATTCGATCTGGAAATCGGCATCGAAGCCAAAGCTTTTGATATCGCGCGCCTGCAGACGGCGGCCGAATTTTTCGGTCAGCCCGGCTTCGGACAAATAGGTGATGTGCGCCGCCATGCGGGCGACAGCGAGGCCTTTGGCCGGGGCGCGGTTGCTGGCGTAATATTGGCCGTCCTGCCAGTCGGGGTCGGCCATGATCGCCTGCCGCCCGACCTCGTGAAAGGCGATATTCTGTGCCGAATGGCGCGCCGCGCTGGCGATGACGACCGCCGAAGCGATGCGCTGCGGATAATGGACCGTCCACGCGAGCGCCTGCATCCCGCCCATCGACCCGCCGACCACCGCATGAAGCCGCGCGATCCCCAGATGATCGAGCAGCATCGCCTGCGCACGCACCATGTCGCCGATGGTGATGACGGGAAAATGCATGGCGAGCGGCTGGGCGGTTATCGCGTCGGGGGTGGCGGGGCCGCTCGAGCCCATGCAGCTGCCGAGCACATTGGCGCAGATAACGTGGAAACGGTCGGTGTCGATCGGCTTGCCCGGACCGACCATGCGGGCCCACCAGCCCGGCTTGCCCGTCGCGGGATGGTCGCTCGCGACATATTGGTCGCCGGTCAGCGCGTGGCAGATCAGCACCGCATTGGATTTGTCGGCGTTCAGCGTGCCATAGCTTTGATAGGCGATGGTGACCGCATCGAGCCGCTGGCCGCTGTCGAGCGGCAGCGGCGCGCGGATCGTCACGCTCTGGTGCTGGATCTGATGGAGCATGCTCGCCATGATGCGGCGGGGCTAAGGGCGCGCGAGCGGGCTGTCAACGGACTGGACTCAGCGCCGCCACGCGTTAAACGCCGCGCATGACCGAAACGACCCGTATCTTGCAGCCGAAGCCGTGGATCAGCGGCATCGCTCCTTATGTTCCCGGCAAATCGGCGGGCGCCGACGGCCGGCCGCTCGTCAAGCTGTCGGCGAATGAGAATCCGCTCGGCACGGGCGAAAAAGCGCGCGCGGCGTTTCGCGCAGCGGCGGACGATCTGGCGCGTTATCCCGATCCGGGCGCGGCCGCGCTGCGCGAGGCAATTGCGGCGAAATATGACCTCGACCCGGCGCGTGTCATTTATGGCACCGGTTCGGACGAGCTGCTCCATCTTGCGACGAGCGCCTATGCGGGGCCGGGGGATGAGGTGCTTTATGTACGCTATGGTTTCGCGGTCTATGAAATCGCCGCGCGCCGGGTCGGCGCGACGCCGGTCGAGGCGCCCGATCGCGACTATGCGACCGACGTCGACGCGCTGCTCGCGGCGGTGACTGACAAGACGCGCGTCGTCTTCGTCGCCAATCCGAACAACCCGACCGGCACATTGTCGTCGCGTGCCGATATCGCGCGGCTCCATGCCGGGCTGCCCGCCGATGTGCTGTTCGTGCTCGACCAGGCCTATGCCGAATATCTGGAGCCGGACGAGGATGACGCCGGACTGGCGCTCGCCGAAACTGCGGCCAATGTTTTCGTCACGCGTACCTTTTCGAAGATCCACGGCCTTGCCGCCGAGCGCATCGGCTGGGGCTATGCGTCGAGCGAGGTGATTTCGGCGCTTCACAAGATTCGCGCGCCGTTCAACGTCACGCGCTGCGGACAGGAAGCGGCGATCGCGGCGATCGGCGACGATGATTTCGTCGATCGCAGCCGCGCGCAGAATGCCGAATGGCGTCGCTGGCTGGCGGGGGAGCTCGAGAGCCTTGGCAACCATGGCGTGCGCGTCGTGCCGTCGGCGACCAATTTCCTGCTCGTGCTGTTCGAAGGCAAGGTCAGTGCCGAGGCGATGAACAATGCGTTGATGGACGCCGGCTATATCGTGCGCTGGTTGCCGGGGCAGGGACTGCCGCATGCGCTGCGCATGACGATCGGCACCGAAGAAGAGACGCGCGGACTCGCGGCGGCGATCCGCGCCGCGCTGGAAGGCTGAGCGCGATGGCGCGTAGCGTCGAACGGGTGGCGGTCATCGGGCTGGGCCTGATCGGATCGTCGATCGCGCGTGCGATCAGGGAGCGGCTGCCGCATGTTGCGGTGACCGGCCATGACGCGAGTGAAGCGGTGCGCGAGACCGCGCGTGGGCTGGGATTGTGCGACCATCTGGCGGACGATCCGGCAGCGGCGGTCGAAAACGCGGATATCGTCATCCTTGCGGTGCCCGTCGGCGGCATGGCCGACGCTGCGCGGGCGATCGCACCGGGGCTGGCGCCGCATGCGATCATCTCCGACGTCGGATCGTCGAAGGCGGGGGTCGCCGCGGCGCTTGCCAAGGCGCTGCCCGATCATGTCGTCATTCCCGCCCATCCGGTCGCAGGGACCGAGAATAGCGGCCCCGCGGCGGGCTTTGCGACGCTGTTCGATGGGCGCTGGTGCATTTTGACCCCGGGCGCCGACGCCCCCGCCGATGCGGTCGAGGCGGTGTCGTGGCTATGGGAGGCGCTGGGCGCCAAGGTTGACGTCATGGACGCCGCGCATCACGACATGGTGCTGGCGGTGACGAGCCATTTGCCGCATCTGATCGCCTATACGATCGTCGGCACCGCGAGCGAGCTGGAAGAGGTCACCGAGAGCGAGGTGATCAAATATTCGGCGGGCGGTTTTCGCGACTTCACCCGCATCGCGGCAAGCGACCCGGTGATGTGGCGCGACGTGTTCCTTGCGAACAAGGATGCCGTGCTCGCGACGCTGCAGCGGTTCAACGAGGATCTGACGGTGTTGCAGCAGGCCATCCGC
>Ga0307414_10001685_pt1 | contig 11495 bp, 10 predicted proteins | sample DK1Ometagenome_FD_203804 | JGI IMG/M metagenome (GOLD analysis project Ga0307414, IMG submission 203804) | Maize rhizosphere microbial communities from greenhouse at UC Davis, California, United States - DK15-O-3 | ecosystem: Host-associated > Plants > Roots > Rhizosphere > Soil | place: USA...
AAGTGGCGGAGGGAGAGTTCACCCTGAGTCCCGGCTCGCTGGTCCTCGGAGTAGAGGAGATCGATACTGTGCGTGCCCTGGTTCCGAGCCAAGGCAATCGCGAAATCCGCGGCGTCGTTCAGTGGCAATCCACTGATTCCTCGGTGGCCAGCGTCAGCCCGGCTGGAGTCGTCCGGGCCCGAGCGGCCGGGAAAGCGGAGATCGTCGGCACTGCCTTCTCCCAGGAGCGCCGAGCGACGGTCACGGTGCAGCCGATTGCGGATGCATTGGTAGTCTCGCCCCATCAGGGTGGCACCATCCAGATCCCGTTGCGCTCGACCCGGCAATTCAGCGCGGTGGCGGAAGCCGCCGATTCGACTCCAATCCCGGACGCTAGGGTGAGTTGGGAATTGGGTGATTCCTCGATAGCCCGATTCGATCCGGCCACCGGGGTACTTACCCCCAAGGTTCTGGGCAGCACGACTCTGACCGCCAGGCTAGCCGGCATCAAGCCCGCAGTCTGGACCATTCAGGTGGTGACGGGCGAGATCACAGTCGAGCCGAGCCGAATCGGGCTGCTGCCTGGCCAGCGGATCACTCTCTCCGCCGCGCCGAGAGACCAGGGTCCGTCCACCAGCAAGGCTCCAGGGGTCAAGTGGAGCTCGGATCGGGCCGATGTGGCCAGCGTCAGTGAAAACGGGCTGGTGGAAGCAATCAGCCCGGGCCATACGGTAATCACGGCGGTCATGCCCTGGGGCAAGCAGGCCAGCGCCGACGTTTTCGTGGTGGGGGATCTCCTGCTCAGCTCTAACCGGCGGGGCAGCTATGGGATCTACCAGATGAGAGTTTCGGGCCCGGGCAGCCTGCTGCCGGTGCTGGTCGACAGTGCGAGCAACATTCAGGCTACTCTCGCGCCGGACCGCACTCGGGTTGCCTTCAGCTCCAATCGAAGCGGCAGCTTCGACGTGTACGTCATGGACTCAGATGGCCAGAAACTGCGGCGCCTGACTTCGGCAACCGGGAATGAGGGAGAACCTGCCTGGACGCCCGACGGCAGCCGCATCGTGTACACCGCGACGACCGGCACCGTTACCCAGATCGGCGTCATGGCGCATGATGGAAGTGAGAACCGGCAGCTCACCACGGCCTCCGGCGGAAACCACTCTCCCAGCGTATCTCCGGATGGCCGTACGATTGCGTTCGTCTCCGCCAGGGGCGGAAATCACGCGATCTACGCCATGAATCTGGACGGGACCACCCAGCGGCGGCTGACCAAGGGCGCGGCACGGGAAACCAATCCGCGGTTCGCTCGCAACGGCGACTTATTCTATGTGGTGGAGCGTGGTGGCGGATCGAAGGGCTCCAAGGTCATGCGGCTCACCGCCGACGGCAATCTTTCCCAGGTATTGCAGACCGAGCAGCCGATCGCGGCACTGGCCCTGTCCCGGGAGGGCGACCGACTGGCCTACGTCGTCGGTCAGATGCGAGATGCGGCCAGGGGGCGAGTCGAGTTCAGTCTCTTTCTCCAGGTGGTAGCCTCTGCAGCCCCGCCCTCCAACGTTCCCCTCCAGCCCGGCGAGCAGATCCTCAGCCCCTCCTTTTAACCAGGCCATATGAAAGCGCTGACTCTCCTGGCTGCGGGAGGATTAGAGTATCTGCGGGTACAGGAGTTGCCGGAGCCCGACATCGAAGCCGCCGACCATGTTCTCGTTCGGATCCACACCGTCGGTCTGAATCGGCTCGACCTGTGGGTGGCGGAAGGGCTACCCGGTGTGAATTACCGCTTTCCCCATGTCATGGGCTCAGATGGAGCCGGCAGTGTCGTCGCGGTGGGACCCGGTGTAGAGCGGCTGCGCCCGGGGGACCGGGTCATGATCAATCCGACGTTCTCTTGCGGCAATTGTCCATGGTGTTTGCAAGGCGAGGAGGCGCTCTGCCGAGAGGTGCAGGTACTCGGCGAGCACCGTCCGGGCACTGCCGCAGAGTACGTGGCCCTTCCCGCTGAGAATCTCGCCCGGGTTCCTGAATCGATGCCGTGGCCTGAGGCAGGGTCCTTCTCCCTGGCCACACTGACAGCCTGGCGAATGTTGACCACCCGGGGCCGGGTTCAGCCCGGCGAAACGGTATTGATCTGGGGCATCGGTGGGGGCGTGGCTCAGGCCTCGCTTCAGATTGCCCGGCTGCTGGGTGCCCGGACCATCGTGACGAGTGGCTCGGATAGAAAACTGCAGCTCGCTGTGGCCCGCGGCGCGGATGTCGCCCTGAACCATCGGCGAGTCAATGTGGCCAAAGAGGTGCGAGATCTGACCGGCGGTCACGGAGCCGACGCCATTGTCGACAGCGGCGGGCAGGAAAGCTGGCCGGGGTCACTCCGATGCCTCAAGCGAGGCGGCCGGCTGCTCATCTGTGGGGCCACCACCGGGCCCGCCGTGTCGCTGGACCTACGCCGGCTATTCTGGCACCAGTGGAGCATCCTGGGCTCGACGCTAGGCAATCGCCGCGAATATGCCGAAATCGTTCGACTAGCCGAAGACGGCAAACTCTGGCCGGTAGTGGATCGGGTCTTTCCGGTGGATCGGGCGGTCGACGCGTTCGAGCGGCTGAAGCAGGGCGAGCAGTTCGGAAAACTCGTGATCGAGGTGACGCAGTGAACGAGCTCTGGCAACGCATCGTGGCGGGCGCCGAACAGATCGGGAGCGTGGTGCCGGCGCTCGTCGGAGCGGCTGTCATCTTGGTCACCGGCTATTTCCTGGCTCGCCAGGTTCAGCGCTGGGCCGATGAGACTCTCAAGCGGCTCAACTTCGATCGCATGGCCAGTGCGGGCGGACTGGACGAAGTGGTGGATCGGACCGGATTGCGGCTGGATCCGGTGCGGGCGCTGGCCAAGCTGATCTTCTGGTTGGTGATGCTGGTCGTCATTCTCCTGGCCAGTACCGCGCTGGGGCTCGAGAGCATCAACGAGATGTTCGGAGCGATGCTCGCCTTCATTCCCACCTTGATTGCCGGAATCGTCATCGTAATCCTCGGCATCATTGTCGGGGAGTTTGTCCGTGGGCTTATCCTGGCGTCGGCCGGGAGCCTGTCGGGTGTGCCGACCGTCGCCAAGCTGGCCAAGGGCGCAGTGATCACGATCGCGTTGTTCATGGCACTGCAGCAGGTGGGGGTGGCGGAGGAGATCGTCACCGCAGCGTTTACCCTGATCCTGGGAGCTGCAGCGCTGGCGGTGGGCCTCGCGTTTGGACTGGGCAACCGGGAGCTGGCCGGCGAAATCACTCGCCGCTGGTACGAGCAGGGTCAGCGGCGCGACCGGCGACGGTCCGACGGAAACGGATACAGCGGTCGGTCCGAACGCGAGTCGACGGATGAAACACCGATCTCCCGGATCGACTCCTGACTACTTCAGGGTAAACCGCGCGACAGTTCTCGAGCCATCGCCGTTCTTGACCGAAGCATACACCGCCCCGTTTTCACCAAATCCCGCCAGCGAAGCATCCTGAGGAAACCTGACGTCGCGCTGCCAACGGCCCTTCCGGTCGAACACGGAGTAGATCAGCGCAGAGCGTTCATACTTTCGCGGCTGCTGGAGCCACACCTCACCAGTTGGGCGACCCATCGCGAAATCAAAAGCGGGTTTGGTCTCCGCAAAGGGGTAGACGATCCGCAGGTCCTGCGGCATTCCGAACTGTTTTCCCTGCTCCCGCACCTGCGCCAGTACCCGTGCCTTGTCTGCTTCGGTCACTGGGAGTTTGGTAAATTTGTGGGCTGGGCCGACAAGCCACTTTCCATCGGGCGATCGCCAGTCCACCCTGCCCTCGCGGGCCCGGGCGACCCACGCGGTACCATCCGGCAGCACACCAAAAAAGTCGTTCGGGGCGAACACCTTGGCCGCCTGTTGTACTTCTTCGCCGAACACGGCATCGCCGTATTCCGGCGAGGCAAGGTGGGCTACGGTATCGGCCCGTCCTCCCCGTACTGCAATGCGCAGGACTGGGATACTGTCGGGCCGGACTGTCCGGCCGGGCTCTCCTCCGCCTAGCACCGCCTGATAATCGATTTTGTATCCTCGCCCCAGGGTGTCGTACAGCAGCACCGGTGTATTGCCGGCGATCTCCTGCATCGGCAGCACGCCGAGGGCGCGTCCCGCCTCGCTCCAGACGGTGGTGCGCAGGGCGCTGAAGTCCACCAGGGCAATGGAGTCGCCGGCGAGATGTGCCACCCAGCCAGGGAACTTGTACTGCTCCGGCCGGCTCCCTGGAGCGACCGAATCGGCGCGAACCCCCAGCGTGTCCACTTTGCCGCTGCCGAGGTCCGCCCGGAAGAACAGCCGGTTCCTGGTGTCGGTGAAGACCACCTGGCGATTGGCCAACTCGACCACGTTGCTGAGCATGCCAAATTTGCCTGGCAGCCGGGCATCGTGAGTCAGAACACTTTGGCTCTGGGCAGGACGGCAGGCCGCACTGAGTGCGGCCGCGAGTACATACGTGAACAGAGTGGGCTTCATGCCAAGCATTTCCTGGTGATACGCAGATGAAAGAGTGTCAGGGAGTGGGAGACTGCTCCGGCACCGGTATGATGATCAGGCGGGTTCCGTCCCGCGCCACCTCCGCGACCAGCGCCTGATTATTACCCAGGCCCAGGATCCGCCCCTGTCCGCCTATGCGAATTTCTCGAACCAACTGACCGGCTCGATCCACCACATGATAACGTCTCGACGAATCGGCTGGGGCTCGGCTTTTCTCCAGCCACACCTGACCTTTCGGGCTGGTCAGGCCGGCCTCAAAGGGTGGCTTGAGTGCGGCGAAAGGCAGATCCTGCGCCGTTCGCCGGAGCTCAGCGGGGAACCTCCGAAGGAAGAGCTCCCGGTCATAGCGAGTCACCTCGAGCACGCGGTCCGGCAGGGACGCACCCCGAGACCACTTCCCATCCGGTGCACGCCAGTCGACCCGGTTGTCGTACACCCGGGCCACCCAGAGGGAGCCGTCCGGCAGTACTCCCCACCGATCGACCCCACTGAAGACCCGGCGCTCGAAGCGACGGCCGGCATCGCCGATCACCTCGGCAATATCCAGAGGAGCCAGACGGGCAATGGTATCTATTCGCGTCAAAGCCGGATCGGAACGGATCACGGCGGCTGAATCACGGTTCCCACTGCCATCCGGCCCTGGTGACGGATACAGGTCCAGGTAGTATCGCCCAGAGGCATCGCGGCCGCGGGGCAGAGTCCCTCGGGTAATGCTCGGAGCGGGTATGGAGCGGGCAAGGCGATTGGGTGGGACCCACAGGGTCAGGCGCCGCAGTCCCCAATCACCCACATAGAGGGTATCGCCGGCAGAGAAGATAGTGGTTGGGTTCCGAAGCTCCCTGGTGCCTCCGAGGGGACTCGTCACGGCGCGGGTGGGATCGACGAGCGCAACCGCTTCTTCGGCCGGGGCGATGATGGCCCACTGATTCCCGCCCAGCCACGCGGCTTCGGTGACCTCGGCGTAGGGAGCCATGACGGTGTCGCCTGTGACCCCCAGCTCTACAATGGGTGCCGCCGGCTTCGAGGCGCCACATGCTGCGAGCAGGCCCGTGAGAACCAGGAGGCTGCTGCCGATTGCGCGATGCATGCCGGAAAGGTAATGGCCTGCTCCGCAGCCTACCGAAGGATTTCTTCGAAGAGATCGACTGCGCGGGGATCCTCGCTCTGTCCGAGCCAGAAGAGCGCTGTCTTCCTCAGCTCCGGGTTCTGGCTGGTGCGCGCCACGCGGATCAAGGCGGGGATGGCCTCCGCAGACGAACGCTGAGACAAGGCAAACACTGCCTGCTTCCGGACCTCTAGATCTCCCCTTTCATCTCCTGCCAAGGAGTCGAGCGCCCGGTCGACCGCTGCCCCAGCAGCCTGGCCCAACCAGAAAATGGCGCTGCGGCGCCGCTCATCCGGGAGGCGGTCGGAGCGGGCTAGCCGAAGCAGCGACGGCCATATCGTCACACTATCGGCCAGCGTGGCTGGGAGGATTGGATCTCCATCCAGGTTGCTCCGCTGAGCTGCGAGGTGCAGCAAGAATGCGGCGGCTTCCTGGGGCCGTACGGTTCCGAGATCTTTGCTCGACGAGTTACTCCGCCACCGCCCGCCGACGTAGGTATGGATCCCCACCACCTGATGGTCGCGTATCCTGAGGGCGACCCGCACCGGCTGACTCTCACAGTCTGCCTCCCACTCTTCAGTGCCCTGTCTGGTGTGAATGTTGTGAAGTCCATCGCCGCAGACGCCAGGACGAGCGGCAAAGCTCAGATGCACGGTCCCGCTGTCCACGGGGGCCAGCCGCTCCGCCAAGTTCTGGGCCGCAATGCCCGGCGCAAGGACCCACGCTCCGGTGATAATCAGGCAGACTCGCAACATGGGTAGGTGGCTATGGCTGGTCGATAATGTCTTGAATGGCCTGCACCGCACGGGTCTGGTCCGATTGGCCCAGCCAGAAGAGCGCTCGCTTGCGCAGCTCCGGGTTAGGATCCCCTTTGGCGATTTCAATCAGCTTCTCCAGAGCCGCCGGCTCATTCCGCTGAGAGTAGACGAACACCAGTTGCTCGCGCATTTCCCGATCGGTCACGTTGGCGTACAGCCGGGTCAGTTCCTCGATGGACACGCCACCCTGCCCGGCCCAGAAGAGCGCCTGTTTCCGCATGTCGAGCTTCTGCGAGGTATCCCGGGCCACAGTGAGCAGCCAGCGCCCATTCTCTTCTCCGCCCATCTGCGAAAGGGAGAACAGGACCTTTTTCTTGAGCTCCTCATTTTCCAGGCGGCCGTAGAGGGTCCGCAGAAAGGCGGCGTTCTCCGGTGTCTGGCGCTGGCCCAGCCAGAAAATGGCCTTTTCCCGAATAGCCTCCGGAATCTCCTTCCGCTCGGCATAGCTGCGGAGCGCCTGCTGGGCCCGGGGACCGTCATGCTGAGATAGGGCAAACACCGCCCGCTCCTGGATCTCGGTGTCCTTGGAGAAACGGAGGATGGAATCGAGGGCGCCGACGGCCCGATCGGTGCCGACTTGCGAAAGCCAGAATACGGCATGGCGGCGAACCTCGGCGTCCGGGTCGCTCCGGACGGATTCGAGCAGGATGTCTTCCGTCCCCGGCTCATTCTGCTGAGCGATCAGGAAGACGGCCTTGCGGCGGAGGCAGGTGGTGGCCGCGTCCCGGCGCGCGAGCACCCGGCGAAGGATCGGACGGGCCCGCGTCGCATCCATCTGCTGCAGGGCGTTAAGCGCCGCCACCTTCATATCGTCATCATCGTCACTGGAGCAGCTGCTGGAGCTGAACGAGCTGCTCGAGCTGGACGAACTACTCGAGCTCGGGGGCGTCGGCGGTGTCGCCGGGGTCGGTGGGCTGGGTGGTGTGGGTGGAGTCGGGGGCGCGATGCTCCCCGCAGTCCGGGCAATCTCCGCCGCCGCCTCACTGTCTCCTCGCCGGGCGAGCTCGCCTTGAATCCGGCTCTCGAGCGCCGTGGCATCGCCGCGGGTGGCGGTCTGGGGGTACTTCTTCCGCTGCCGGCTCAAGGCGGCGAGTGCCCTTTTGAGGTCGCGGTCGCCGCCCAGCCGATACAGCGCAAAGGCCTCCCAATAGAGCGCGTCGCCAGCATAGCCGGAGCGGGCGAAGCGGATCGGGATCTGGGCAAACAGGTCGGCTGCCGCCCGATAGTCGCGACGGTTGAGCGTCTCTCGGGCTCTGCGATACAGGGAGTCAGCCGGGTCACCCTGCAACCAGGCGGCAGGAATGCGGGGAATGACTGAGTCCATGGTGGGCTGCACCGCGGCCACCGGAAATCGCGTGCTCTCAACCGAGAGTGGGTAGCCTGATATGGCGGCAACAGCGGCCAACGCCATTCCCAACTGCAAGTAAAACATCACAGCGCTCCTTGGGTTGAACTCGTGCCAGCCGGCACGGCGGTTCTGAGCCGGGACAGCACGCCGCCCTGCTCCATTCCTTCGGTGATGAGCTGGAGATCGCGCGATCTCGGCTGAGGTGAAAGCTGCGCGATCTCGGCCAGGACCAGTTCCAGGTCCTGCAACAGCAGCCGGGTCCGCGCATCGCTCGCCGCGGGCGAGTCCAACAACAGGCGGTTGGTAGCCAAGAGTTGTCGGGCTGTGGCGGAGGCAATCCGTTCATTCCCCGGGTTGCGGACCGATGCCCGAAACAACGTCAGAAAGGCCTCCGACTGACTCAGATGTTCGGTCGTGGTAAGCCGGTAGGCGGTGGCGCTGATCCGAGGCGCCGCCACCGCGACCGGTTCCGGCAAGGGCAGTCCCTCCTGACGATCGACGCTCATGCGGCCCAGGCCGATACCAAGAGCCAGGAGAGCCGCGATACCGGCAGCCAGGCGAACGGGCCGGGTTGGGTGGAGGTAACGAACCGAGAGGAGGCGCCGGAAAGGCAGTATCCCGTCGCGCCTGGGCTGTGTCTCCGCTGACTTCTCCTCTGGGCCGGCACCCCCGACTTTTTCCGTCTGCCGCGCCGCTACAATCCGCTGCCACATTTCCTCACGTGGCGTCTCGGGAGGGTCGTTATAGCTGCCTGCGCTGTCGCCTACGAGGTCGTCCAGTCGATCGTCCGTCATCCGTCAGTCCTTCGCAAAATCAGCGAGTGCTTCTCGGAGTCGTGCCCGGGCCCGGAACAGCTGAGCCTTCGAGGTGCCGGGGTGAACCCCCAGCGCGGTCCCGATCTCCTCATGGGTATAGCCCTCCACGTCGTGCATCACAAACACCGCGCGATAGCCCTCGGGGAGATCATCAATAGCCTGGGTGAGCCGCGTCTTCAGGTCGGGCTCGGCCTCTCGCGCGGTCTGCCCGATTGGCGCCGCGTCGTCCAGCCCGAGTTCCCGCTCGTTAAGCCGACGCACCTTGCGCAAACCATTGAGCGTCACCGAAATCGCGATGGAGCCCAGCCAGGTAGAGAGGGCCGACTCCCCCCGAAAGCTCTCCAGACGGCTGAATGCGCGAATAAAGGTCTCCTGGGTGTAGTCCTGAGCTCGATCCATATCTCCTGCCATTCGGTACGCCAGGCGAAAGACGCGGTCGACGTGCGCATCGTAGAGGGCCCGCTCAGCGCTCGGGTCTCCCGCCAGGACTCGGCTGATCAGTTCGCGTTCTTCCACCCGGCTCCAGAGCGTAAGTCGTTCGACTGAACCGCACCTCTGACACGGCCCGGCAACAGAAGGTTGCGTGCGAGATTCGTCGCATGCCCAGGCAACCTTCCGGCAGCTCAGGGCATCTCAACACCACGATGAAGTCTTCAGCCCGAGCAACGAAGCTAACGCGAGGTATCAATGGTTGAGATTGCGAGACGCGCGCCGGTGATGGTTTTCCGGGTCTTTGATAGAAATGGACAGACTATTGGCCAGGTGGTGCAGCCCAAGACCTCTCCCACGGTGGGGGTGGGTGCCAGGACGGTTCTGTTGGTGCGGGGTGAACAGCTCGGAGAGAAGCTCCGGCGGGACTAGTCGTTACTTCCCGCCCAGCACTTTCTGCTGGGCATCCAGCAACTCCAGGCGGCGATCGAGGACTCGAATCTCCTGGTCCGCCACATCCATGCCGGCCGCAGCCTGGACTCGCTGCGCTTCAAGCGTCTGCTTTTCGAGCTCGCCGATGACCCGGTCCAGGCTGGCCCCGCCGGCACCGCCAACCGGGGATTTGAGTCGCCCGGCCCGCCGCACGGAGAGCTGAAGCTCGAGTTCCAGGGCCCGCTTGGTCAGATCGGCGAACTCGGCGCGCTTGGATTCCAGCTCGGTTTCCGCCTGCCGCAGCTCCTCCCGCCGCTTGAGCAGCTCGATCTCGCGCTCAGCCGCCTTCCGCTCCGCCTCGAGTCCCACCCGGTCTGCTTCGCGGTTTTCCTTCTTGGCCACGCTGATCCGGTCTTTGATCCGGACGATCTCCACCTTCTTGAACTCGATTCTGGAGGTGGCGCCCAGACGCATGGTCTCGGCCTGCTGTCTGGCCTTCTCCGCCGCTGCGATTGCCGCGGCCGTGACGCGGATGTGCTTCTTGATCGTAACCGAGTCGCGGGGTGGTACCAGCATGATGAAGCTGTCGAATCCGCTTGGTCCCACGCCGCCACCTTTGCTCTGAGCGGTGAGCGCGGGAGGAACTGCGATCAGGATGAGGAGGATTGCTATCCAGCTCTTGGCCATACGGGAGAGTCCTTGGCCGGCGGCCACTTAGGTCTTCACCTGCTTGCAATCGGGAGTACCGTTGCAAGTATCGGCCGGAGGCGGTTCAGCTTAATCGAACGGTCCCGAGCCGAGCTTGGCTTGCATCTCTAAGTCCTTGAGGACTAACGACTTTAGTAGCTTCACGCGGGTTGCCGAGCGGACCGCCACCCGACTATATTTGGGTCTCAACGCCTCCCTGGCCGTTTTAGCTCCAAAATAGGACCTCCATGACAGCACCGAACTCGCGCGAACGGATTCTGCCCCGGCTCATCGAAGAGGAAATGCAGCAGTCGTTCATCAATTATTCGATGAGCGTCATCGTATCCCGTGCCCTGCCGGACGTTCGTGATGGCCTGAAGCCGGTACACCGCCGAATTCTTTACGCCATGAATGAGCTGGGTCTGGTGCCCGGCCGGGCGTACAAGAAGTCCGCCACGGTTGTCGGTGATGTGCTGGGCAAGTATCACCCGCATGGAGACGGTTCGGTCTACGACGCGCTCGTGCGCATGGTGCAGGAGTTTTCCCTGCGCTATCCGCTGGTGGACGGGCAGGGGAACTTCGGCTCAGTAGACGGCGATCCAGCTGCTGCTTATCGGTACACGGAAGCGAGGCTAACCCGGATCGCGATGGCCATGCTGGAGGATATCGACCGAAATACGGTCGATTTCCAGGCGAACTTCGACGACCGGCTACAAGAGCCCACCGTTCTCCCGGCCAAGATCCCCAACCTGCTGGTAAACGGATCCAGCGGCATTGCCGTGGGCATGGCCACCAACATCCCTCCGCACAACCTGCGCGAGGTGGTCAAGGCCGTCCAACTCCTGGTCGACAACCCGGAGGCCACCATCGGCGAGCTGCGGAAGGCCATCAAGGGGCCCGACTTCCCTACCGGGGCCTACATCTATGGCCGGGAGGGAATCAAGGAAGCCTACGAGACCGGCCGGGGACGGGTGGTGATGCGGGCCCGGGCCCAGATCGAGGAAAAGGAGACCAGCAGTCGTTCACAGATCGTGGTGACCGAGATTCCTTACCAGGTCAACAAGGAGAATTTGGTCAAAGCCATCGCGGAGCTCGCCGCGGAAAAGAAGATCGAAGGCATCACCGGCATCAATGACGAGTCCGACAAGGACGGGATGCGCATCGTCATCGAGCTCAAGCGGGACGCTATTCCGAATGTGGTGCTGAACCAGCTGTACAAGCACACCCAGATGCAGACCACCTTCGGCGTGATCATGCTGGCGCTCACCAATGGCGCGCCCAAGATCATGAACCTGAAGGAGCTGCTCCAGCACTTCATCGATCACCGGCACACGGTCATTACCCGGCGCACCCAATTCGA
>Ga0307414_10001689_pt1 | contig 11482 bp, 7 predicted proteins | sample DK1Ometagenome_FD_203804 | JGI IMG/M metagenome (GOLD analysis project Ga0307414, IMG submission 203804) | Maize rhizosphere microbial communities from greenhouse at UC Davis, California, United States - DK15-O-3 | ecosystem: Host-associated > Plants > Roots > Rhizosphere > Soil | place: USA...
TGCATAAAGAAGAACCTAAATGTGCTGTGAAAACCGCTTTGGAAAATGATGAAATAGCCTGGTCCAGATACAATAGTTATTTAAAAATATTGGAAGGAGATGACGAGCATTATCGTACTGATATTTACGATGAAGATCGAAAACAAAGCGATGAATTAAGAGGCTAATGAGAGTTGTTATTCAAAGAGTTTCTGAAGCTTCTGTTACTATCGAAAATAAAGTTGTTGCTTCAATCGAAAAAGGATTGTTAATTCTTGTAGGTATCGAAGATGCCGATGCGCAAGAAGATATCGATTGGTTGGTTGCTAAAATTGCTAAGATTCGCATTTTTGGTGATGAAAACAATGTGATGAATTTATCAGTTCAAGATATTGATGGCGATATTATTGTTGTGAGCCAGTTTACACTTCATGCTGGCACAAAAAAGGGAAATAGACCTTCGTACATAAAAGCATCCAAGCCGGAAATTGCTGTTCCTCATTATGAAAGTTTTGTTCGAAAATTAGAATCAGAAATAGGTAAAAAAATACAAACCGGCGAGTTTGGTGCTGATATGAAAGTCAGTTTAATTAATGATGGTCCTGTTACCATAATTATGGATAGTAAAAATAAAGAATAGGGTTTTGTAGTATACTTTCCCATTGATTTTTTTATTCTGTTTTAATTGTTAAATTTGAGGATACTGTGTTGATGATTCCCATAAGTTTAAAATAACTTAATAAATTCCGATTTTGGCAAAAATAAAAAATACGAATGCTTATGATGTAGTAGATCATGTGTTTACGACTGCTAAAAAAAAGAAGATAATGCACCTCTCTTCACAAGAAAATGTATTTAATGGAGAGTTTTTGAAGATAAATGATCAGGAGTTGATTAATTTTGGTACATGTGGTTATTTAGGTTTAGAAAAACATCCTCATGTCTTAGGTAAAAGTCATGAATTACTAGATCGATATGGTTCCCATTTTTCTATTTCCAGAGCATTTGTAAAAGCACCTTACCTTGAAGAATTAGAAAATTTAGTTAGTAAAATTTTTGATAATCATCCTGTAATTGTTTACACTTCAACATCAGTAGCACATCAATCAATTATAGGTACTATAGTTGGTCCTAACGACTTGATAATTTTGGATCAACAAGTGCATTATAGTGTACAATATCCTTCTCAATTTGCCAAATTGCAAGGTACAATGGTAAAGATGATTCGACATAATAATATGGAAATGTTAGAGGATTTTATCAAGAGAGGTTATAATCAATATGATAAAATTTGGTATATGGCAGATGGAGTTTATTCGATGTACGGAGATCTCCCTTATAAAAAAGAACTTCGGTATTTACTAGAAAAATACCCTAAATTTAATTTGTATTTTGATGATGCTCATGGAGTAGGCTGGACAGGAAAAAATGGTTGCGGCAGTATATTCGAATATTTTAAAGATAGAGAAAGAGTCGTTTTAATTAGCACATTAGCTAAAGGATTTGGGAGTATAGGTGGAATCGCTATCTTTAATGATGTGGAAATGCATCGAAAAATAGATATTTATGGTGGTGTTTTATCTTATACTCACCCTTTGTCAGCGGCTAATGTTGGGGCAGCAATTGGAGCAGCTGAACTCCTTCTTTCAGATGCATGTGCTATTTATCAAAAAGAGTTAAAGGATTTAATGAATTACCTAAATGCAAAATTAGAGGAATTTAATTTGCCTAATACGTCGTCGCCTGAAACACCTATTTATTTTATAGGTAGTGGTAGTGTTAAAGTGACGCATAATTTAATTCAGAAAGTTTTAGCAGACGGATTATATGTAAATACAGCAACTTACCCTGTTGTGCCTAGTGATAAAACAGGATTGCGTTTTACTTTAACAAGACATAATACAAAAGCGCATATCGATCAATTAGTACATTCGATTGAGAAAAACTTCCATTTGGCTGTAGCAGAAGAAAATGAAGATTTAAGTAAGATTTATAAAAATTTCCAACTTCCTTTCAAGGGTAAAGTTGTTGAAAAACAACAGCAGGATTCAGGTGTTTCAGTTGAGGTTTACAGAAGTATTGATGAAGTGAATCAACAACTCTGGGACGATCTTTTTAAAAACAACGGGAATTATTCCCATAATGGAATGCGTTGTATTGAAGCCATTTTTTCAAATAATGCAAAAATAGAAGAGAATTGGGATTTTTATTATTTGATTATTAAAGACATAAAAGGTGAAGTTGTTTTAGCCACTTATTTCACAAGTGCTATTTACAAAGATGATATGCTGGCGTTAGAAAATGTTTCGCGTCAAATAGAAAAGCAACGAGAAGAAGAACCCTATTATTTATGCTCTAAAACCCTGGCAATGGGGTCTTTGTTTACTGAAGGAACACATTTGTATATAAATGAAGAACATTCTTTAGTTGAAAATGCCTTAAATCAATTTTTTATTGAGATTGAAAAATTAAAAAAATTAAGTAAATCAGTTGTTGTTATTTTAAGAGATTTTCATACGGATTTTCAGTTTCATGAACGTTTTGAAAATGAGGGTTTTACAAAGGTAAGTATGCCTAATACTAATATTGTAAGTCATCCGAAATGGAATTCCAAAGAAGAATTATTAGCACTTTTAGATTCTAAAAATAGTATAAGCAACATTAAACGGTATGTTTTTAAGTATGAAGATCAGTATAATGTTACTGTTAAAAAAACATTGACAGATGATGAGGCTGAGAAGCATTACCAATTGTTTTCTAATGTTAAGAAAGCCAATTATGCTTTTAATTTTTTTGCTTATCCTGGTAAAATTGCCAAAGTTTTATCTCAATATGAGGAATGGGAATTTCTTGAATTTCGCCTTAAAGGTTCGGATGAATTAATTGGCTGCATTTGGTTTTTTATTGGAGAAGATCATGTTTGTCCTCTTGTTGTAGGGTTGAATTATGATTATATAAAATCACATCATTTGTACAAACAGATTATGTATTATATGGTTAAAAGAGGAAATGATTTAGGGAAATCTAAAAGTTATCTTGGGTTAACATCGGATTATGAAAAACAAAAGTATGGTGCAAAACTAATATCGGTTTTTGGTTATATTAAAGTGGATAATATGTATAATTTAGATTTATTATCTTCTTTGAGTAATTAGAATTATTTACAAAAAAATGTATGGAAAGTGAATGTTAAAGTAGTAGAAAATGATTTTATTAAATTTTGGATGGAAGATAATATTCTGCATTCTGAATTTAAAATGCCTGTCATTATCGATATAGAAAAGATAAAAGAACTAATTGATTTGCGAACTGAAATATCAGCTGGTAAGAATCAATATTGGTGTTATGATTTTAATGGAATTAAATCGTATGATATTCATGCACGCAATTATGCTGATAAAAATGGACAGGAGCACTTGTATGGATGTGCAGTAATATTAAATTCTCATCTTTCAAGATTTATTCTCAATGTATTTATAGAGCTTAAAAAACCTATAGTTCCATTAAAAGGTTTTACAAAAAAAAGTGAAGCAATTAATTGGTTAAACGAATTAAAAAAACTAAACGAGTTACCCTGAACAAATTCAATTAAATATTTGTTTCTAAATAATTAAAAAAATCTATGAAAGAAAATTCTAGTGAGGAAGAGTGCATCAAATTTTGGTATGAAAAGGGTATTTTAATTTCAGAATTTGAAAAAGGCACCGAATTAAATCTTGTGAATATCAAAGAAACTATAAGGAAAAGAGAAGAGATTTCTGCAGGTGAAAAACAATATTGGTTGTACGATTTAAGAAATGTAAAAAATATGCCCAAAGAAGCTCGCGATTATGCTGATCAATACGGTCAGAATTATCTGCATGCTGTGGCAGTTTTGGTTAATTCTCATATCACTAAGTTTATTTTTAATTCTTATTTGAAATTAAAAACTCCAATTATGCCATTTCATGCTTTTGCTGATGCGGAGAAAGCAATGAATTGGTTATTAGAAATTAAGAATAAAAACAAATAGGAGTAAAACATAGGGTGTATTATATCTTATAAAAGATATTTCCTATATTTACCGCTCTATTCGTAATAATAGTTTTACTTTTTCGTTATTGGTAAATAATAACTAAAATCATAAGCAATTTCAACATAAATTAGATGTCTAAACTAGAGAAAATATTAGCCTTAGTGCGTTCTATAAATGAAGATGAGTTCCAGGAACAACTCACTCATGGAAACACTCTGGATGATGTTTATGAGGAATTAGTGTTTTTGTCGGAAAAAATGACGTCCAAAAAAACAAGAACCGAAAGCATAATTGAACAAATGTCCAATTGTTATGCGGGTGATTTTTTTAATTATCTCCCTATTTCTGATGCTAATGATGAGCTGGATGTTTTTTGTATGGGTTTTAACACGTATGTGGAAGAATTAAAAGATGTTATGGTTTCTAAAAAATTATTAGAAACTATAAATGAAAAACTAGTAAAAGAAAAAGATCGTTCAGAGCAACTGGCCTCAGCAAGAGATCAGTTTTTGTCTAATATGAGTCATGAAATTCGTACACCTCTTAACGGAATTTTGGGTTTTACAGATTTATTGTTAAATAATCCTTCTTTAACCTCTGAGCAAAAACAACAATTAGATTTCATCAAATTATCAGGAGATATTTTGCTGGTAATTATCAATGATATTTTAGATTTAGCTAAAATTGAATCAGGAAAAATAACACTTACTAATAAACCCTTTAATTTATTCCAGTTAACCCGGTTAATTCAGGATACTTTTGCTATAAAATCACAGGAAAAAAACATTGATTTTCAGGTGTTGATAGATAGTAAAGTTCCCCCTGTTTTAATAGGAGATTCAGTTAGGGTTTCGCAAATCTTATTCAATTTAGTAAGCAATTCAGTGAAGTTTACTGCTGTAAAAGGTAAAATTCGTTTAAAAATTAAATTGCTTGAAGAAGATGAATCGTATCTTATAAAGATTATTGTTAAAGATTCCGGAATAGGCATTCCGCCGGATCAGTTACAAGGAATTTTTAATCCTTACATTCAGGTGGATAATTCGGTTTCAGGAGTTGAAAACGGTACAGGTCTGGGTTTAACTATCGTTAAAAAGATAGTTGACATCATGAATGGTGATATTCAGGTAAAAAGTAAATTAAATGTGGGGACTAAATTTACCATAACCCTTCCTTTCCCTAAAGGCGATTATTATTTTGAAGCTTCTAAGGATTTAATAAAAAGCGAAAAAAAGCAGCTAAAACCATCTGGTAGCAGCAGAATTAAAATTTTGTTAGCCGAAGACAATCATGTAAATCAAGTATTGACACATAAAATAGTATCGGCTTTTAACATGGATTGTGTGGTCGTTTCTAATGGTAAATTAGCTATTGAAACTTTGATGAAAGAAGATTTTGATCTTATTTTAATGGATTTAATGATGCCCGAAATGAATGGTTACGAAGCTGCTTCAGCCATTAGAGCCTTAAAAAATCATACTAAAAAAAATATTCCCATTATAGCATTGTCAGCAGTAGTAACAGGCTTAGTTACTGAGACATGTAAAGCCGTAGGGATTAACAGCTATATTGCTAAGCCATTTAATGCAGAAGAACTGCTTTATATGATATTGGAACTGGTTGAAAAAAGATAACTGCAACAATTCAAATTTTAAAGAAACTAGTATTTTTCTTCTTTTTAGAGGTCACTAATTCTTACAACTAATTCTTATTAATAAACTACTAATTTATTTGTATTTTGTCTGATTTTTTTTATTTTTGATACTTCTCTATTCTCAAAAATCGCTATGAAAATCAAAAAAAGTCATTTTGTTGTAGTTTTTCTATTATTTCTATTTAAACTTCAGGCACAGACTAGCGAATATGCTGTATCACTTATTGCAGATAGTTTAAAAGAAAATGCAAATGCAGTGGTTCGATTGAATCAATTGGATATCATTATTTCTTCACAAAGAAGCATGACCATCAGGACTAAAAGAATTGTTACTGTTTTTGATGAAAATGGTTTGTCGGCTATTGATGCTTCTGAAAATTACAACAAAACTACTTCGGTTAAGAATGCTGAAGCTAGGGTAGTTAATGCTTTTGGTCATGAGATTAAAAAAATAAAAAAGAAAGATTTTAAAGATGTAAGTGCCATAAGCGGTAGCACTCTTTTTTCGGATGCGAGATATATTTATTTAGATTATACCCCTACGCAATATCCTTTTACTGTAATTTATGATAGTGAAGTAGAAACTTCAAATACGGCTTTTATACCTGGCTGGATGCCTGTTAGGGATTTTCTTGTTGGGATTGAGCTAAGTGTTTTGAATGTTACTTATCCGGATAATCTGGGTTTTAAAAGTAAAGAATTTAATTTTTCAGGATTTAATATTAAAAAAACAGCTGATACAAATACGCAGTTGAGTTATAAGGCAACTACAATTTTAGCACAAAAACAGGAACCTTATTGTGCTGCTTCAACTATTTTTCCAAGATTGATAATGAGTTTAGAAAACTTTCATCTGGAAGGAGAAGACGGAACAGCAAAATCCTGGAACGAATTTGGAAAATGGTATTACGATGAAATTCTGAAAGAAACTACTCAGTTGTCTCCTGAAACTATTAGTAAAGTCAAAGCGCTTACAGGAAATGAAACAGATCCTGTCAAGAAAGCGAAGCTGATATATGATTATGTTCAAAAAAAATCAAGATATGTAAGTATTCAGGTAGGCATTGGAGGATGGAAACCGATGCTGGCCAATGATGTTGACCGGCTGGGTTATGGTGACTGTAAAGCATTGACAAACTACACCAGAGCACTTTTAGAAGTAGTGGGTGTCCCGTCTTACAATACAATTCTCTATGGTGATACTTATAAAAGAGATATTATTTCTGATTTTGTTTCGATGCAGGGAAATCACATGATTTTAGCTATACCTGATAAAGATAATTATATATGGCTGGAATGTACCAGTCAGGATGATCCTTTTGGGTACCAGGGAAAATTTACCGATGACAGAGCTGTATTAGTAGTAAAACCAACAGGCGGTGAAATAGTCAGGACTAAAATTTATGAAGACAAAGATAATTTGCAAGACAGTAAAGGAACTTACAGCATTGATGAGAAAGGCAATTTGTCCGGGAGTATAACTATTGCTTCAGAAGGTTCACAGTACAGTAATAAAGCCAGTTTAGAAAATAGTCAGCCCAATCAAAAAGAAATACATTACAAGGAATACTGGAGTAATATCAATAATTTAAAATTGGCTAACATCAATTTTTCTAATGATAAAGACAAAGTAGTTTTTGTAGAAAATGTTGGGCTGAGTGCAGTCGGTTATGCAGCTGTTTCAGGTTCAAAAATGATTTTTGCTATTAATGCTTACAATCAAAATACAACTGGTGTAAAGCGCATCAGAAATCGTAAAAATCCATTTGAAATCCAGCGGGGTTATGTTGATACAGATGAGGTAGAACTCCTTTTACCACAGGGGTTTTCTATCGAATTTCTTCCGTCCAATTTTGAATTAAATGCTAAGTTTGGTGAGTATAAAACCGAGATTATAAAAAAAGATACCACCCATTTAGTCTACAAAAGAACTTTATATGTTCATAAAGGATTTTATTCTAATACCGAATACGATCAATACCGTCTTTTCATGGAACAAGTTTCCAGAAATGATAATGCTAAAATTATTTTAACCAAAATCTAAACCTAATGAAAAACAAGTTTTTTGTAACAACTGTGCTGGTTCTTTTGATCGTTTTTAGTTCTAAAGCGCAGGATTTTCGATTGGGGAAAGTTTCTGTTGAAGAATTAAAAGAAAAAGTACATCCTAAAGATTCTTCGGCTGTAGCAGCAGTGCTTTTTGAAAAAGCAGAGAATAGATTAGTATACAGTCAGGAGAATGGTTTTGAAATAGAATTAGTGGTTAGAACCAGAATGAAAATTTATAAAAAGGAAGGATATGATTGGGCGAACAAGAAAGTTCGCTATTATTTAGCGAATAACTTAAAAGAAAATGTTCTGTTTTCAGAAGCAGTAACCTATAATTTAGTAGATGGTAAAATAGAAAAAACAAAACTCAAAAGTGATGGAGAATTTGATGAAGTGATAAATAAATATTGGGGGCAAAAAAAAATAACGATGCCTAATGTAAAAGAAGGTTCAGTTATAGAATACGAATATACTTTGCGTTCGCCTAATATTGGCAATCCAAGAGATTGGTATTTTCAATCGGATATTCCTGTCAATCGTTCCGAATATATTAATTGCATACCTGAATATTTTGTATTTAATACCAATGTAAAAGGGTTTATTAGACCAAAGATAACTGTTGAAAAATCAAATAAGGTAATAGTCATTAATTCTAAGGAAAGGGTTTCAAGAGGTAGTTTTTCAGGAACTACTACTAATTTTGCCAGTGATAATATTCCTTATGTTGAAACCAGAACGACTTATTTGGTGGAAAATATGCCAGCAGTAAGAGAAGAGGCTTTTGTGAATAATATTAGAAATTATACTACAAGTTTAGAACAGGAATTGTCTATGACAAGATATCCTAATTCTATGCCTAAAGTGTATTCAACAGATTGGGACGCAGTGGTAAGAACAATATATGAATATGAAGATTTTGGTCCTGAATTGAATAAAACAGGTTATTTTGAAGATGATTTAAAAGTGGTGCTTACAGGTTTAAACACGCAAGAAGAAAAGATTAATACCATATTGACTTTTGTGAAATCAGCTGTGAAATGGAATGAGTATTATGGCTATTCCTGCAATGATGGAGTAAGAAAAGCTTATAAAGATAAAACGGGAAATATAGCCGAAATTAATTTAATGCTTACAGCAATGCTTCGATATGCGGGTTTAAATGCAAATCCAGTTCTGGTAAGTACACGATCAAACGGGATTTCGTTTTTTCCTAACCGAACTGCTTTTAATTATGTTATTGCAGCAGTTGAAAATGGGAATGATGTAATTTTGTTAGATGGCTCTGATCCACTATCTATACCTGATGTTTTACCTTTTAGAACATTAAATTGGTTTGGAAGGTTAATTAGAAAAGATGGCACTTCTGTCTCAGTGGATTTAATGCCTAAAAAAGCATCTTTAGCACTTAAATCGATCAACTATTCTTTTAATGAAAAAGGAGAAGTGGTGGGTAAGTTAAGAAGTCAAAAAACAACTCATAATGCCGTGCGTTTTAGAGAAGAAATTAAAGGTCTTAAAGAGGACGCTTATCTGGAGAAATTAGAAAACAATAATAATAAAATTGAGATAACTGAATATTTACGCCAAAATGAAAAAGAGTTTAATTTGCCAGTAGTAGAAACCTATTCTTTTGTAGGGAGTAATTTAAGCGAGTTGATAGGAGGGAAAATTTATATTAACCCAATGTTGTTTTTTACGAGTACGCAAAATCCATTTAAACAAGAAAGTAGGGAGTATCCTGTTGATTTTGGATTTCCTTTTCAAGATAAATATGCTATAAATATCCAAATACCTGAAGGTTTTAAAGTGGAAAGTTTGCCTCAATCTATAACATTAACTATGAATGAAAACTTAGGTGTTTTCAAATATCTAACTAGTTTAAATGGGGATATGATTCAAATTTTAGTTTCAAATCAAATGAATTCATCATTGGTTTCTTCCGAAGACTATATAGATTTAAAATCTTACTATCAGAAAATGATTGAAAAAGAGAATGAGAAAATTGTTATTGTAAAAAAATAAACGAATATGAATATTAAATCATTACTAGTAATCTTTTTTGTTTTTTTGATAGTCTTTAGTTCTAAAGCGCAGGATTTTCGGTTGGGGAAAGTTTCTGTTGAAGAATTAAAAGAAAAAGTACATCCTCAAGATTCTTCGGCTGTTGCAGCTATACTGTTTAAAAAAGGGCGAACTTATTTTAATTATGATATCAAAAAAGGTTTTTATGCTAATCATGAAATCCAAATCAGAATTAAAATTTATAAAAAAGAAGGTTTAGATTGGGCTAATTTTGAAATCCCCTATTATGTGGGATACCAGAATATTAATGATGAAATAGTGCGATTTTCTGACGGAGTCACCTATAATCTTGAAAATGGAGCTATTGTAAAAACTAAGTTAAATAGTGAAGGTACATTTAAAGATAATGTAAATGAAAATTGGAAGAAAGCCACCATAACGATGCCTAATGTAAAAACAGGTGCTGTCATAGAGCTTAAATATACCATTATATCCGAGAATCTGACTAAATTTCCTGTATTTCAGATTCAATATCCTATTCCGGCAAATCATGTAGAATATTGTAGTGAAATCCCGGAATATTTTATCTACAAACAATTGCTTACAGGCTATGTTAAAGTAGCATCAGATTCTAAGTTAGAGCATACTTCTCAAACATATGACAATGAATACAGACAAAGCTCGTCAATTAGCTATAAACAAATAAAATCTACATTTGTTGTGGATGATGTGCCTGCTTTGACAAAAGAAAATTATGTTGATAATATAAATAATTACAGATCCTCACTGCAATATGAGTTAGAAACAACAAGATATCCTAATCAGCCCGTTAAAGATTATTCGCAAACATGGGATGGCGTTGCAAAAACTATTTATGCAGATAAGTCTTTTGGTAAAGAATTGCAAGATCGATTGTATCTTATAGAAGATTTAAAGAAACTTATCAATAATCCGGCTCAGACTCTGTCAGACTTAGATAAAATGAATCTTATTTTTAAGTTCATCCAAAGCAAAATGAGCTGGAATGGTGAGTATGGATATTATACCGATAAAGGAGTGAAACAAGCTTATCTTGACAGAACCGGAAATATTGCCGAAATCAATTTTAATTTAATGAATATGCTCAATTTGGCAGGTATTATAGCTAATCCTGTTCTAGTGAGTACTGTAGAACATGGAGTTCCTGTTTTTCCAAACAGAACTGTTTTTAATTATGTTGTTGCTGCGGTTGAAATTAATGGAGAAAAAATTTTGCTGGATGCAGCTAATAAGTATACTACAAACAACATTTTACCCTTATATGCATTAAACTGGAACGGCAGACTTATCCGTCAGGATGAAACTTCTGAGGAAATTAAACTTATACCTGATAAACCATCCAGAGAATATTATAATTTACTGGTTTCTATTGCTGATGACGGAGGAATATCCGGGAATTATTTAGTGCAAAAAACAGATTATGAAGCACTTGTTTTCAGAGAAAATGAAGCAAATATGAAAAATGATAATTATCTTGAACAGAAAGAAAATGAGTTTAATGGCATTAGTATAACTGATTATATTGTTGAAAATAAGAATACGGATTTATCAAAAGCTGTTGTTGAAAAATTTACTTTTGCAAGCAATAATCATTGTGAAATTATAGGAGGTAAAATGTATATTAATCCAATGTTGTTTTTTACAATGAATAAAAATCCTTTTGTTCAGGAAAAAAGAAAAATGCCGGTGTATTTTGGATATCCGCGACAAGAAAAATACAATTT
>Ga0307414_10001690_pt1 | contig 11481 bp, 9 predicted proteins | sample DK1Ometagenome_FD_203804 | JGI IMG/M metagenome (GOLD analysis project Ga0307414, IMG submission 203804) | Maize rhizosphere microbial communities from greenhouse at UC Davis, California, United States - DK15-O-3 | ecosystem: Host-associated > Plants > Roots > Rhizosphere > Soil | place: USA...
GCGGTGCGCCGCGCGCTCGATCGCGGGCTGTCCTTGGGCTATCTCGACGCGCAGCTGCGACTGCGTTTCGGCGACGACCAGCCGAACGCGGTCAAGACGATCATCGACACGTCGCGCGATCCGGTGACGCTCGAGAGGCTGCGCACCGAACTCGACGCGATGGCGCCGCAGCTCGTCGGGCGCGACGGCGACGGCGATGGCAGCCTGTGGACGGGCCTCCGCCGCGAACTGGGCGAGCTGTTCGTCGTGCGCGCGGCCGGAACCAAATCGCCGCGCGCGTCCGAACGCCTCGATCGCGCGCGGCGCTATCTGTCGGCGGGGCAGGCCGATCAGGCGATCGCCGAGATCGAAGCGATGCCCGGCGCGGAGGTCGCGGGCGAGTGGCTGATGGACGCGCGGCGCTACCATGAGGCGCGGCGCGCGCTTGACCTGATCGAGACGGCGGCGATATTGGAGCCGCGCGACAGTCCGCCTGCCGCACTGGCCCGAAAAACGGCCGTTCAGACCCCGTAGCGCGCATTCCGTAAGGGCTGCCCGCCCTTTAGAGAAAGCCCGTTTCATGGCCCTCGCCGATCCGCAGCGCATCGAGGCGCTCGACCCTCTCGACCCCCTCCAGCTCGATGCCGAACTGAGCGAAGAGGAGCGGATGGTCCGCGACACGGCGCGATCCTATGCGAGTGATGCGCTGTTGCCGCGCGTGACCTCGGCGTTTCTCGACGAACGCTTCGATCGTGAGATCATGTCGGAGATGGGCGCGCTCGGGCTGCTCGGCGCGACGATCGATCCCGAATATGGCGGCGCGGGGCTGAACTATGTCAGCTACGGGCTGATCGCGCGCGAAGTCGAGCGCGTCGATTCGGGCTATCGCTCGGCCTGTTCGGTGCAGAGCAGCCTCGTGATCCACCCGATCAATGCCTATGGCAGCGAGGAGCAGAAGCGCAAATTCCTGCCTGGGCTAACCTCGGGCGAACTTGTCGGCTGCTTTGGCCTCACCGAGCCCGACGCCGGCAGCGATCCCGGCGGGATGCGCACCCGCGCCGAAAAGATCGCGGGCGGATATCGCCTCAAGGGCGCGAAAATGTGGATCACCAACTCGCCGATCGCCGACGTGTTCGTCGTGTGGGCGAAGTCGGAGGCGCACGACGGCGCGATCCGCGGCTTTTTGCTTGAAAAGGGGATGAAAGGGCTGTCGGCGCCGAAGATCGAGGGCAAGGTGAGCCTGCGCGCCTCGGTCACCGGCGAGATCGTGATGGACGGGGTCGAGGTCGGCGAGGATGCGTTGTTGCCGCATGTGTCGGGTCTCAAAGGGCCGTTCGGTTGCCTCAACCGCGCGCGTTACGGCATCGGCTGGGGTGCGATGGGCGCGGCCGAATTCTGTTACGAAGCGGCGCGGGGTTACACCGGCGAACGCAAGCAGTTCGGGCGCCCTCTCGCGGCGAACCAGATCGTGCAGCTGAAGCTTGCCAATATGCTCACCGAAATCGCGCTTGGCTTGCAGGCGGCGCTGCGCGTCGGCCGGTTGATCGACGAGGGGCGCCTGATTCCCGACGCGATCAGCCTGCTCAAGCGCAACAATTGCGGCAAGGCGCTCGATATCGCCCGCGTCGCGCGCGACATGCACGGCGGCAACGGGATTTCGGCCGATTATCATGTGATCCGCCATGCGGTGAACCTCGAGACGGTGAACACCTATGAGGGCACGCACGACGTCCATGCGCTGATTCTCGGCCGTGCCATCACCGGCATTTCCGCCTTTGCCTGATCCGAAGCCGCTCGAAGGCATCCGCGTCGTCGAACTGGCACGGGTGCTTGCGGGGCCGTGGTGCGGACAATTGCTCGCCGATCTGGGTGCTGAGGTCGTCAAGGTCGAGCGGCCGGGCGCGGGCGACGACACGCGCGAATGGGGGCCGCCTTTCGTTACCGGCGCCGGCGGCGAGAATCTGGGTGCGGCCTATTATCATAGCTGCAACCGCGGCAAGCGGAGCGTCGCGATCGACATCGCGTCGGCCGAAGGGCAGGCCGAGGTGCGCGCGCTGCTCGCCGATGCCGATGTCGTGATCGAGAATTACAAGGTCGGCGGGCTCGTCAAATATGGGCTCGATCCCGCGCGGCTGCGCGCCGATTTCCCGCGGCTGGTCGTCTGTTCGATCACCGGCTTCGGGCAGAGCGGCCCTTATGCGCACCGCGCGGGTTACGACTATATCGTGCAGGCGATGAGCGGCTTCATGTCGCTGACCGGCGAGCCCGACGGGGCGCCGCAAAAGGCGGGAATCGCCTATGCCGACATCTTCACCGGCCTATATTCGGCGGTCGCGATCCTCGCCGCGCTGCGACGTCGTGACGTCACGGGGACGGGCGCGCATGTCGACATGGCTTTGCTCGATTCGCAGGTCGCGGTGCTCGCCAATCAGGCGGCCAATTATCTCGCGAGCGGCGCAGTGCCGAAACGCATGGGCAATGCGCATGTCAATGTCGTGCCCTATCAGGTCTTTGCGACCGCCGATGGCCAGCTGGTGATCGCGGTCGGCAATGACGGGCAATATCGGAGGCTCTGCGCGATATTGGGCGTGCCCGAATGGGCCGACGATGTGCGTTTCGCGAACAATGCCGCGCGGCTCGCGAACCGGGCGGAGTTGATCCCGCTGCTCGCGGCGAAGATCGCCGCGTGGGACGCGCAGCCCTTGTCGCTCGCGCTCGAGGCCGAGGGGGTGCCCGCGGGGCCGATCAACGATCTGGCGCAGGTGTTCGCCGATCCGCAGGTGCTGGCGCGCGGGATGCGCTTTCGGCCCGAGGGCGCGTCGATCGACGGTGTCGCGAGCCCGATCGTCATCGACGGCGAGCGGATGGTCGCGCGCACCGGGGCGCCGCCGCTTGGCAGCTAACGACCGGAAGTCGCCGTGGCCCCTCCCATCCGTCCGCATCGAGCGCCATCGGGCTTGGCGCAAGATCGACGGGTGTCTCGACTTCGCTCGACACGAACGGCAGAGGGGGAACGGCTAGAACGACCGGAAGTGGCCTTAATCCTCCCTGTGGCGAAGCCATGGGGAGGTGGCGGCCCATAGGGCTGACGGAGGGGCTATGGCGCGAGGTTGCTGCCCCTCCACCACTCGCTTTCAGCGAGCGGTCCCCCTCCCCATGGCTTCGCCACAGGGAGGATCGGCAATGGCCGCTTCCCAAAGCCGATATCAGGCCGTCTCGCCGTTCGGACCCGAAAGAAAGAGGGGCGCCGCGGCGGACGCCCTTTCTCCCCCCCTTTATCCGAAAATCAGAACTTCACCGTACCGGTGACGAAGACCTGGCGCGGGTTGCCGTAAAAGGCGGTGAGCGTGCCCTCGGTGCCGAGCGCCGATGTCGGTGCGCCGGTCACGGGGTTGAAATTGACGAACGTATATCCCGACGTCTTATATTCCTTGTCGGTCAGATTCTTGCCGAAAACCCCGAGGCTCCAGCGATCGTCGGGTGCGGTGTAGACGATGCTCGCATCCCACAGCGCGAAACCCTTCTGGTCGATATAGGGGTTGGGAATCTCGAACTGATAGGTCTTGCTGCGGTACGACAAAGTCGTGCCGAAGCTGAGGTCGCCGTCACCGATCGGGGTCGAATAAGCGAGGTTGGCGCTAGCGGTCCATTTCGGCGTGTTTTGAACCTCACGGAAATCGGCGACATCGGTCGGCACGCCGCCGATGTTGGTGATATATTCCTTATATTGCGCGTCGATATAGCCGAGCGCGGTCGACAGCGTCAGCCGGTCGCCGACGGCGGCGATGTCCTCGCCGAGCCGCGCGCGGCCTTCGAATTCGAGTCCCTTGAAGCTCGCCTTGCCGGCGTTCGACACGACGCCGCAGAAGGTCGGCAGGCCGGCGACGGTGCACGCGACCGAACCCGGAATCTGGACGTCGCTATAATCGGCGTAGAAGGCCGCGAGCGCGACATTGACCGCGCCGTCCAGCAGGCTGCCCTTGTAGCCGACTTCATAGCTGTCGACCTGCTCGGGAAGGAAGCTCAGGAAGGCGGAGACTTCGGCGTCGGTCGGGCTGCCCGGAACCGCCGCCGGCGCGTTGACGCCGACGCCGCGCGGGTCGAAGCCGCCGCCCTTGAAGCCTTGCGAATAACTCGCATAGAGCGTGTGATCGGGGGTCGGCTTGAACGATAGCGAGGCGCGCGGGGTGAATTTGTTGAAGTTTCTGCTGCCCTCGAAATTGGTGCTGGGCATGCCGAACGGCACCCCGGCGCCGCCGAACACGGGCGAGCCGCCGCCGAGGTAATTCTGGCGCAGGATGAAGGCTTCGCGCATGTCCCAGGTGTAGCGGCCGCCGATCGACAGGCTGAGCCGGTCGGAGAAATCGAAGGTCGCATCGCCGAATATGGCAAAGGTCGTCGTATCGACATCGGCCTCGGTAAAGGCGGTCAGTCCCGCGAAGGTGTTGAAGATGCGCACGTCGAACAAAGTGTCGGCGCTCGCGTCGAGATAATAGAAGCCCAGCAGGCCCTTTAGCCGGTCGCCTTCGTAGAGCAGCTGGAATTCCTGGCTGATCTGTTCGTTGAAATAGAAGCCGGGGACGTCGACATCGACCGCGGGCAGCGCGTCGAAGTCGATCGGGGTCGCCGAACGGTCCTTGCGCCAGGCGCTGATCGAGCGGAGCGTTACGGTATCGCTAAGCTCGGCGGTGACGTTCATCGCGAGGCCATAGGCCTCGATGTCCTGCTTCGGGTCGTTGAGGCCGCCGCGCGTGTCGAAGACATTGTCGAGCACCGGGGCGCCCGTCGCAAGGCTGGTGATCAGGCGGTGGCCGCCGCGCGGATCGCTCTTGTCCTTGCTGTAATCGCCCGAGATGCGGATCAGCACCGGTGCGCCATAGCCGCCGAGCTCGACCGTGCCGCGCCCGGCCCAGACGTCCTTGTTGTAATTTTCGGTGCCGGTGGTGAGATTGTCGCCGAAGCCGCCGCGCGACAGGCGCGCGACCGAACCGCCGACGCGGAGCAGGTCGCCGATCGGCGCGCTGGCGGTGACGACAAGGTCGGCCTGATCATAGGTGCCGAGCGTGCCCTTGATCTTGAGCGAAAATTCCTCCGGCAGCTGCTTGGTCACATATTTGACCGCGCCGCCGATCGTGTTGCGGCCGTAAAGCGTGCCCTGCGGCCCGCGCAGGATTTCGATGCGCTCGACGTCGTAGATGTCGAGCACCGCTGCCTGCGGCCGGTTCAGATAGACGTCGTCGAGATAGATGCCGACGCCCTGTTCGAAGCCCGACACCGGATCCTGCTGACCGACGCCGCGGATGAAGGCGCTCAGCGTCGAGTTCGAGCCGCGCGACACTTCGAGTGTCGTGTTGGGCGTCGTCGCGCCGATGTCGGTGATGTCGATTGCGCCGGCCTTTTCGAGCGCTTCGCCCGAGTAAGCGGTGATCGCGACGGGGACGTCGATCAGCCGCTCGTCGCGGCGGCGTGCCGTCACGATGATCTCGTTATCGCCGGCGTCGGTGACACCCTCTTCCTGCGCAAGGGCGGGCGGGGCAAAGGCGATCATCGAAAGCGCGCTGGTGGCAAGGATGGCACGGCGCAGCGGACGGGCGAAAGGACGCATGAAAACTCTCCCATGTGATGGGCGACCCCTCGCCGCCCTGTTTGCTTTTCTTGGGCCGGTGCTTGCCAAGCCGCGCCGCTTCCAATAATGAAAGGTGAACCAAGTTTCAACTTGGAAGTTGGCTTCGTCGTTTTTTGCTTGCCAGTGGTGCGGAAATGCCACGATGCAGGCGGAGCCGGACGGAGGGGGAGACGGAAGGGCAGCCATGGATCAGCCGCAAACCGACACGGGGCAGGGCGAAGAGGCCCAAGACGATATGGGGGCGGGCGCCGGCGACGCGCGCGACAAGACGCCGCGCACCGAGCGCGGGCGGCGAACGCTGCGCAAGCTGCTCGACGCGGCGGCGGTCGAATTCGGCGAGCGGGGTTTCCACGAAGCCTCGATCAGCGCGATCACCCGCCGCGCCGGAACCGCGCTCGGCAGCTTCTACACCTATTTTGATTCGAAGGAGGAAATCTTCCAGGCGCTCGTCCGCTATATGAGCGAGCAATTGCGCGACCATGTCACGCCGCTGGTTCAGGCCGCGCCCGACGAGATCAGCGCCGAACGCATCGGGCTCGAATCCTATCTCGGTTTCGTGCGCGAGCATAAGGAGATTTACCGCATCATCGACGAGGCCGAGTTCGTCGATTACGCAAGCTATCGCCGCCACTATGAAACGACCGTCGCGCGCGTGCGCCAGCGGCTCGAGGGCGGCGCGGCGCGCGGTGAAATCCGCGATGACGTCAGCGAGATCCACGCTTGGGCGATCGGCGGGATGAACGTGTTTCTCGGGATGCGTTATGGGTTGTGGGATACCGACAGCGACATTTCCGAAATTGCGCGGATTGCGAATGACTTTCTGGCGAATGGGCTGAAAAAGCCGGATTGATGGCCTTTTACCGTGTTGGGCGGGCGGTTCCTTCTTTCGTCTTTCCGGACTTGATCCGCGATCCACTTCGGCACTGAAATCATGGACCCCCGGATCAAGTCCGGCGCGACGAGAATTTGTTGGCTGCTTTCCGTTAGCGGTCGCAAATCTGGTGGATCAGCCCCGCGCGATCAAGAAGATCGCATGTTCGGCGCGCCAGGTTGCGGCGGCGGCGCTGGTCGGTTTGTCGCCCGACAGATACCAGGCCGCCTCGACGGCAATCCCCTTGGCGCGCAGCAAGTCACGAAAATCGCTGACCGTGACATGGTGGATGTTGGGCGTTTCATACCACGCGACGGGGAGCAGCCGCGTCACCGGCATCCGTCCGCCCCACAGCAGGTCTAGCCGGACGCGCCAATGCGCGAAATTGGGGAAGCTGACGAAGGCGCGCGGGGCGATGCGCAGCAGTTCATCGACAATCTTGTCCGGACGCTCGGTCGTCTGCAGCGTCTGCGACAGGATCGCATAGTCGAACGCGTCGTCGGGATAGTCGGCGAGGTCGCGGTTCGCATCGCCCTGCACCACCGACTGGCCGCGCGCGATCGCCGCGGTGACGTTCGCCGGGTCGATTTCCAGCCCGCGCGCATCGACGCCCTTGTTGCGCAGCGCAACCATCAACTCGCCGTCGCCGCAGCCGACGTCGAGGACGCGTGACGTCGCCGGCACGGCATCGGCAATGATCGCAAGGTCGGGACGCAGCGCCATCAGAAACCCGATCCGAGCGCGCCCGCAACGAGCCGGTCGAGCGCGGGGACGTCGAGCAGGAAGCTGTCGTGGCCGAAGGGCGCTGACAGTTCGACGAAGCTCGCCGCCGCGCCGACGCTTTGCAGCGCCTGAACGACACGCCGCGATTCGGACGTCGGATAGAGCCAGTCGGTGTCGAAGCTGACGAGGGTGAAGCGCACGTCCTTCGCCGCCGCAAACGCGCCGGCAAGGCGGCCGTCGTGCGGGTCGGCGAGGTCGAAATAATCCATCGCGCGCGTGATATAGAGATAGGCGTTGGCGTCGAAGCGGTCGGTGAAGGCGAGCCCCTGATGCCGGAGATAGGATTCGACCTGGAAATCGGCGTCGAAGCCGAAGCTCTTGATGTCGCGCGCCTGCAGGCGGCGGCCGAATTTCTCGGTCAGCCCTTCCTCGGACAGATAGGTGATATGCGCCGCCATGCGCGCGACCGCGAGGCCCTTGGTGGGCGCGCGCGCGCTGCCATAATATTGGCCGTCCTGCCAGTCGGGGTCGGCCATGATTGCCTGTCGCCCGACCTCGTGGAATGCTATATTCTGCGCCGAATGGCGCGCCGCGCTGGCGATGACGAGCGCCGAGGCGAGGCGATCCGGATAAGTCGTCGCCCAGGCGAGCGTCTGCATCCCGCCCATCGAACCGCCAACGACGGCGTGAAGCCGCGATATGCCGAGATGGTCGAGCAGCATCGCCTGCGCGCGGACCATGTCGGTGATGGTGATGACGGGAAAGGCCATGCCGAGTGGCGCGCCGGTCGCGGCGTCGGGGGTGGCGGGGCCACTCGTCCCCATGCAGCTGCCGAGCACATTGGCGCAGATCACGTGGAAGCGGTCGGTGTCGATCGGCTTGCCGGGGCCGACCATGCGCGCCCACCAGCCGGGCTTGCCCGTCGCCGGATGGTCGCTCGCGACATATTGGTCGCCGGTGAGCGCGTGGCAGATCAGCACCGCGTTCGACTTGTCGGCGTCGAGCGCGCCATAGCTTTGCCAGGCGATCGTCACCGACGGCAACGCCTGCCCGCTGTCGAGCGGCAGCGGCTTCGCGATCGTGACGCTCTGGTGTTGGATCTGGTGGAGAAGGCTCGCCATGGTGCGCGCGGGGCTAAGCGGGTGCGCGGGGCGTGTCAACGTGCTGGACTCGCGCGTCCCAGCCGTTAAACGGCGCGGCATGACCGACACCAGCGCCACTCTCGCCCCCAAGCCCTGGATCAGCGGCATCGCCCCCTATGTGCCCGGCAAGTCCGCCGGCGCCGACGGGCGTCCGCTGATCAAATTGAGTGCGAACGAAAATCCGCTCGGAACCGGCGAAAAGGCGCGCGCGGCGTTCGCGGCGGCGCAGGGCGCGGCCGACGCGTTGTCGCGTTATCCCGATCCGGGTTCGGTCGAATTGCGCGAGACGATCGCGGCGAAGTTCGGGCTCGATCCGGCGCGGATCATCTGCGGCAACGGGTCGGACGAGCTGCTCCATCTCGCGGCGGGAACCTACGCGGGCGTCGGCGACGAGATTCTCTATGTTCGCTACGGCTTTGCGGTCTACGAGATCGCGGCGCGCCGGGTCGGCGCGGTGCCGGTCGAGGCCGATGATCGCGACTATGCGACCGACGTCGATGCGCTGCTCGCGGCGGTGACCGACAAGACGCGCGTCGTCTATCTTGCCAACCCGAACAATCCGACCGGCACGCTCGCAACGCGCGAGGAAGTCGCGCGGCTCTATGCCGGGCTGCCGAAGACTGTGCTGTTCGTGATCGACCAGGCCTATAGCGAATATCTGTCCGAAGCCGAGGATGACGGAGGGCTCGAACTCGCGAAGACACAGCCGAACGTGTTCATCACGCGCACCTTTTCGAAGATCCACGGGCTTGCCGCCGAGCGCATCGGCTGGGGCTATGCCGCCGCCGAGGTGATTTCGGCGCTGCACCGCATCCGCCTGCCGTTCAACGTCACCCGCGCGGGCCAGGCGGCGGCGGTCGCGGCGCTCGGCGACGAGGATTTCGTGAAGCACAGCCGCGAGCATAATGCCCAATGGCGCGCCTGGCTGGCGGGCGAACTCGAAAGCCTCGGCAATCATGGCGTGCGCGTCGTGCCGTCGGCGTGCAACTTCCTGCTCGTGCTGTTCGAGGGCGATGTGAGCGCCGAGACGGTCTATAACCGTCTGATGGAGGCCGGCTATATCGTGCGCTGGCTGCCGGGGCAGGGGCTTCCCAATGCGCTGCGTATGACGATCGGCACCGAGGACGAAACCCGCGGGCTGGCCGCGGCGATCCGCGGCGCGCTGAACGGCTGATGGGAATAGAACGCGTCGCGATTATCGGACTGGGCCTGATCGGCTCGTCGATTGCGCGCGCGATCAAGGAACGGCTGCCGCAGGTGGCGGTCACCGGCCATGACGCCAAGGCCGAGGTCCGCGACATCGCGCGCGAACTCGATTTTTGCGACGCGATTGTCGGCGACCCGGCCGGCGCGGTGGCGGACGCCGACCTTGTCATCCTCGCCGTGCCCGTCGGGCGCATGGCCGACGCGGCTGCGGCGATCGCGCCGGGGCTAAAGGCGGAGGCGATCATTTCGGACGTCGGCTCGTCGAAGGCCGGGGTGGCCGACGCGCTGGCAAAGGCGCTACCCGATCACGTCGTCATTCCAGCGCATCCGGTCGCGGGGACCGAGAATAGCGGACCGGCAGCGGGCTTTGCGACGCTGTTCGAGGGCCGCTGGTGCATCGTCACGCCGGATGCAAGCGCGTCCGAAGACGCCGTGACGGTGGTGACGTCCTTCTGGCAGGCGCTCGGCGCACGGGTCGAGACGATGGACGCCGCGCATCACGACATGGTGCTCGCGGTGACCAGCCATCTGCCGCACCTGATCGCCTATACGATCGTCGGAACCGCGAGCGAGCTCGAGGAAGTGACCGAGAGCGAGGTAATCAAATATTCGGCGGGCGGTTTCCGCGACTTCACGCGCATCGCGGCGAGCGATCCGGTGATGTGGCGCGATGTGTTCCTGTCGAACAGGGACGCCGTGCTTGCGACCCTGCAGCGCTTCAACGAAGACCTGACCGTGCTCCAGCAGGCGATCCGCCGCGGCGACGCCGCAAAGCTCGAGGACTGGTTCACGCGCACGCGCGCGATCCGGCGGTCGATCATCGAACAGGGCCAGGATGATGCCGCGCCCGATTTCGGGCGCAAGCACTGAATTCCAACCTCTCCCCTCGATGGGGGAGTCAGCCTTCCAGCAGCGCTTCGGGCGGGTTCAGCGCGTTGATCGCGGCGCGCACGCGTGCCTCGGCCTCTTCGCGTGGCAGGCCGGCGGGGATGGTTTCGCCGACCTTGTAGGTGATCGTGCCGGGCCATTTGATCCAGCGGCGCGGCGGATAGGCGATGCCACTGTCGACCGCGACCGGGATCACATCGATTCCCAACAAGCGGTACATGCCGGCAAAGCCGGGGCGCAGTTCGGGCGCCTGGCCATGCGGGACGCGCGTGCCTTCGGCAAAGAGACACAAGGGCCGCCCCGCCGCGAGCGCCGCCTTCGCCGCGCCGAGCATCGCGCGCATCGCCTTGCCGCCGCCGTCGCGGTCGACGGGGATCAGTCCGTAGAAACGCGCCGCCTGTCCCCAGACGGGGATCGAGAACAGTTCTTCCTTCGCGAACACGGCGGGATGTTTGAACAGCATCGGCTGCTCGATCGTCTCGAACGCCGATTCATGCTTGAAGACGTAAAGTACCGGCGCGTCGGGCATCTTGCCCTCTACGACGATCCGCTGGCCGAGGACGAAGCGGCAAAACAGGCGGTGGGACTGCGCCCAGATGCGCACGAACCAGATTGTCACGCGATGCGAGAGCGGCAGCGAGATCACCGCGCCGATCGAGCTGATGCTGCTCATCAGGACGAACAGCAGCCAGAAGAGGATCGAGCGGACAAGGGCGACGGCGTAGCGCATGGGCGCTGGTCTTAGAGACCCAGAACGCCGCCCGCCAGTCCCGCGAGATATTTATGATATTCGCGGAACAAAGTCGCGAAATTGGGCTGGCTGCGTACCGCATCGGGCAGGATCGTCACCGTGTCGCCGACCGCGCGGCCGATTTCATATTCGGCGCGGCGCATGTGCCAGTCGGTCGTGATCAGCCGGATGCTCTTATATTTGCGGCGCTGCGCCCAGGTAGCGACCTCGGTCGCGTTCGAGCGCGTATCCTCGGCCTCGAACCCCAATGCGATGCAGCAGTCGAACAGGCTGACGGGGCGTTTATATTCGGCGG
>Ga0307414_10001691_pt1 | contig 11480 bp, 9 predicted proteins | sample DK1Ometagenome_FD_203804 | JGI IMG/M metagenome (GOLD analysis project Ga0307414, IMG submission 203804) | Maize rhizosphere microbial communities from greenhouse at UC Davis, California, United States - DK15-O-3 | ecosystem: Host-associated > Plants > Roots > Rhizosphere > Soil | place: USA...
ACGTTGTCCGCGCCGACCACGGCCTGCAGGCTGGGCGTCATGCGGGCGGTGAGCGCAGGGTCGTTGATGGTGGCGGGGTTGCCGTCGCGGTCGGGTACGTTGGCTTCCACCTTCGCGCCGTGCGCGGCGGAGACGTGGCTGGCGACGTTCTTCAGGTCGGCGAAGATCTTCTGCCGCATGCCTTCGTCGAAGGTACGGATGGTGCCGACCACTTCCACGTCGTCGGGAATGATGTTGTAGCGGATGCCGCCCTTGATGGCGCCGAAGCTGACCACAGCCGGTTGCCTGGAGATGTCGGTGCGACGGCTGACGATCGTCTGCGTGGTGCCGATGACGTCGGCCATCGCTACGATCGGGTCCACGCCGCCCCATGGCCGCGAGCCATGCGTCTGCCGGCCGACGACCTTCAGGTTGAAGCTGTCCGACGCCGCCATCAGCGGGCCCTGGCGCACGCCGATCTGGCCGACGGGAATCGACGAGAACACGTGCAGGCCGAACATGGCGTCCGGCTTGAAGTCCTTGAACAGGCCTTCCTTCAGCATCAACGATGCACCACCTTCCTCGCCGGCCGGCGCGCCCTCCTCGGAAGGCTGGAACACCAGCAGCACTTCGCCGGGCAGCGTGTCCTTCATCGCCACCAGTGATTTCGCCACGCCCAGCAGGATGCCGGTGTGGGCGTCGTGGCCGCAGGCATGCATGACGCCGACGGTTTCGCCACGATAGGTCGCGGTCGCCTTCGATGCGAACGGCAGGCTGTTGCGTTCGGTCACCGGCAGCGCATCCATGTCCGCCCGCAGCGCGATGCGCGGACCCGGCCTGCCGCCCTTGATGACAGCGGTGACGCCATGGTGCGCGATGCCGGTGCGCGGTTGCAGGCCGAGCTTGCGCAACTCTTCCGCGACGCGCTTGGCTGTTTGCTCTTCGCGGTTGGACAGTTCCGGGTACTGATGGAAGTGCCGGCGCCAGTCGACGACCTGCTGCTGCACAGCCTTGCCAGCGGAAGCGACTTCGGGGCGCTGCGCGGGCGCGGCGTCCTGCGCGGCGGCGGGGAGTGCGCACGCGAGAGCGAGCAGGGAAACGGCGAAAAGACGAGCTGTACGCATCGGGTCGGCTCCTGGAGGGATGCCCGATGCTAACCGCAATGGCATGTAGGAGGGGCTGACCAGCCATTCGGCTGTTGAAAGCCAGTCCCGACCGGAGGCGCTCGGCAAAGCATCGGGGCTGAAGCCCCTCCTACAACGGCATCGCAGCTTCTAGAATGCGTGAGCGTCGCACGTGCTGGTCCCAGGCGGACGCGCATCATCGTCCGCTGCGGAACCCCCATGCCCGACCTCGCCCTGCAGGTACTCCTGCTGCTGTTCCTCGCCGCGATGCTGGCGGGCTTCATCGACGCCATCGCCGGTGGCGGCGGCATGGTCACCATTCCGGCGATGCTGCTGGCCGGCATTCCGCCGCTGCACGTGCTGGGCACCAACAAACTGCAGTCGCTGTTCGGCTCGGCCTCGGCCAGCTGGGCCTATGCGCGGCACGGGCACGTCGACCTGAAAGGACAGCTGCCGATGGCGCTCACCGCCGCGCTGGGCGCGGTGGGTGGCGCGTTGCTGGCGACCATCATCCCGGTGGAGTGGCTGAAGCTGGCGCTGCCGTTCCTGCTGGTGGGCATCGCCATCTATTTCGGGCTGAAGCCTGACATCGGCCACGTGGACCGGCACCAGCGCATGCGCCCGCCCGTGTTCGGGCTGACCTTCGTGCCGGTGATCGGCTTCTATGACGGCGTGTTCGGTCCCGGCACGGGGTCGTTCCTGATGCTGGGCTTCGTGGCGCTGGCGGGGTTCGGCATCCTCAAGGCCACGGCGCATACCAAGTTCCTCAACTTCGGTTCCAACCTGGGCGCATTCGCGGTGTTCCTCGCGTTCGGCGCGGTGCTGTGGAAGGTGGGGCTGGTGATGGGCGCGGGACAGTTCCTCGGCGCGCAGCTGGGCTCGCGCTTCGCGATGAAGCAGGGCGCCCGCATCATTAAGCCACTGCTGGTCACAGTGTCGATTGTGCTGGCGATTCGCCTTCTGGCCGACCCGCAGCATCCGTTGCGGATGTGGTTCGCGTCCTTCTGATTCTGGATTCTGCAGGAGCGACGTGAGTCGCGACCGCGAGAATCAACCCGCCTGGATGAGTCATGCATCGCATGATGCATGCATGCCTGGCGTTGCGGGGCTTGCGGTCGCGACTCACGTCGCTCCTACTCCACATCAGGCAACGGCCTAGCGGAACACCACCGTGCGATGGCCGTTGAGCAGGATGCGGTGCTCCACGTGGCGACGGACGGCGCGGGCCAGCACCAGCGATTCGATGTCGCTGCCCATGCGGACCAGTTCCTTCGGCGTCATCGCGTGGTCCACGCGCGCGACGTCCTGTTCGATGATCGGGCCTTCGTCGAGGTCGCGGGTCACGTAATGGGCAGTGGCGCCGATGATCTTGACCCCGCGCTGGTGCGCCTGGTGGTAAGGCCGGGCGCCCTTGAAGCTGGGCAGGAAGCTGTGGTGGATGTTGATCGCGTGGCCGGCCAGTGCATCGCACAGCGTGGGCGAGAGGATCTGCATGTAGCGGGCCAGCACGACCAGGTCGATCCGCTCGCGTTCGACCAGGTCGATGATGCGCTGCTCCTGCTCATCCCGATGCGCCGCGGAGACGGGCAGGTGGTGGAACGCCACGCCGTAGGATTGCGCCAGTGCCGCGAAGTCGTCGTGGTTGGACGCGACGCAGGCGATCTCCACCGGCAGCTGCCGGCTGTGCACGCGGAACAGCAGGTCGTTGAGGCAATGGCCCTGCTTGCTCACCAGCACCATCAGCCGCGCCTTGCGGCGGGCGTCGTGGATCTGCCACTCCATCGCGAACGCGTCGGCCAACGGCGCGAAGCGCGCGCGCAGGGCGTCGGCGGTGATGGCCTCCGGCAGGTCGAAATGCACGCGCAGGAAGAAACGGCCGGATTCGTCGTCGCCGAACTGCTGGGCGTCCAGGATGTTGCAGCCCGCGTCGAACAGCAGGCCGGTGACGCGATAGACGATGCCGGTGGTGTCCGGGCAGGAGAGGGTGAGGATGTGATCGCGGTGCATGAGGGGCTGGCTTACTCGCAACGGACCGCGGTGATGCGGTTGTCGGCGTCGATGTAGACGCGCAGGCGGTCGTCGCGCGTGTCGTGCTTCACGACCGTCGTCGGGCCGATGGGGTTGACCAGCCCGGCACCGCTCTCGCGCGACAGGCGCTTTAGCGTGTCCTCGTCCGCGGGCTGGCCGATCGCCCAGTCGAGGGCGGCATCGCTGCAACGGCCGCTGCCGGCCACCTGCGGTCCCGGCGTGCTGACGCAGGAAGACAGGGCGAAGGCGGCGCCTGTCAGCAGGCAGGCCCGGAAAGACGAACGGCGCAACACACGAGGGGATGTCATGACAGCATCTCCGGATGCAGGGGAGGATCGCTGTTTAACACACTCGCTGGCATAAAGGGCGAGCCCCGCCACTGTCGCCTGCCGCCATCCCGCGCCCACGGAGATCGCCATGGATCGTCGCTTCGTTCTGCCAATTGCCCTTGCCGCATCGCTGTTGTCTACCTTTGCTTCCGGCTCCGCCGTCGCCTGCACCCGACTGGTCTATCTGGGGGCGGACAATGACGTCATCACTGCCCGTTCGATGGACTGGAAGAACGATGTGGCGACCAACCTGTGGATCTTCCCGCGCGGCATGCAGCGCAGCGGGCAGGCCGGGCCGAACTCGATCACGTGGACATCGAAGTACGGCAGCGTGATCGCCACCGGCTACGAGGTCTCCACCACCGACGGCATGAACGAAGCCGGCCTCATGGCCAACGTGCTCTGGCTGGTGGAATCTGAGTACCCGGCCTACAACGGGCGCGGCCCGGGCCTGAGCATCGCCGCGTGGGCGCAGTACGCGCTGGACAACTACGGCAGCGTGAAGGAAGCCGTCGACGCGCTGCGCCAGGAGCCCTTCACCCTGGTGACCGACAAGGTGCCCGGCGAGGACCGGCTGGCCACGCTGCACCTGTCCCTGTCGGACGCAAGCGGCGACAGCGCCATCATCGAGTACATCGACGGCAAGCAGGTGATCCATCACGGCCGCCAGTACCAGGTGATGACCAACTCACCGGTGTTCGACCAGCAGCTGGCGCTCAACGCGTACTGGAAGCAGATCGGCGGCACGGTGATGCTGCCGGGCACCAACCGCGCCGCGGACCGCTTCGCGAGGGCATCGTTCTACGTCAACGCGATCCCGAAGAGCGAGGACCCGGTGAAGGCGCTGGCCAGTGTCTTCAGCGTGATCCGCAATGCATCGGTCCCGTTCGGCATCAACACGCCGGAGGAGCCCAACATCTCCTCCACCCGCTGGCGCACGGTGGCCGACCACAAGCGCAAGCTCTACTTCTTCGAATCGGCGCTGACGCCGAACACCTTCTGGGTGGACCTGAAGGAGGTGGATTTCTCGAAGGACACCGGCAAGGTGCTGCGGCTCGACCTGGGCCCGGACCAGCGCAACGTGTTCGCCGGCAACGCGGTGAAGGATTTCAGGCCGGCGGAGCCGTTCGTGTTCCTGGGCCTGTAGTCACAGGTCGAACGCCAGCAGGTCGTGGCCGGTGGCGGCGCGCACCACGCGCCGGTACAGCACGTTGCCGCTGCTCGCGTTGGTCAGCACCACCAGCGCGCGCTGGCCGGCCGCATCGCCGAGCGCGAAGTTCTTGAAGATGCCGCCGTTGCTGCCGGAGTGGTAGAACATCGGGCCGCGCGGCGTGGCCTCCAGGTTCCAGCCCAAGCCCTTGTCCGTCCAGCGGCCGGGCACATCGATCTGCCTGGTCAGCATCGCGCGCCGCGTGGCGTCGGTGATCTGCCAGGATTCGCGTGGCGTGCGCACCATCAGCGCCATGAAGCGGGCGTAATCCTGCGGCGTGGTGCGCAGACTGGCCGCGGCATTGGCCAGGATATCGCCGGGCCAGTTCACCAGCCCCTTGGGCGTGATCGCCTGCACGTCCGGCAGCGCGCGCGCGGCGTCTTCGTAGCGCCACGCCGACAGCGGCTTGCCCCAGCGGTCGGTGACCACCTGCGCGGCGCTCCATTGTTCGCGCAGCATCTGCGGCGGCATGCCCGGTTCCTCGTCCTCGACCGCGCGATGGCCGTACACCGAACGCGCGGCGAGCTCCGCACTCCACGTATAGCTGCTGTCCTCCATGCCCGCCGGACCGAACAGCAGGCGCTGCATCGACTGGTCGAGGCTCTCGCCGGTGAGGGCTTCCACCGCCAGCTGCAGCCAGAAGATCGCTTCACCGGAGTAGTCGATGCGCGTGCCCGGCTTCACCGCCGGCACCAGCTTTTCGTTCGCCGGATCCTTGCGCCAGTTCGGCAGGCCGGTGGAATGGCGCAGCACGTCGCGCGCGGTGACCAGATCCACCCACGGATGGTCGGCCAGATAGTCCATCCGCCGGTAACGCACCAGCGGCACGTCGAGATCGATCACGCCCTGATCCGCCAGTTGCAGCACCAGGTAGGCGAACACCGGCTTGCTCAGCGAGGCATCCTCGAACAGCGTGTCGTCCGCCACAGGCGCCCGGGTCTCCGCGTTCGTCACGCCCACGTTGCGCGACCACACCACCTCGCCCCGCTCCACGACGGCCATGCCGATGGCCGGCACGCGCAGCGCCTGCATCAGGCGCGGAAGGTCGTCCAGGAAGGCGTCGGGCGGGATCCAGGCCGCTGCGTCGTTGCAGGCGGCAGCGGAGGCGAAACGGGGCCAACCGCCCGCGACCAGCGGCGCCGCCGCCACGATGGACAGCCAGCGGCGGCGTTGCGGGGAAACTGGAGTGGCGTCTGGCGTCATGAGGGGGTGCGCACTGGGAGGCATACCGAAAGAAGACGGACGAACGTGGGGAACCCCGCCTTTCATCGGGTCACCCGCGGATGAACGGCGAGAGATGCGCAACACGGGCTCGACGCGTTGTTCACCCTGCGCCAACGTGGCCGGCGACACCGTAGCCGCACGTCCACACCGGGAGTCGATCATGACCGGGACCGTGTTCTTCACCGAGGAAGTCTCCAACAGCAAGGTCGCGGCGATCTGCCCCAGCGTTGCGGTTGCCCGCCTGCAGGCGACCCGGGTGCGCGAGGCGCTGCATCTGTCCGAGCGGCAGGTGCAGGTCCTGGTGCCGGGGGAAACGCAGCCGGGGCGGAAGCTGGAACCGGAAAGCCATGGCATCTACCGCACGATGCTGTGGTCGCATGCCAAGCTCGGTGTGTTCGGCATGCTCGCCGGCCTGCTGGCCTATGCGGTGCTGCGGATGCAGGCGGTACCGATGATCGTCCAGTCGCCGTGGCTGTCGCTGGGCGCATTGCTGTTCTTCGGCGCGATCACCGGCTTGATGCTGGGCGGGTTGGTTACCCTCCGTCCGGACCACGACGCCTACGTGATGAAAGTGCTCGGCGCGTTGCGCGAAGGCGATTCGGCGGTCGTGGTCCATGCACTCTCGGCCGAGCAGAAGCGCGAGGCCGAACGCATCCTGGCGCAGGCGGGCAACGAGACGACATCCACCCTCTGAACGTCGCGGCGGTCAGTCCTGCGCAATCGCGGGTGGCAACGGCGGTGCCGGCGTCGGCCGGCCCAGTGGATCCAGCGCGATCATCACGAAGTGGCCGCGCGTGCACAGCTTGCGCTCGCCGGTCAGCAGGTTCTCGGTGATGACTTCCACGTCGACGTTCATCGAGCTGCGGCCGACCTTCACCACGCGCGCGACCACTTCCACCAGGTCGCCCTTGTGGATCGGCTGGTTGAAATCCACCTGTTCCGAGCGCGCGGTGACCACCGTGGTGCGTGCGTATCGGGAAGCGGCAATGAAGGCCGACATGTCCATCCACGCCAGCGCCTGGCCGCCGAACAGCGTGCCCAGGTGGTTGGTGTGGTCGGGGAAGACCATGTGCAGCAGACGCGCCTCGAGGGGTCGCGCTTCGGCGTTGGCCAGTTCGGTCATGGTGGTGCTCCGGTTCGCGTGCTCCCGGCGGCAGCATAGCGCGCCGGATGTTGTGCCGGTGTAGGAGCGACGTGAGTCGCGACCGCAAGAACGAATGGCCCGGATGCCCGATGGATTCGCGATGGCGCTGGGTCTGTCGCCGACATTCCCGGGACGGTGCGGCGCCACGGGGCTTTCATTGTGTGGTCGCGACTCACGTCGCTCCTACAAAATGCCAACGCTAGAACGCGTGGTCGAAGCCGACTTCGCCCTGTACGCCCAGCTGGTAGGCGGACACGCGGCGCTCGAAGAAGTTGGTCAGCTCCTGCACGTCCTGCAACTCCATGAAGGGCAGCGGGTTGCGCACGTCGTAGCGCTTGGGCATGCCGAGCTTGGCGAAGTGCTGGTCGGCGCAGTGCTGCAGGTACTGGCGCATGTCGCGCGTGGAGATGCCCGCCACGCCCCCGGACAGCACGTCCTCGGCGAACTGCACCTCGCACTCGATCGCTTCCTCCAGCATGTCGTAGACCTGCTGCTGCATGCGGTCGTCGAACAGGTCCGGTTCCTCCTCGCGCACGGTGCGCACGCACTCGAACGCGAACTCCATGTGGCAGCTCTCGTCGCGGAACACCCAGTTGGTGCCGCTGGCCAGGCCCGGCAGCAGGCCGCGCGAGCGGAAGTAGTACACGTAGGCGAACGCGGCAAAGAAGAACAGGCCTTCTATGCACGCGGCGAAGCAGATCTGGTTGAGCAGGAACTGCCGGCGCTGGTCGCGGGTCTCGATCCGCTTCATGTCCTGGATGGAATCGATCCACTTGAAGCAGAAGTCGGCCTTTTTCTTGATCGCCGGGATGTTCTCTACCGCCGCGAACGCCTTGAAGCGCTCCGACGGGTCGGGCAGGTAGTTGTCCAGCAGGGTCAGGTAGAACTGCACGTGCAGCGCTTCTTCGTAGAGCTGCCTTGACAGGTACATGCGCGCTTCCGGCGCATTGAGGTGCTGGTACAGGTTCAGCACCAGGTTGTTCGACACGATCGAATCGCCGGTGGCGAAGAACGCGACCAGCCGGTGGATCAGGTGGCGGTCGGCCGGGGTCATCTTGGAATGCAGGTCGGTGATGTCGATCTGGAAGTTGATCTCCTCCACCGTCCACGTGTTCTTGATGGCGTCGCGGTACATGTCATAGAACTGCGGGTAGCGCATCGGGCGCAGTGTCAGTTCGAAGCCGGGATCTAGCAGCATCTGCTTGGGGTGTGCGGACATGGTGCGGTGTTCTCGTGGTTCTCCTTCTCCCCTCGGGAAAAGGTGCCCGTAGGGCGGATGAGGGTGCGGCGAAGGCAACGGCGGTCAGGCATCCTGATGTCGCCGTACCCTCACCCCAACCCCTCTCCCGGTGGGAGAGGGGCTCGAATCAAGGGGTCGGCGCATCCCTGCGCCCGGCACGTCCGTGTGCCGTGATCCGTCGGGGAGCCCGACGTGGGAGACGGTTTACTGGCACGCCTCGCACGCTTCCGGATTCTCCAAGGAGCAGGCAATTGCTTCCGTAGGCGTGTACTCGCGCTTGGGCTCGGCGGTGACCGCGACGCTGCTGACCGTGGTCTTGGCGATCCGGGTGGCCGGGCGCGAGCGCAGGTAGTAAGTGGTCTTGATGCCCTGCTTCCACGCGTACATGTACATGGACGACATCGCGCCGATGTTCGGGCTTTCCATGAACAGGTTGAGCGAGGCCGACTGGTCGATGAAGGCGCCACGGCCGGCGGCCATGTCGATCAGCGAGCGCATCGGCAGTTCCCACGCCGTACGGTAGACCTGCTGCAGTGTGTCCGGGATCTGCGCGATGCCCTGGATGGAGCCTTCTGACAGTTTGATCGCATCGCGCGTCTCCGCCGTCCACAGGCCCAGCTTCTTCAGCTCGTCCACCAGGTAGCGGTTGACCTGCAGGAAGTCGCCCGACAGCGTCTCGCGCTTGAACAGGTTGGACACCTGCGGCTCCACGCACTCGTAGCAGCCGGCGATCGAGGCGATGGTCGCGGTCGGCGCGATGGCGATCAGCAGCGAGTTGCGCAGGCCGTGTTCCTTGATGCGCGCGCGCAGGGCGTCCCAGCGCTCGGCGTTCTCGGGCACCACGTTCCACGCATCGAACTGCAGTTCACCGTTCGCCGCACGGGTGTCGGCGAAGGACGGATGGCGGCCGCGCTCCTGCGCCAGCTCCACCGACGTTTCCAGCGCGTGGAAGTAGATGGTCTCGGCGATCTTCGCCGACATCGCACGCGCTTCGGCACTGTCGAATGGCAGGCGGAGCTTGAAGAACACGTCCTGCAGGCCCATGCAGCCCAGACCCACCGGACGCCAGCGCAGGTTGCCGCGGCGCGCGGTTTCGATCGGATAGAAATTCAGGTCGATCACGCGGTCCAGCTGGCGCACGGCCAGGCGCACAGTCTCGGCCAGCTTGTCGAAATCGAAATACCCGTCCTCGTCGAAGTGGCGGGCGAGGTTGATCGAGCCCAGGTTGCACACCGCCGTCTCTTCGGCCGAGGTGACCTCGAGGATCTCGGTGCACAGGTTCGACAGGTGGATGACGTTGCCGGCGCGCAGGGTCTGGTTGCTGGCCGCGTTGCACTTGTCCTTGAACGTCATCCAGCCGTTGCCGGTCTCGGCCAGCGTACGCATCATCCGGCCGTAGAGCTTGCGGGCGGAGAGGGTCTTCATCGCCTTGCCCTGCGTCTCGGCCTGCGTGTACGCCAGTTCGAACGCGGCGCCGTACAGGTCGGTCAGCTCCGGCACCACGCGCGGATCGAACAGCGACCATTCCTGGTCGGCCTCCACCCGCTTCATGAAGAGGTCCGGCACCCAGTTGGCCAGGTTGAGGTTGTGCGTGCGGCGGGCTTCGTCGCCGGTGTTGTCGCGCAGCTCCAGGAAGTCCTCGATGTCGGCGTGCCAGGTTTCCAGGTACACGCAGGCCGCGCCCTTGCGCTTGCCGCCCTGGTTGACCGCGGCGACCGAGGAATCCAGCGTCTTCAGCCACGGCACGATGCCGTTGCTGTGGCCGTTGGTGGACTTGATCAGCGAGCCGCGCGAGCGCACACGCGTGTAGCTCACGCCGATGCCGCCGCTGAACTTGCTCAGCTGCGCGATGTCGCCGTACTTGGCGTAGATGGACTCCAGCGTGTCCTGCGGCGAGTCCAGCAGGAAGCACGACGAAAGCTGCTCGTGCGTGGTGCCGCTGTTGAACAGCGTCGGCGAGCTGGGCAGGTAGTCCAGGTGGCCCATGCGGCGATACAGCGCCAGCGCTTCGGGCACGTCTTCGCTCAGCGCGCAGGCGATGCGCAGGAAGAACTGCTGCGGCGTCTCGATCACCTTGCGGGTGTGCGGATGGCGCAGCAGGTAGCGGTCGTACAGCGTACGCAGGCCGAAGTAGTCGAAGTGCAGGTCGAGCGAGGCGTCCAGCGCATCGTTGAGCTTGCGCGCGTTGGTCTGCACGAAGTTCAACAGGCGGTCGTTGATCAGGCCGACCTCGTGGCCGCGCGTCACCGACTGCGAGAACGCGTGGATCTCCTGGCCGGTGACTTCCTTGGTGATGTAGCCGGCCAGCAGGCGCGCGGCCAGGCGGCTGTATTCGGGTTCCTCGCCGGTCAGCAGCGCGGCGGTGCGGATCGACAGTTCGTCCAGTTCGCGCGTGCTCGCGCCGTCGTACAGGCCGGAGATGGTGCGGGTGGCCACGCGCATCGGGTCGATGGCGTGCAGGCCTTCGCAGTTGCGCTGCACGGCGCGCACGATCTTGTTGAGGTCCACCGGCTCGCGGCCGCCGTTGCGCTTGGTCACGCTCATCGCGGTGGCGGTGGGCGGCGGGGTCAGCGAAAAGGCGTCCTTCTGGGACGGGGTGGTGCCGGCGTCGGCGACGGCGCTGTCGATCTGGGTCACGGGATTCCTCCATGCGTAATGCACGCGGCGGCCCGTCCCTCGCGGGGTCGCGGAAGGCCGGATGGGGAATCACAGTGGGGAAGCGGCGTCGCAGGGGCCGAGATCGCGCAGACGGACTGCGGACGCCCTGCTTCGCCAGCCATCTCCCCCCGGAGAATCCGCGGCCGGCACCGCGCGGTGTGCAACGCGCGGCTGTCGGCAGGTCTTCGGACTCATGGGCGCGAAGGGCGAGCCTTCTTCCTACGTCCGCCGCTTCCCAGGGCAAGGCCCCAGTGCTGGTGGCGGGTTCGTTCCCAATTACCGCTGCGGGGCAGTGCCGGAGTGGCGCGAACGCGTCACCGGCTTCCCGTTTTAATCCCGTGGCTTGCGACCACTGGAACCGACGGCCACAAGATAGTGGGGGTGTATGGAAGCGTCAACACCAAATGTTGTGTGGAACAGTGGGCGTCGCCGCGGCGCGGGTTTCACGGATCGGGTCCGTGTCCGCATTGAGTCCTTCTCCCCGCCGTGGGGGGGGGGGGGGGGGGGCGGGGGGGGGGGGGGGGGTGGCGGGGGTGTGGCGCGG
>Ga0307414_10001692_pt1 | contig 11475 bp, 6 predicted proteins | sample DK1Ometagenome_FD_203804 | JGI IMG/M metagenome (GOLD analysis project Ga0307414, IMG submission 203804) | Maize rhizosphere microbial communities from greenhouse at UC Davis, California, United States - DK15-O-3 | ecosystem: Host-associated > Plants > Roots > Rhizosphere > Soil | place: USA...
GTGAAACCTGGTGATATTCTTATTGGAAAAATTACACCAAAAGGAGAATCTGATCCAACTCCGGAAGAGAAATTGCTTCGTGCAATCTTTGGGGATAAAGCTGGTGATGTAAAAGATGCTTCATTGAAAGCTTCTCCATCTTTACACGGTGTAGTTTTAGACAAAAAATTATTTGCAAGAGCGGTAAAAGACAAACGCAAACGTACTCAGGACAAAGATGCTTTAGGAGCACTTGAAATGGAGTTTGAAGTTAAATTTACGGAACTAAAAGACAGGTTAATTGAAAAACTTTTCTTAATCGTAAACGGAAAAACATCACAAGGTGTAATGAACGATTTGGGTGAAGAAGTTTTACCAAAAGGTAAAAAATACACTCAAAAAATGCTTTATGCTGTTGAAGATTTTGCTCACTTAAGCAAAGGTCAATGGGTAGCTGATGATGCAACTAATAAAATGGTGAATGATTTAATTCATAACTATAAAATTAAGTTGAACGATTTACAAGGAGCTTTAAGAAGAGAGAAATTTACCATTACTGTCGGAGATGAATTGCCATCAGGAATTTTGAAATTAGCTAAAGTTTATATCGCTAAGAAACGTAAGTTGAAAGTAGGGGATAAAATGGCGGGACGTCACGGTAACAAAGGTATTGTTGCAAGAATCGTTCGTCATGAAGATATGCCTTTCCTTGAAGACGGAACACCAGTTGATATCGTGTTGAACCCACTTGGGGTACCTTCTCGTATGAACATTGGTCAAATTTATGAAACTGTTCTTGGATGGGCCGGACAAAAATTAGGTAGAAAATATGCTACTCCAATTTTTGATGGTGCTTCACTTGACCAAATTAATGAATTGACTGACGAAGCTGGAATTCCACGTTTTGGACATACACATCTTTATGATGGTGGTACAGGTGAGCGTTTCCATCAGGCAGCAACTGTGGGTGTAATTTACATGTTGAAATTAGGACACATGGTTGATGATAAGATGCACGCACGTTCTATTGGTCCATACTCGTTGATCACTCAACAACCACTTGGAGGTAAAGCTCAATTTGGAGGTCAGCGTTTTGGAGAGATGGAGGTTTGGGCACTTGAGGCTTATGGAGCTTCTAGTACACTTCGCGAAATCTTAACAGTTAAATCGGATGACGTAATTGGTAGAGCTAAAACTTACGAAGCTATCGTAAAAGGTGAAACTATGCCAGAACCGGGATTACCTGAATCATTCAATGTATTGATGCATGAATTAAAAGGTCTTGGTTTAGATATCAGATTAGAAGAATAATAATAGTATTCAGTGAACAGTGTTTAGTTTTCAGTTTCAAACTGATAGCTAAACACTGAACACTTTTTTAGTTTTCAGGATTTATACCCGTAAACCGTTCCGATTTTTTATAGAACCCAATAGGTTTTATAATTAGCACTTCAAAGTCGTTTGAAGTTTAGAGAAGTAATCCGAGGTAATAGGTAATGCAAAAAGCAGTATCTAAAATCAATTTTTAATTGCAAATAAATCAATAGTAAAAACTATGATGAATAATAGAAATAATAATAAAGAGAAAAGCCAGGTAAAAAGGTTTGACAAAATTTCGATAGGACTAGCTTCTCCTGAATCTATCTTGAAAGAATCAAGAGGTGAAGTTTTAAAGCCGGAAACTATCAACTATAGAACACACAAACCAGAACGCGATGGTCTTTTCTGTGAAAGAATCTTCGGACCGGTAAAAGATTTCGAATGTGCTTGTGGTAAATACAAAAGAATCCGTTACAAAGGAATCATTTGTGACCGTTGTGGTGTTGAAGTTACTGAGAAAAAAGTACGTAGAGACAGAGTAGGCCATATCAACCTTGTTGTGCCTATTGCTCACATTTGGTATTTCCGTTCTCTTCCTAATAAAATAGGTTATATCCTTGGTCTTCCGTCTAAGAAATTAGATATGATTATTTACTACGAAAGATACGTAGTAATCCAGGCAGGTATTGCTAAAAATGCAGAAGGTGAATCTTTACAAAGATTAGATTTCTTAACTGAAGAAGAATATTTGAATATTTTAGATACACTTCCTCAGGATAACCAATATTTAGATGATTTTGATCCTAATAAATTTGTTGCCAAAATGGGAGCAGAGTGTATTATGGATTTATTAGCTCGTATCGATTTAGATGAATTATCATACCAATTACGTCACTCAGCTAATAACGAAACGTCTAAACAACGTAAAACAGAAGCGTTAAAAAGATTACAAGTTGTAGAATCTTTCCGTGAGTCTAACTTAAACCGTGAAAACCGTCCGGAGTGGATGATTATGAAAGTGGTTCCTGTTATTCCACCAGAATTACGTCCATTAGTTCCACTTGATGGAGGTCGTTTTGCAACTTCAGATTTAAATGACTTATACCGTCGTGTAATTATCCGTAACAACCGTTTGAAAAGATTAATGGAGATTAAAGCTCCTGAAGTAATCTTGAGAAACGAAAAGCGTATGTTGCAGGAATCGGTAGATTCATTATTTGATAACACTCGTAAAGCTTCTGCAGTTAAAACAGAATCAAACAGACCATTAAAATCATTATCTGATTCCTTAAAAGGTAAGCAAGGACGTTTCCGTCAAAACTTACTTGGAAAACGTGTGGATTATTCTGCTCGTTCGGTAATTGTTGTTGGACCTGAATTGAAATTATTCGAATGTGGATTGCCTAAAGATATGGCAGCTGAATTATACAAACCTTTTGTTATCCGTAAATTGATAGAAAGAGGAATTGTAAAAACAGTTAAATCTGCTAAGAAAATTATAGATAAAAAAGAACCTGTAGTTTGGGATATTCTTGAAAATGTAATTAAAGGTCACCCAGTATTACTGAACCGTGCTCCTACTTTGCACAGATTAGGTATTCAGGCTTTCCAGCCAAAATTAATTGAAGGAAAAGCAATCCAGTTACACCCATTAGTATGTACGGCTTTCAACGCGGATTTTGACGGGGATCAGATGGCAGTTCACTTGCCATTAGGACCTGAAGCAATCCTTGAAGCTCAATTATTAATGTTAGCTTCTCACAACATCCTGAATCCTGCTAACGGTGCTCCTATTACGGTACCTTCACAGGACATGGTTTTGGGTCTTTATTATATGACCAAAGAGCGTTTGTCTACTCCGGAAAAGAAAATTTTAGGAGAAGGACTTACTTTTTACTCTGCTGAGGAAACAAATATTGCATTAAACGAAGGAAGATTAGAATTGAATGCTCGTGTGAAAATTAGAGCAAAAGATTTTAATGATGAAGGAGAATTAGTTTATAAAATTATCCAGACAACAGCCGGACGTGTATTATTTAATGAAGTAGTTCCGGAAGCTGCAGGATATATCAATGATGTATTGACTAAGAAAAACTTAAGAGATATTATCGGTCACGTATTAAATTCAACAAGTGTACCTGAAACGGCTGCCTTCTTGGATAACATGAAAGATATGGGGTATAAATTCGCATTCCGCGGAGGATTATCATTCTCATTAGGTGATATTAGAATTCCTGAGCAAAAAACACAATTAATTGCTGATGCAAGAGAGCAGGTAGAAGGAATTTCTGCTAACTATAACATGGGTCTTATTACAAATAATGAGCGTTACAACCAGGTTATTGATGTATGGACTTCTGCAAATGCACAATTGACAGAATTAGCAATGAAAAACATTAGAGAAGACCAGCAAGGTTTCAACTCTGTGTATATGATGCTTGACTCTGGAGCTCGTGGATCTAAAGAACAGATTCGTCAGTTAACCGGTATGCGTGGTTTGATGGCTAAGCCTAAAAAATCTACTGCTGGTGGTGGTGAAATTATTGAAAACCCGATTCTTTCTAACTTTAAGGAAGGTCTTTCTATTCTTGAGTACTTTATCTCTACTCACGGTGCTCGTAAAGGTCTTGCGGATACCGCTCTTAAAACGGCCGATGCCGGATACTTAACTCGTAGATTACATGACGTTTCTCAAGACGTTATTGTTAACATCGAAGATTGTGGTACTTTAAGAGGTGTTGAAGTTTCAGCATTGAAAAAGAATGAAGAAATTGTTGAATCATTAGGAGAAAGAATTTTAGGACGTGTTGCATTACAAGACGTAATTAATCCTTTAACTAATGAAGTTTTAGCTACTTCAGGTGAGCAAATCACTGAAGCAATTGTTAAAGCTATCGATGCTTCTCCATTAGAGAGTATCGAAGTTCGTTCTCCATTAACTTGTGAGGCATTAAAAGGTATTTGTGCTAAATGTTACGGACGTAACTTAGCAACCGGAAAAATGACTCAAAGAGGTGAGGCTGTAGGTGTAATTGCTGCACAGTCTATTGGAGAGCCGGGTACACAGTTAACACTTCGTACTTTCCACGTTGGAGGGGTTGCTGGAGGTATTTCTGAAGAATCTAGTATTATTGCTAAATTCCCAGGAAAACTTGAAGTTGAAGATTTAAAAACTGTAAAAGGTGAAGACAATGAAGGAAACGAAGTGGATATCGTTGTGTCACGTTCTACAGAATTAAAATTGGTTGACGAAAAAACAGGTATTGTTTTAAATACACATAATATTCCTTACGGTTCAAGTATTTTTGTAAAAGACGGTCAGTCTATTGGAAAAGGTGAAGTAATCTGTAAATGGGATCCATATAATGGAGTTATTGTTTCTGAGTTTACCGGTAAAATTGCTTACGAAGATTTAGAGCAAGGACAATCGTTCATGGTCGAAATTGATGAGCAAACAGGATTCCAGGAAAAAGTAATTTCTGAGGCCAGAAACAAAAAATTAATTCCTACTTTATTAGTTTACGGTAAAGATGGTGAATTGATTCGTTCTTACAACTTACCAGTTGGAGCTCACTTGATGGTTGAGAATGGAGAGAAAATTAAAGCAGGTAAAGTATTGGTTAAAATCCCACGTCGTTCTTCTAAATCAGGAGATATCACGGGAGGTTTACCAAGAATTACAGAGCTTTTAGAGGCTCGTAATCCTTCGAACCCAGCGGTAGTTTCTGAAATTGATGGTGTTGTTTCTTTTGGAAAAATCAAAAGAGGTAACCGTGAGATTGTAATCGAATCTAAATTTGGTGAAATCAAGAAATACTTAGTGAAATTATCAAGTCAGATTCTTGTTCAGGAAAATGACTTTGTTAGAGCGGGTGTTCCTTTGTCTGACGGAGCTATTACTCCGGATGATATCTTGAGAATTCAAGGGCCGGCTGCTGTTCAACAGTATCTTGTTAATGAAATTCAGGAAGTTTACCGTTTACAAGGGGTAAAAATTAACGACAAACACTTTGAGGTAGTTATTCGTCAAATGATGCGTAAAGTAAGAGTTCAGGATCCGGGTGATACTTTATTCTTAGAGGATCAATTGATTCATACTAAAGATTTTATCGTTGAAAATGATAAATTGTACGGTATGAAAGTAGTTGAGAATGCAGGAGATTCTTCTAACTTAAAAGAAGGTCAGATTGTTACTCCGCGTCAATTAAGAGATGAGAATTCATTATTGAAACGTTCTGATAAAAACCTTGTTGTTGCCCGTGATGTAGTTACAGCAACTGCAACTCCTATATTACAAGGTATTACAAGAGCATCGCTTCAAACAAAATCATTCATTTCTGCTGCTTCTTTCCAGGAAACAACAAAAGTGTTAAACGAAGCTGCTGTTGCCGGAAAAGTAGATCTTTTAGAAGGATTGAAAGAAAATGTTATTGTAGGACACAGAATCCCTGCTGGTACAGGTATGAGAGAATATGATAACGCTATTGTAGGTTCTAAAGAAGATTACAACGATATGATGGCAAATAAAGAAGAATATATTTATTAATAAATAATATACTTTGAATTAAAAATAGAAAGATTACCTCGTGTAGTCTTTCTATTTTTTTTACTTTTAACTTTTTAGTTTTAAAAAAGATCTGATATGAAAGAACAACAAGAGCAAATCAATATTGAATTAGATGAAAAAACTGCCGAAGGAATTTATTCTAATCTGGCTATAATCAATCACTCAGCTTCGGAGTTTGTTTTAGACTTTGTGAGTATTATGCCGGGAGTTCCTAAAGCTAAAGTGAAGTCCAGAATTGTTCTGACTCCTCAGCACGCTAAGAGATTGTTAAAAGCTATAGGCGAAAATATTCATCGTTTTGAAGTGGCTCATGGCGAAATCAAAGATACGGAGCAGGCTCCTATTCCGCTTAATTTTGGTCCTGCGGGACAAGCATAAACACAAAGGCTTTCAGGAAAATGAAAGCCTTTTTTGTTTTTTATAAGATGTAATTGCTGTTTTTTCAGTAACTAATCGAGTATTAGGGTAGTTTATCGGAAATGTTTTTTACTGCTTTTGTATTGCTATAGATTTGTTTCATAATAAAATAATAACCGAAGAAACAAAGCCATGAATAACTCAAAAACAAATAATACAAATTCTAAATTGATACCATCGATATTCGTATTTGTGCTGTTTTTAATGTTTTCTTTTTCCGGATTCAGTCAAAATCAATCGGTAGGATTTACTGAAAAAGAAGCATCGACTAATGTGAAAGTGGAAAGCTCCAGAGCTACTTCTAACATGGAATTTGCTTTATGGTTTATGGGAACAAAACAAGATCCTAATTCTACACTATCTGCAGAAGGTACAAGTGCTAAGAAATTAATTATCACTTCAGGAATGGCTCCTAACCGTTTATTAATTAAAGCTTTTTTGAAAAAAGTAGTGAATTACGAAACTTCATTGTCTTAAATAGAAAGATAAAAATCATAAAAAAAACGTCTCATTTAATAAGTGAGACGTTTTTTTATGCGCTTAAATGATTGTTTTAATCTAATTCAGATGTGAAAAACAATTTAACACTTGGGTATTTATTTTGTGTCATCTGTATGGTAAAGTCTGAATCAGCTAAGAAAACCAATTGATCGTATTTATCCTTAGCAAGGAATTTTTGTTTGATACGTTTAAATTCCTTGAATTCCTCATTCTTAGCATCATCGGGTTTTACCCAACAAGCTTTGTGAACCGGGAAATTTTCATAAGTACATTTTGCACCATATTCATGTTCTAAACGGTATTGGATTACCTCATATTGAAGTGCTCCTACAGTCCCAATTACTTTTCGGTTATTCATTTCTAAAGTAAACAACTGGGCCACACCTTCGTCCATTAATTGATCCACACCTTTATCCAGTTGTTTGGCTTTCATTGGATCAGCATTATTAATGTATCTGAAATGTTCCGGAGAGAAACTTGGAATTCCTTTAAAATTCATGATTTCGCCTTCGGTTAGAGTATCTCCAATTTTAAAGTTTCCGGTATCATGAAGTCCAACAATATCACCGGGATACGAAATGTCTACAATTTCTTTTTTCTCAGCAAAAAAAGCATTCGGACTGGAGAATTTTAAATTTTTCTTTTGGCGTACATGATAATACGGTTTGTTTCTTTCAAAAGTTCCGGAAACAATTTTGATAAATGCCAAACGGTCACGGTGTTTCGGATCCATATTAGCATGGATTTTAAATACAAATCCGGATAATTTTTCTTCTTTTGGGTCAACCAGTCTGGTTTCTGATTCTTTAGGTCTTGGCGAAGGAGCTATAGAAACAAAACAATCTAATAATTCTCTGACACCAAAATTGTTCAAAGCCGAACCAAAAAATACGGGTTGCAATTTTCCGTCCAGATAATCCTGTTGGTTGAATTTGGGATATACTTCATCAATTAATTCCAACTCTTCACGTAAACGATCAGCTGGTTTTTGACCAATTATTTTTTCTAATTCCGGATTTTGAACATCTTCAAAAGCAATGGTTTCTTCAATATTTTTACGACTGTCTCCACTAAATAAGTTGATGTTTTGTTCCCAAAGATTATAAATCCCCTGAAAATCATAACCCATACCAATAGGGAAACTCAATGGAGTAACGGTAAGTCCCAGTTTTTGTTCTACTTCATCCATTAAATCAAAAGCGTCATGTCCTTCACGGTCTAATTTATTGATGAAAACAATAATGGGGATTTTACGCATTCTACAAACCGCAACTAATTTTTCAGTTTGTTCCTCAACTCCTTTTGCAACGTCAATTACTACAATAACACTGTCAACAGCAGTTAAAGTTCTAAAAGTATCTTCGGCAAAATCCTTGTGTCCGGGAGTATCCAGAATATTGATTTTTTTGTCTTTATAGTTGAATGCTAAAACAGAAGTAGATACAGATATCCCTCTCTGACGCTCAATTTCCATAAAGTCACTCGTAGCTCCTTTTTTGATTTTATTGTTTTTTACCGCTCCGGCTTCCTGAATGGCACCTCCAAAAAGAAGGAGTTTTTCAGTAAGTGTTGTTTTTCCGGCATCAGGATGCGAGATAATTCCAAAGGTTCTTCTGCGTTGTATTTCTTTTAAAAAGCTCATATTAAATATAAATAGTTTGCAAAAGTACTATTTATATATGCGATTTAAAAATAAATAAGTTCTCACTTGATGGATATCTCTTCTTTTTAGATTGCCGTTTTTCTGTTCGTTATTTGGAATTAAAACAATGTTTTTTTCTAAAAGTATTTTCTTTATTTTTTTCGAATATAATTTTTTGTTAATAGTCAGGTGTAAACTTGTATAATGTAATTGAATTGTTATTTTTGTTCGTTTTTATTAAAACAAATTATAACAAATGTCTTTTTAAGTTGTTATCTTACCGGCTGATTATTTATTGTAAAAATCAGATACCGGAAAACAATTAAAAAAAATAAAATTACCTAAAAGCAAATGCTTATAAAATCCTTTAGAATGAAATCCATAAATATTAAAAATGCCCTTCTGTTTTTTTGCATTATGTTTTTAAATAGTGCAGTAAATGCTCAGGAAATAATAAAAGACAGTGCTGTTGTTGCAGAGAATACGATAAAAACAACTAGTCAAAGGCAAAAAATAGATGGTGTAATTGCTACAGTGGGGGATTATATCGTTTTGGATTCAGATATTGATAAAGCATATCTGGAGATTTCAAGCCAGGGAGGATCAGTAAAAGATATCACAAGATGTCAGATGTTAGGTAAACTACTGGAAGATAAATTATATGCACATCAGGCAATTCAGGATAGTGTTAAGGTTACTGATGCCGAAGTGAAAGGAATGATGGACGAGCAATTGAGTCGTATGATTCAGCAAATAGGTTCCATGGAAAAAGTAATTAAGTATTATAAGAAAGATTCTGAAGAAGAATTCAGAAGTTATTTCTTTGATATTTTAAAAGAGAATAAGCTTACTTCTGAAATGCAAAAAAAGATTGTAGATGGAGTTGAAATCACACCGGAAGAAGTACGTAATTTTTTTAAAAAAATACCTAAAGACGAATTGCCGCTGTTTGGGGCAGAGATGGAAGTAGCTCAAATTGTTGTGGAGCCTAAAATTACACAGGTTGAAAAACAAAAAGTTATTGACCGATTAAATAGTTTTAAAAAAGATATTCAGGAAGGTTCCAGTTTCGCTACTAAGGCTGTTTTGTATTCTCAGGATCCGGGATCAAGATCAAGTGGTGGTTTTTATAAAATGACCCGTAAAACGCCTTTCGTAAAAGAATTTAAAGATGTTGCTTTTAGTTTAGATGAAGGTGAAATTTCGGAGCCTTTTGAAACGGAATATGGTTATCATATTATTTATTTGGAGAAAATTAAAGGTCAGGAATTAGAATTACGCCATATTTTATTGACTCCCACAGTTACTAAAGAGTCTTTAGATGAAGCTAAAGAAAAAATTACGCTAATAAGAAAACGTATCGTGGATAAAGAGATTTCTTTTGCGGATGCGGCCAGAAGCAGTTCGGATCAAAAAGAAACAAGAGCTAATGGAGGTGTTTTGATTAACCCAAATACACAGGACACTCGTTTTGAATTGACTAAAATGGATCCTACGTTATATTCTCAGCTTTCTAATTTAAAAGACAATGAAATTTCAATGCCTATTTTAGATGAAACACCAGCCGGAAAAAAACAATATAAAATCATTACCGTTACAAACAGAATCAATGAGCATACTGCTGATTATGCTCAGGATTATGTAAAAATTAAGGATTTGGCTCTTAAAGAAAAACAAATTAAAGCCATTGCAAAGTGGTTTGATGAGAAAATTAAAGAAACCTATATTAAGATTGTGGGTGAATACAGAGAATGTAATTTTACAAACAATTGGTTAAAAAAATAATTTGGTCAAAACATATAAAAAGAGTTAGCTTTATGAATTCATAGAGTTGACTCTTTTTTAATTTAAAATAGTTTTAAAATGTCTGATGTAACGGCAATACAGAATTTGGTTCAGAAACGGGCTGAGTTAAAAAAAGAAATAGCAAAAATTATTGTAGGTCAGGAAGCAGTAATAGATCAATTGTTGTTATGTGTTTTTTCGGGAGGGCATGCGTTGTTAATAGGCGTTCCCGGTTTAGCCAAAACATTAATGGTCAATACGCTTTCGGAAGCATTGGGACTTCATTTTAAAAGAATTCAGTTTACACCTGATTTAATGCCTTCGGATATTTTAGGAAGTGAAATTTTAGACGAAAACCGTCAGTTTAAATTTGTAAAAGGACCTGTTTTTTCGAATATTATTTTAGCAGATGAAATTAACAGAACGCCGCCTAAAACTCAGGCAGCTTTACTGGAAGCCATGCAGGAACGATCAGTTACAATTGCAGGTGTAAATCATAAATTGGATTTACCTTATTTTGTTTTGGCTACTCAAAATCCTATTGAGCAGGAAGGAACTTATCCTTTGCCTGAAGCGCAGCTGGATCGTTTTATGTTTGCGGTTAAGCTGGAGTATCCTTCTTTTGAAGAAGAGGTTCAGGTGGTTAAGAGAACTACTTCGGATGTAACTCAGAAAATAAATCCATTATTCACCGCTCAGGAAATCATCGATTTTCAGCATTTAATACGCCGTATTCCTGTGGCTGATAATGTGGTGGAATATGCCGTGACTCTGGTAAGTAAAACACGACCTGACAGTAATTTAACAACTGATTTTGTTAAGAATTATTTAGATTGGGGAGCTGGACCCAGAGCTTCGCAAAATTTAATTTTGGCTGCTAAAGCGCATGCTGCTTTCAATGGAAAATTCTCTCCGGATATAGAAGATGTTGTAGCTGTGGCTACCTCGGTTTTAAGACATCGGATTATTAAAAACTACAAAGCAGATGCCGAAGGAATTACCGAAGAAATGATAATTGCTAAGCTGGTTTAGTGCTGTTAGAAACAACTTTTTGAAGCTAAAAGCATCTTTCTATATAACAACATGTTTTAAGTTTGTTAGAAAATAGTTTCTGTATTATTGATTGTTTACAAAATGAGTTGAAATTCGACTTTTTTCTTATTTTAAATCTATTAGAATGCGTATTTTTTAATAATGCTTGTGAGGCCGGGAGAGGGAGATTAAAATTTTTTTAAATCTCGGCATAAATAACTAAATTTGCGCC
>Ga0307414_10001693_pt1 | contig 11474 bp, 10 predicted proteins | sample DK1Ometagenome_FD_203804 | JGI IMG/M metagenome (GOLD analysis project Ga0307414, IMG submission 203804) | Maize rhizosphere microbial communities from greenhouse at UC Davis, California, United States - DK15-O-3 | ecosystem: Host-associated > Plants > Roots > Rhizosphere > Soil | place: USA...
GGGACATTCGCCTCCATGGGCATTCCCACCTCGCCCCACCGCAATATCGCAGACGCAGCGCTCTCCGATCCGGAAAAGGACCTGCGCGTGCGTCGTTCAGTCCTGCCCGGACTCGTAACCGTCGATCTCGTCCTGCGCCAGCAACGCGCGCAGCTGTGCCGCCGAGGCGCGCTTCATCGGCTTCTCGTCGATGCCCGACAGCGGCGCCTGGCGCAGGGCGTCGGCCGGCAGCACGGTCAGGTCGAACGTCAGATCCTCGGCGCTGAAGATCCAGACCGGGAAGTCGCCTTCGCGCGTGCGGTCCAGGCGCAGGTGGCGGCTGCGGGCATCGGCGGGGACGCGGTGTTCGTCGAGGAAGCGCGGCACCGCGTCGGCATCGTCGGTATACAGCTGCAGGGCGACCGGGGTGTTGCCGTCGGCGGTTCCGTCGAGCACCGGGCCGACCAGGCGCGCGTCGAAGCCGGCGAAGAATTCCAGTGCGCGCAGCGCGGCCTCGCGGCGCAGGCGCAGGGCGGCGCGGTGGCTGTCGCCGAGGAACAGCCGCTGGTACTCGCGCAGCGCATCCTCGATCTCGCGGTTGCGCGGCAGCGAGGCATCATCAAAGATGCCGAGCCGGGTGGCGGCCTTCAACTTGGCCTGGTGGAAGTCGCGGATGCCGCCTTCGGCCATCAGTTTCGCGGCTTCGTGGGCGAGGCGGTGCCGACGTTCGCGCGTGCGCGTTTCGGCATGCTGACGGGCGCGGTGCATGTTGCCTCCCAGCAGGAGTTCCGCGACGACTTTACAGGATGCCGCGGGGAAGTCGATCCGCCGGCCGACGCGTTCATCCATCGATCACATCCGCCGTCACCGGTCAGGTGGACGGCGGCCAGCCCGCGCGCGGCCGGAAGCCGGCACGGTCAGAAGATGTCGAACGCTTCCTCGTCCAGCGTGTCGTCCGTGTTGTAGTCGGTGTAGTTCTGCATGCGTTCGAGGTCCTCGACCTTGACGTACTCGGTGATCCCGCTGCCGCCGCCGTCGGCGATCAGCGTGCCGTTGGCGGCCACCGATACCTTGACCATGCCGTCGGGCGGATCGTTCGGCATGATCGGGCGGTCCTTCAGCGCGGCGCGCATGTAGTCGATCCAGATCGGCAGCGCGGCGCGGCCACCGTACTCGCGATAGCCGAGCGAACGGAAGTCGTCGCGGCCGACCCAGACGGTGGTCACGACGTTGCCGCCGAGGCCGGAGAACCAGGCGTCGCGGTAGTCGTTGGTCGAACCGGTCTTGCCAGCCACGTCCTCGCGTCCCAGCACCTTGGCGGCGGTGCCGGTGCCGCGCTGGACGACGTCGCGCATCATCGACACGATCTGGTAGGCGACGCGCGGATCGATCGCGCGCGGAGCGAGCACCGTGTCAGCGGGCGGGGCCGCCGGCTTCTCGGCCGGCGCCGGGGTTTCCCCGGCCTTGGGGGCCGGCTTGGCGGGCGCGGTCCTGGCGGGGCCGAGGTTGAAGCCGTCGACCACGTTCGAAACCACCACGGCCTGCGCGCCGCCGACCGCCGTGCAGCTGCGGCAGGCGGTCGCCGGCTTTTCCTTGAAGATCACCTTGTTGTCGCGGTCGCGGACTTCATCGATGAACCACGGGGTGATCCGGAAGCCGCCGTTGGCGAACACCGAGTAGCCGCGCGCGACGTCCATCGGCGGCAGCGACGCGGTGCCCAGCGACATCGACAGGTTCGGCGGCAGCAGCGCCTCGTCGATGCCGAAGTGGCTGATGTAGCGGCGCGCGTAGTCGACACCGATCGCATCGAGCAGTCGCACCGACACCAGGTTGCGCGACTGCACCAGCGCTTCGCGCAGGCGCATTGGGCCGGCGAAGTTGCCGCTGTCGTTCTGCGGCCGCCAGACCTTGCCCTGGCGCATGCGGAACACGACCGGCGCATCGAGCACGATAGATGCCGGGTTGTAGCCACGCTCGAATGCAGCCGCGTACAGGAACGGCTTGAAGCTCGATCCGGGCTGGCGCCGTGCCTGGGTGGCGCGGTTGAACTTGCTGCCTGCGAAGCTGAAGCCGCCGGACAGCGCCAGCAATGCGCCGTTCTCGGGATTCAGTGATACCAGCGCTGATTGCGCGCGCGGCAGCTGGTCGAGGCGCCAGGACACCTTGACCTCGGGCGCGGCGGCGGCTTCGGCGCCCGCTTCGACATCGGCGACGCCCGCCGTCTTGTCCTTCGCGGTGTCGCCGGCTTTCTTCACCGGTGTCTCGATCCTGCGCACGCGGACCAGGTCGCCGCGCTTGGCCAGTGCCGATGGCGCCTTGCCGGTCCAGCGGCTGGCGCTGGCGTCGAGCGTCAGCGTGCTGCCATCGGCCAGCACCACGTCGATGCTGCCGTTTCCGCTGCGCATGACCACCGCCGGCAACAGCCCGGCCTGGGCGGGGATGCGGCGCAGGCGAGCGGCCGCGGTCGCGGCGTCCTCGTCGTCGGCGAGATCGAAGTGCTGCTCGACCTTGTTCCACCCGTGGCGGTGGTCGTAGACCTCCAGTCCGTTGCGGATTGCCAGGTCGGCGGCGGCCTGCAGGGTCGGGTCGATCGTCGTGGTGACGTGGTAGCCGCGCGTCAGCACGTCACCGCCGTAGCGCGCCACCATTTCCTGGCGGACCATTTCCGCGACGTACGGCGCGTGCACCTCGATCGGACGCTCGTGCGGGCTGGCGTGCATCGGCACCGCGCGGGCCTGCGCGGCTTCCGCCTCGGAGATGAAGCCGAGTTCCGCCATGCGGCTGAGCACGTAGTTGTCGCGCCGCTCGCGGGCGCGCTCCGGATTGGACAGCGGGTTGCCGCTCGACGGGAACTTCGGGATCGAGGCCAGCGACGCCATTTCGTCCAGGTCGAGCTGGTCGAGCGTCTTGCCGTAGTAGAACTCGGCCGCCGCGCCGACGCCGTACGCGCGATTGCCGAAGAACGACTTGTTGAGGTACAGCTCGAAGATCTCGTCCTTGGTCAGCTCGCGCTCCATCTTCATCGCCAGCAGCATCTCGGCCAGCTTGCGCGAGTAGCTGTACTCGGAACTCAGGAAGATCTGGCGCGCCACCTGCTGGGTGATGGTGGACCCGCCCGGCACGCGCTTGTCTTCGGTGGTGGCGAGCAACCAGACCGCGCGGGCCACGCCCTTGTAGTCGACGCCGTGGTGCTCGTAGAAGCGCGCGTCCTCGGTCGCCAGGAAGGCCTGCTTCACGCGCTCGGGCACCTTCTCGATGTCCACCGGATAGCGCCGGGTCTCGCCGAACAGCGCCATCAGGCGCCCGTCCTTGGCGTAGACGTACATCGGCTCCTGCATTTCCATGTGGCGCAGGCTCTGTACATCTGGGAGCTTGGAGGAGACGACGAAATAGAGTGTCGCGAGGGCAAGGCCGCCCAGCAGGATCGCGGCGAAGGATGCGATCAGCGCCCAGCGCAGCAAACGGCGAAAACGTGGCATCGGTGGGAAATTCCTGTGGCGCGCATTGCGGAAGGGCGGAGGCGCGGAGTATAGAGGAGCGGGCCTTGGGACCCGCCGGGCCCGCGGTGGGGGAGTGAGGTCCGGAATGCGGGTCCGGAATGCGGCAACGGCCACGGTCCTGCGATCGAGCAGTTGCCAAGGGGTGAAAAGTCCGTTATTTAATGCAGCGGGGCACGAAGCGCGCGTAAGCGCCCGTGACAAGGGGAGAAATCGTGGGGCTCATCACAAAAAGTCAGGCACCGCTCGTCGGCGTCGACATCAGCTCGACTGCCGTCAAGCTGCTCCAGCTGTCGCGGTCGGGTGACCGCTACCGCGTGGAGCACTACGCGGTCGAGCCGCTGCCGCCCAACGCGGTGGTCGAAAAGAGCATCGTCGAGGTCGAGGCGGTGGGCGCAGCCATCCGCCGGGCGGTTTCCCGGTCCGGCACGCGCGCCAAGCAGGCCGCCGCGGCCGTCGCCGGTTCGGCGGTGATCACCAAGATCATCCCCATGCCCGCGGACCTGGACGACGACGACATGGAGTCGCAGGTCGAGCTGGAAGCGGTCAACTACATTCCGTACCCGATCGAGGAAGTGAACCTCGACTACGAAGTGCTGGGGATGATGCCGGGCAACGCCGAGATGGTGCAGGTGCTGCTGGCGGCCTCGCGTTCGGAGAACGTCGAGATGCGCGCCTCGGCGCTGGAGCTGGGTGGGCTCACCGCGCGGGTGATGGACGTCGAGGCGTTCGCCATCGAGAACGCCTTCGCGCTGCTCGCCAGTTCGCTCAACATCCCGCATGACGGCATCGTCGCGATGGTCGACGTCGGCGCGACGATGACCACGCTCAACATCCTGCGCAACGGCCGCAGCCTGTACAGCCGCGAACAGGTGTTCGGCGGCAAGCAGCTGACCGACGAAGTCATGCGCCGCTACGGCCTGAGCTACGAGGAAGCTGGCCTGGCCAAGCGCCAGGGCGGACTGCCCGAAAGCTACGAGATCGAAGTGCTCGAGCCGTTCAAGGAGGCGCTGGTCCAGCAGATCAGCCGCCTGCTGCAGTTCTTCTACGCCGGCAGCGAGTTCAACCGCGTCGACCAGGTGGTCCTGGCTGGCGGCTGCGCCTCGATCCCGGGCGTGGCCGAAATGGTCGAGGAGCAGCTCGGCGTGCAGACGGTGGTCGCCAACCCGCTGGCGCAGATGACGCTCGGACCGCGCGTGCAGGCGCATGCGCTGGCCCAGGACGCCCCGGCGCTGATGATCGCCTGCGGCCTCGCACTGAGGAGCTTCGACTGATGGCCCGGATCAATCTGCTGCCGTGGCGTGCCGAACGCCGCAAGGTGCGCCAGAAGGAATTCGGCCTCATGCTGGTCCTCGCCGCGCTGGCCGGGCTGGTGCTGTGGTTCCTGGTCAACACCTACTACAACAACCAGATCTCCGGGCAGGAAGCGCGCAACGGCTACCTGCAGGACCAGATCACCCAGGTCGACGGCAAGATCAAGGAGATCGAGGAGCTCGACAAGCAGAAGGCCCGGTTGCTGGCGCGCAAGGAAGTCATCGAGCAGCTGCAGGCCAATCGTTCGCAGATGGTGCACCTGTTCGACTCGCTGGTGCGCACCATTCCCGACGGCGTGGTCCTGACCTCGATCAAGCAGGAAGGCGAGAAGCTCACCCTGGAAGGTCGCTCGCAGTCCAACGCCCGCGTCAGTACCTACATGCGCAACCTGGAGGGGTCGGGCTGGATGACCAGGCCCGAGCTTTCGATCATCGAGGCCAAGGGCATGGTGAAGGGCCTCCCGTACGCATTCTCGCTGACCGTCACCCTGGCCAACCCCAATGCGGCCAAGGACGAGAACGGCGATGGCGTTCCCGACGCGGTTCCGCCCGTGGGCGAGACGCCGGCCAACGGCGCGACGCCGGCAGCCCCTGCCAAAGAAGGAGCCGCCTCGTGAGCCAGAGAAAGGTGAAGATCAGTGAACTCGATCTCAACAGCCCCGGCAGCTGGCCGAGGCAGTACAAGATCATCTTCTGCGTGCTGCTCGGCCTGTTGATCTTCGGCCTGCTGTGGTGGGTGGTGACCCGCGACAAGGGCGACCAGCTCAAGCAGCTCGACCAGCGCGAGACCGAGCTGCGTACCGAGTTCGAGACCAAGCAGGGCCGCGCGTCCAACCTCGAGCCGCTCAAGCAGCAGCTCGCGCAGATGGAGCAGCAGTTGCAGCAGATGCTGCGGCAGCTGCCGAGCAAGACCGAGATGCCCGACCTGATCGTCGACATCTCGCAGACCGCGCTGGCCACCGGCATCCAGAACGAGCTGTTCCAGCCCGGGCCGGAGACGCCGAAGGAGTTCTACGCCGAGAAGCCGATCGCGCTGAAGATGGTGGGCACCTACCACCAGTTCGGTGCCTTCGTCAGCGGCGTTGCCTCGCTGCCCCGCGTGGTGATCATGACGATGCACGACATCTCGCTGCGCCCGGTGAACGCCGACAAGGACCCCGCCGCCTCGATCCGCCCCAATTCCAGCCTTGAACTCGCAGGCACGGTGAAGACCTATCGCTACCTCGACGAAGACGAGGCGGCCGAGCAAGCGAACGCAGCGGCCGCGAATGCCGCCGCGCCGGCAGCCGCGGGAGGGAACTGACATGGGCATGTCGAAAACCGTCATCCGTGGCGCGCTCGCCTTCGGTCTTGCCCTCGTGCTCGGTGCCTGCGGACGCAGCGTCACCAGCGGTCCCGAGCCGGCGCCCAACCTCGAAGAGTGGGCCGCCAACGTCAAGGCCAAGCCGGCCCCGCCGCTGGATCCATTGCCGGTGATGCAGCAGTTCGAAACCTTCGAATACGCCGCCCAGGGCATGCGGGATCCGTTCAGCGATGCGTTCACGTCGCAGGACAGCGGCGGCAGTGGCCCGCGCCCGGACTCGCATCGCCGCAAGCAGACGCTCGAGCAGTTTCCGCTCGACAGCCTCGACATGGTCGGTACGATCGGTCGCGGCAACGGCGTGGTCGGGCTCGTTGTTGCGCCCGACAAGGTCGTGTACCGGGTCCAGCCCGGTGTCTACATGGGGCAGAACGACGGTCGCGTGACCGACGTTCGCGAAGATCGCATTGAACTCGTCGAACTTGTGCCGGATGGCGCGGGCGGCTGGCTTGAACGGCCGGCGTCGGTTGCGCTCGAAGACAATTGATAGGGGAAGCCTGATGACCGTTACCCAAGCGCAACACCTGCAGAAGAGCCGACGCGCCATGCCCTTGCGAGCCAGCATGGTCGGTCTCGTCGCGGGGCTGGTCTCGGCCTTCGGCGCCGTGCATGCCGAGCAACCCGCCACGACCGCGTCCTACTTCGCGGTCGCGCAGGCCGCCGCTCCCGTGGCGGTCGACCCGGCCAAGCAGGTCGCCGGAGGGCTGGCCGTTTCCAGCATCGACTTCAAGCGCGGCGACGGCGGCTCCGGCAAGCTGATCATGCGCTTCAGCGGCGATGGCGCGGTGCCCGACCTGCGCAAGCAGGGTTCCGACGTGGTCATCAACGTCGGCAACGCGAGCCTGTCGCCGGCGCTGCAGCGGCCGCTCAACGTCACCGACTTCGCCACCCCGGTGCAGCGGATCGACGCCAGCCAGGCCGGCAGCGGTTCGCAGATCGTGCTCAGCACCAACGGTCCGTTCGAATCGATGGCCTACCAGACCGGCCGCGACTACATCGTCGAGATCGTGCCGCGCGCCGCTGCGCCGGCACGCGCGGTGGGTGCGCCGCAGTCCGCGGCCCGCAGCAGCGAGGCTGATCCGCTGGAACGCAAGTACACCGGCAAGCCGGTGACCTTCGACTTCCAGAACATCGCCGTGCGCACGGTGCTGAAGCTGATCGCCGACGAGTCGCACCTCAACATCGTGGCCTCCGACTCCGTGCAGGGCGACGTGACCCTGCGCCTGGACAACGTGCCGTGGGACCAGGCCCTGGACATCGTGCTGCAGGCCAAGGCCCTGGACAAGCGCCGCAGCGGCAACGTGGTCTGGGTAGCGCCGCAGTCCGAGATCGCCACCTACGAGCAGGCCAAGGCTGACGCGCGCATCGCCATCGAAGAGCGCGCCGAGATGGTGACCGAGTACATCCCGGTCAACTACGGCAGCGCCGAGGACATTGCCAAGCTGCTGACGGACGAAAGCAAGAGCAGTGCGGGTGGCGGTGGCGCGCAGGGCGGCAGCGGTGGCAACCAGAGCCGTGGCTTCCTGTCGTCGCGCGGCAGCATCAGCTTCGACCGTCGCACCAACACCCTGCTCGTAATCGACATCCCCGAGCGCGTGGGCAACATCAAGAGCCTGGTCAGCCAGCTCGACCGCCCGGTCGACCAGGTGGTGATCGAGGCGCGCATCGTGATCGCGACCGAATCGTTCGCGCGTGAGCTGGGCGCCAAGTTCGGCCTCAATGGTGCGACCGGCAAGCCTGGTGACCGCAGCTCGCTGGGTTTTGGCAGCACCACCAACGAGTCCGGTACGAATGCGATCAATCGTGGCGATGCGGTGATGAATGGCGACCGCACCTTCGACGCCGAGCACGGCCTCAGCGTCAACCTGCCCGCTACGCTCGCAGGCGCCGGTTCGTTCGCGCTGTCGATCCTCAACGCCGGCTACCTGCTCGACATCGAGCTGTCGGCGCTGCAGACCGAAGGCCGCGGCGAGGTCATCTCCAACCCGCGGGTGGTCACCAGCAACCAGAAGGAAGCGGTGATCACCCAGGGCCGCGAGATCGGCTACATCACCGTGACCGGCGGACAGAGCAACAACGTGCCGACCGTGCAGTTCAAGGAAGCGCTGCTGCAGCTCAAGGTGACGCCCACCATCACCAACGACGGCCGCGTGTTCCTCAACATGTTCGTGACCAAGAACGAGCAGGACGGCCGCGTGGACCTGGGCGACTTCGGCTACGTGCCCACCATCGCCCGCCGCGAGGTCAACACCGCGGTGCTGGTCGACGACGGGCAGACGGTCGTGATCGGCGGCGTCTACGAGTTCAAGGACAGCAACGACGTGTCCAAGATCCCGTTCCTCGGCGACATCCCCTTCCTTGGCAACCTGTTCAAGAAGAAGACGCGCAACAAGGAAAAGGCGGAGCTGCTGGTGTTCGTCACGCCGAAGATCCTGCGGGTGGCGCAGCGCAACTGAGCGTCCTTGCCAGGACGGACCAACGGGGCCTTCGGGCCCCGTTTCCGTTTTCGACGGAGCATCGGCCTTGCGCGAGGCGTGCCGCGGGTTTCGCCCTGTCGCCAGGCGACCTTGCTGGCCGACGTTGCAGCCACGCCTACCTGAACGTTGCCCGGAACCATGGGATCGTACTTCGGTCAAACTGGGCCCGACGCCAGCCGGGCGCCGCCGCATGGTCGATCCATGGATACACCCAGCCACGACACATCACGCCTGCACGGCCTGTTCACGGCCTTGCGCGACGACCTCTCGACGCAGATCGTCGGCCAGTCCGAGCTGGTCGAGCGGCTGCTGATCGCGCTGCTGGCGGACGGGCACCTGCTGGTCGAAGGCGCCCCCGGCCTGGCCAAGACCACGGCGATCCGGGCACTGGCCGCGCGTGTCGAGGCCGACTTCGCACGGGTGCAGTTCACCCCCGACCTGCTGCCGGCCGACCTCACCGGCACCGAGGTCTGGCGCCCGCAGGACGGGCGGTTCGAGTTCCAGCCCGGTCCGATTTTCCACTCGGTGCTGCTGGCCGACGAGATCAACCGCGCACCGGCCAAGGTGCAATCGGCGTTGCTCGAGGCGATGGGCGAGCGCCAGGTCACGGTGGGCCGCCAGACCTACGCGCTGCCGCCGCTGTTCCTGGTGATGGCGACGCAGAACCCGATCGAGCAGGAGGGCACGTTCCCGCTGCCGGAGGCCCAGCTCGACCGCTTCCTGATGTACGTGCGCATCGGTTACCCGGCGGCGGATGCCGAAGGCGAGATCCTGCGACTGGCGCGCGAGCGTGCCAGGCAGAACCTGCAGGTCGAGGGCCCGGCAGTGGAACGGATCTCGCAGGCCGATGTGTTCGCCGCGCGCGCGGCGGTGCTCGACCTGCACCTCGCGCCGCAGCTGGAGCGCTACCTGATTGAACTGGTGCTGGCCTCGCGCGACGCGGCACGCTACGACCCGGCGCTGGCGCGTCGCATCAGCTGGGGGGCAAGCCCGCGCGGCTCGATCGCGCTCGAACGCTGCGCGCGTGCGCGCGCCTGGCTGGCCGGCCGCGATTTTGTCACTCCGGACGACATCCGCGCGATCGCGCCGGACGTACTGCGCCATCGCGTGCTGCCCAGCTACGAGGCTACCGCGGAAGGCTGGGACGGCGATCGCCTGGTCGCCGGGCTGCTCGACAAGGTGCCATTGCCGTGAACGCCGGGACCGGGAGGCAGGCCTGCACTGGGAGCGGCCATGGCCGCGAGCCCTCGTGGAGTATCGCGGCCATGGCCGCCCCCACAGCTGCACCCGGTCCGGCAAGCGACGGCGTCGTTCCCGCGCTTACCGCAATGATCGTGCTGCGTGCCGCCGCACCGCGAACCTGGATCGTGCCGGCGCCGTTCAATGTGTTGCCGGAACACTCGGGGCAATGCCGCCGTCGGGAGCATTGCCCTGACCTGCGGTTGACGCGATGAGCGACGGCATCATCCCCACGCTTGCCGAACTGGTCGCGCTGCGCGCCGCCGCGCAGGGCCGGCGGCCGCCGCGGCGTGGACGCCATGGCGTGAGCGGGCAAGCACCGTCGCCGCTGCGCGGGCGCGGCATGGAATACGCCGAGTCGCGCGAGTACGCGATCGGCGACGACGCGCGTCACATCGACTGGCGGCTCACCGCGCGCAGCGGCAAGCCGCACACCAAGCTGTTCCAGGCTGAGCGCGAACGGTTGACGCTGATCGTCGCCGACACCGCGCCGGCGCTGTACTTCGGCACCCGGGTGCGCTTCAAGTCGGTGCAGGCCGCGCGCGCGGGCGCGGTTGCCGCCTGGGCGGCGGTGCGCGACGGCGACCGGATCGCGGCGCTGCGCGGCAGCCTGTCCGAACCGCCGGTGCCGCCAGCGGCGGGACCGCGCGGTGCGCTGCGCGTGCTCGACGCGCTGGTGAGGTGGTATTCGCACCCGCCCGCGGACGACGGCGGCTTGGCGCTCGCCCTCGACCACGCCGCCCGCCTGCTGCGGCCGGGGTCGCGGATGGTGGTGCTGGCCGATGCGGCGAGCATCGCCGGCGTGCCCGAGTCGCGCTGGCCGGCGCTGTCGATGCACAGCGAGGTCATCGTGCTGCTGCTCGGCGACCCGCTGGAGCGCGACCCGCCACGCGCGCCGCTGCCGTTCGCCACGCCGGCGCACCGGGTGGAGCTCGACCTCGGCATCGCCGCGCAACGCCAGCGCTGGCGCAATGAATTCATCGCCCCGATCGATGCCGCACTGGCTGCGCTGCCGGCGCGCGGGGTGCGCGTGCAGGTGTTGTCCAGCGATGCCCCCAGCGAATCCTGGCTGTCGTGGCTTGCCGGGCCGAGAGCAGCCTGATGGCGATGGAGGACCTGCCGCTGCGCGATATCCATCAGCCACCGGCGCCACCATGGTGGCCGCCGGCGCCGGGCTGGTGGTGGCTGGCGGCGGCGCTGCTGGTGCTGCTGGCGTTCGGCACGTGGTGGTGGCTGCGCGTGCGACGCCGGCGCGCGGCGATCGCGCGCTTGTTCGACGAGCGCGTGCGCGCGGCGGCCACGCCGGTCGAGCGCGTCGCCGCGATGTCCGAATTGCTGCGTCGCGCAGCGCGCCGGCGCGATCCGGCGGCCGACCGCCTGCAGGGCGATGCCTGGCTGGCATTCCTCGATGGCGACACGAAGGCCGCGAACGCGGCGCGCCCGTTTTCCGATGGCGCCGCGCGCGTGCTGCTCGACGGCGGGTTCCGCCGCGAGATCGATGATGACGAAGCGGCGACTCTGCTGCCGCTCGCACGACGGCGCTATCTCGAACTGATGGCGGTGCGGCGGTGAGTGCGCTGTGGCCTGCCCTGGGCGGCGAATGGTTCGC
>Ga0307414_10001694_pt1 | contig 11473 bp, 16 predicted proteins | sample DK1Ometagenome_FD_203804 | JGI IMG/M metagenome (GOLD analysis project Ga0307414, IMG submission 203804) | Maize rhizosphere microbial communities from greenhouse at UC Davis, California, United States - DK15-O-3 | ecosystem: Host-associated > Plants > Roots > Rhizosphere > Soil | place: USA...
AAAACCAGGTCCTGCGGCTGCCTTCACCGTGAGGTTGCCGCTCAAACACAGCGAAACAAAGCTCTGCCAGCCGACAAAAAGGCAATGAGCCGGAAACAAGCGGCAGCGAAACAGCGAGCTAGGCGTAGGGCCGATCCACTCGCCGTAATGCATGCTCGCTTAAGTAGGCTGCACCGCCACGCACTTGCACAGGTTGGGGCAATCAAGACTTCGCCAACCTTCGAACAGCTTGGCTACTCCGTCGATGCATTTGTCACTCATATCGAGCGCCAATTCCTTCCGGGCATGGGCTGGCACAACATGGCGGAATGGCAGATCGACCATATTTTGCCCGTCGCGGATGCCAAGACAGAAGCCGACATCATCGCTCTCAACCAGCTATCAAACTTGAGGCCGATGTGGGCACCAGACAACAACGCAAAAAGAGCGAGGCGAACCCACCTGCTCTGACGCGGGGCGAACGAAACTGCCAATGGGTGGAACGGTTTTGTCGCATTCCCGAAGGCAAGGACGTTGGGAAGCCGGTTAGGCTGCGCCCTTGGCAGAAGCGCGAGATCCTCAAGATATACGACAACCCGGCGCGCACCCGTCGCGCCATCATTAGCTTCGGCCGCAAGAACGCCAAGACCACTTTGGCGGCGTTTCTGCTGCTTCTGCACCTGTGCGGGCCTGAAGCTCGAGCTAACTCGCAGCTCAACAGCGCGGCCCAGTCGAAAGAGCAGGCGGCCATCCTGTTCAAGCTGGCTGCGAAGATCGTTCGCATGTCGCCAGACCTCAATAGCGTGGTGATCCCGCGGGACACCATCAAGGAACTATTCTGCCCTGAGCTTGGCACGCTCTACAAGGCGCTCTCGGCCGAGGCAGCAACGGCCTACGGGTTGTCGCCAGTGTTCATCGTGCATGATGAGCTTGGCCAGGTGAAGGGGCCGCATTCGGAGCTATACGACGCCCTGGAAACCGCTGTCGGCGCGCACGAAGATCCTTTGTCGATCGTGATCTCGACGCAGGCGGCAACGGACGCTGATTTGCTGTCGGTTTTGATCGATGACGCCATTTCTGGCGCCGATCCGAAGGTGGTTTTGAGCCTATATACCGCCGATATGGCGCTCGATCCCTTCGGGGACGAGGCAATGCGGCAGGCAAACCCTGCGTTTGGGGACTTTCTCAACGCCGAATTGGTGCGGGGAATGGCCGAGGACGCGCGGCGCATGCCGGCGCGGGAGTCTCAGTACCGGAACTTGGTGCTGAATCAGCGGGTGGAAGCCACCAGCCCTTTCATTTCGCGGGCAGTTTGGGAGGCTTGCGGCGCTGATCCTGGCCCATTGGACGAGGATACGCCGCTCTATGGCGGGCTCGACCTGTCCGAAGTTCAGGATTTGACCGCTCTGGTGCTCACTGGCCAGCAAGGCGGGCAATGGGGCGTCTGGCCCACGTTCTGGCTGCCGAAAGAGGGGCTTGCCCTCAAGAGCCAGAAAGACCGGGTGCCCTATGATGTGTGGGAGAAAGCTGGAAAGCTGATCGCCGCGCCGGGCAAGACGATCGATTACGAGTGGGTCGCGGCAGAGATTTACCGGCTCGATCGGGCCTACAATATCCGCAAGATCGCCTTTGACCGGTGGAATTTCCGGCATCTGAAGCCTTGGCTGCTCAAGGCAGGGTTCACGGAAGAGCGGATCGAAGAGCTTTTCGAGGAATTTGGGCAGGGTTTCCAGTCAATGAGCCCTGCGCTGCGTGAGCTAGAGGGCGAAATTCTCAACGCCAGGCTCGCGCATGGCAATCATCCGGTGCTGAACATGTGCATGGCGAACGCTGTGGTTCAGTCCGACCCCGCCGGCAACCGCAAACTGTCCAAGGCCAAAAGCTCAGGGCGCATCGATGGCGCCGTGGCGCTGGCCATGGCCGTTGGCGTCGCTCCCATGGATGAGGGCGTTGCAATCGGCTCTTACCTTTCAACCGAGCCGCTGCTCGTCCTCTAGGAGACCTACATGGCTAACTGGTGGGCCCCCTGGACATGGTTCGGGGAAGGGCGGAGCCATGGCGACAACTTCATCCGCAACCTCAGCCTTACGGGCGGTGCGCAGCGGCATGGGATTATCGTCACCGAGCATACTGCGCTGCAGTTGTCGTCGGTTCTCTGCGCCGTCCGTGTGATCTCCGAAGGCGTGGCCCAGCTGCCACTCAAGGTCTATCGCGACGAGGTGAAGGATGGCCAGCGCTCGCGCGTGCCGGCCAAGGAGCACCCAGCCTACAACGTCCTGCATAGGCGCCCCAACTCGTGGATGACCTCTTTCGAGTGGCGCGAGCTCATGACCATGCACGCTGTCCTGCTGGGCAGCGGGTTTTCCATCATCAACCGGGTCAATGGTAACGTTGACGAGTTGATCCCTGTCCACCCTGGCGCCGTTGAGACTTTGTTCGATCCTGCCAGCAATACGGTGCGCTATCGCATCACGATCAACGGCAAACAGGCCACCTACGATCGGGACGAGATATTCCATCTGCGCGGGCCCTCGATGGACGGTGTCACGGCCCTGCCTATTGTGCGGCTGGCGGCCGAAGCGATCGGCCTAGCTCAGTCGCTGGAGAATGCACAGTCGAACCTGTCGCTCAACGGCGGGCGCCCCTCGGGCATCCTGTCGCTGGAAGGTGGCAATCTGAGCCCAGAACGCCGCTCTGAAGTCGCAGCCGCTTGGAAAGAGCAATTCGGCGCGGGCGGTAAGGGCGGGACGGCTGTTCTCGAGGCTGCCTGGAAGTATCAGGCCATGACGATGACTGCCGTTGATCAGCAGCATCTGGAAAGCCGGCGCATGCAGGTCGAGGAGATGGGCAGGATCTTCCGCGTCCAGCCGATCATGATGATGCAGTCGGACAAGGCCGCGACCTACGCCAGCGCCGAGCAGATGTTCCTGACCCACATCATCCACACCCTCGGGCCGTGGGTGGATCGCTGGGAGAACGCCCTAGATCGCGATCTGCTCGATGACGAAGACGTTTATGCTCATCTCGAAATGAAGGGCTTCATGCGCGGCTCGGCCACCGAGCGGTCGCAGTACTTCTCGCGGGCGCTGGGCTCAGGCGGTGCGCCTGCCTGGATGACCCAGAACGAGGTACGCGGACTCGAGGAGCTCGACCCGCTGCCCGGCGGTGATGAGCTATTCCGCCCATCGAACAGCGAACCCAACCCAGAAGCGAGCGATGAGGAAATCCCGCCCGCGCCAGTCAATGAGGACGACGATGAACGAGCATAAATTCATCGCTCTCGATGATGTCGAGGTCGCAGCAGATTCCCGCTCTGTGAAGGGCTACGCGTCCGTTTTCGACGGCGTGGACAGTTACGGCGACACCATCGTCAAGGGCGCCTATTCGGCCTCCATCCGTGCGGCAGGCAATCGCGGCATCCCGATGCTGCACCAGCACGATCCAGACCGCGTTATTGGCCGCTGGATGTTGCTCCAGGAGGACGAAAAAGGGTTAGCCGTGGAGGGTACCCTAACCCCAGATCACAGCCTGGCCAACGATATCTATGCCTCATTGCGCGCCGGCCATGTGGATGGCTTTTCGATTGGCTTCCGTATCCCTCCGGGCGGGTCATCTGAGCGCGCCGATGGGGTACGCGTCCTCAAGAAAATAGATCTTCGCGAGATCAGCATCGTCACATTTCCCGCAGACAGCGCCGCTCGCGCTACAGCGGTAAAGGCGAGCGATCAGACCGAACGAGAATTTGAACGGTTGCTGCTTCGCGTCATGCGGGACGCTGGTGTGGAGTTTAGCCGATCAGAGGCCATCACGCTGATGCGCGATGGATACCAAGGCCTAATCGCCAAGCGGGACGCTGGCGGAGGCGATGAAACGAGCGGCTTCCAGAAGTCACTCCTTGAAGCAATCCGTCATGCGAAAGGATAACCAGTCATGACCGAGCATCCCAATCACGAGGAGTTCGTGAAAGCAGTCCGTGACGAGGTCAAGACGACCTACGACGTCCTGGACAAGAAGAACAACGACCTGGCCGAGATGATCAAGTCGGCGATGGAAAAGGTGGACGCCAAGGCCGACACCACTGATATCGACGGCCGGATCAAGGATATCCAGCAGGAGATCAAGAAGGCAGCCGAGCGCGCCGACGAGATCGAGCGCAAGGCCAACCGTGGCCGCGGCAATGGCGAGGACGAATCCAAGTCCGTCGGCCAGCGCCTGATCGACACTGACGAATACAAGTCGTTCGTGCAGCGTCGTGGCGGCACCGCGCGCCTGGAACTGAAGGCGATCACATCGCTCGCTTCTGGCACGGCCCGCAACCCGCTGCAGACCGTGCAGTCGGTCAACGGCATCATCCGTGAGCCCGACCGCCCGCTGATGGTCCGCGACCTGCTGCCTGTCGGCACCACAAACTCGATGACCATCGAGTACCCGCGTGAAGACGTGTTCACGAACAGCGCGGCCCCTGTGGCGGAAAACACGCTGAAGCCTGAGAGCAACATCACGTTCACTGCGGCCAAGGCCGACGTGGCGACGATCGCGCACTGGATTCCTGCGTCCAAGCAGGTGCTGGACGATGCTTCGTTCCTCGCCGGCTACATCGACAACCGGCTGCGCGAAGGCCTCCGCCAGGAAGAAGAAGACCAGCTCCTGAACGGATCGGGTACCGGCGTGAACATGCTCGGCCTGATTCCACAGGCGACCGACTATGCTGCGCCGATCACCGTTGCAGACGCCAACAAGTTTGATGAGATCCGTCTCGCCAAACTACAGGTGCGCCTGGCCTTCTACCCGGCCGACGCGGTGGTGCTGAACCCGGAAGACTGGGCGGCCATGGAATTGCTGAAGGACGCCGAAGGGCGCTACCTGCACGCAGCCGTGACCTCTGGCGCCGTTCCCCGCCTCTGGGGCATGCGCGTCGTGGAAAGTGACAGCATCGCCCCTGGCGAGTTCCTCGTCGGCGCGTTCGGCCTTGCAGCCCAGATTTGGGACCGCGAGCAGGCGAACGTGCAGGTCTCGACGGAGGACCGTGATAACTTCGTGAAGAACATGGTCACGATCCGCGCCGAGGAGCGCCTCGCGCTCACCGTGTACCGGCCCAAGGCTTTCGTGCACGGCCCCTTCATCATCCCCACCCCTTAAGGGCTTAGCGCAAACAGACGGCGGGCCTCGTGCCCGCCGTTTCCACTATCAAGGAGGCCATCATGGCTGAATATCTTGCAAGACGCCGTCTCTACCGCGGCGCTGGTGACTTTGTGGCCAAGGGCGGCAAGATCGATCTGACGCCGGCCGAAGCGAGCCGTCTGCTCGAAACCCGTGCAGTGGAGGCGATCAAGGCCCCAGCCCGGAAGAAGGAAGACGAGCACGCCAACAAGGCTGAAGGCGCATCGGCTCAGAACAAGGCCAAGAAGTAAATGCACGCTCCCATCCTCGTCACCCCACCGACGACCATGCCGGTCACGCTTGAAGAAGCGAAACTGCACCTGAAGGTCGAGGGCGACGAGGAGAATGGCCTGATCAACGGCCTGATTGCCGGCGCCGTATCGTATCTGGACGGCTGGACCGGCATTCTCGGCCGCGCTCTGGTTGAACAGACATGGCGGCAGGACTTCGACATGTTCGGCTGCACTATGCGCCTCGTGCTCGGCCCTGTGAGCGAAATCGTCAGCATCACCTACCGCAACGCCGCCGGCCAGGTCTCGACCGTAGCCGACAGCGACTATGCGCTGGTGACCGACAGCCTTGGGCCGCGCGTATTTTGGGATGCAGGATATTCAGCCCCGGGTGACCTCTATGAGCAGGGCGCCGTATCGGTGACCTACAAGGCCGGTTACCCCACAACCCCGGCAGTAGAGGCCGATCCTGACGCAGTGCCGCCAGTGAGCTCCGCTGAGGCCTCTAGCACGGTTCCAGCAGCGCTCAAGGTGGCGATCCTGCTGATGGTTGGGCATTGGTACGCAAATCGCGAGACCGTGGCTGAAGGCAGCTTCTCCGAACTGCCATTCGCGGCCAATGCGCTGATTGCTCCGTTCCGCAGGATGGCCCTGTGATGCGCGCCGGTCCACTCGATCGCCGCATCACCCTCGAGCGGTACGGCATCTCCTACAACTCCGACTTCGAGCCAATCGAGGGCTGGACAGAACTGGGCAAGCGCTGGGCCTCGAAAGAGGACGTCAGCGACGGCGAGAAGGTTCGTGCAGCCCAGGTAGGCGCCAGCGTGACAACGCGGTTTCGGGTTCGCTATGACGGCTTGACCAGTACGATTACCGCGGCCGATCGACTGACCTGTGAAGGTCTTGAATACGAAATACAGGGCCTGAAAGAGTTAGGACGTCGCGAAGGGCTGGAGATCACAGCCTCTCGCTCCGGCGACAATCTTATTCCTGCAACCTGACGCCAGCCCCGCCTTCGCGGTTCTGCCCAGCGTCAAGAAAGACGACGCCAGCCCTCTCGAAAGCCTCTTGGATCGCCCGCAAGGTGCTGGACCTGGGGTCCGATCCTGCCTTCTCGACGTTCTTAATGCTCATCTCTGAAATGCCAGAGGCCGCCGCAAGGTCGGTCTGTTTCCACCCGAGCAATGCGCGGGCCGCTCGTATCTGCGCAGGCTCTATCATAGTTGCCGTCTGTAGCATGGCGCTGACCCTCATGTGAAGAAAGATAACCCCAACGGTTATTTTCATGTTGACGGTTAGCTTGATATACCCTAGGTTTAGTTTTGTAAACGCAATAGCGCATTGCCAACCCCGGCCCCGGCGCTCCGCGAGACAAAAAGGAACCTAGAAATGGCCGCAGCTGTGAAGAAAGAAGTCGGAATCGAATTGCCAGCGCTGAACATCGGCACCATGGCGGTGACGTTGATCGGCGATAGCCCGCTGATAGTCCACGCATGGTCGGCAAAGGCTAAAAAGGAAATGCTCGACAAGCAGATGGGGCGTGCCAAGGGCGCGAAGGATAAGAAGGACCCGACTGCTGACTTCGAGGCCAGCATGTATCGCCTCGCTGATGGTGGCTACGGCTTCCCGAGCGTGGCATTCAAAAACGCGGCAGTCACGGCCGGAACATCGGTTTCAGGTCTGACCAAAATCCAAGCCCGTCAGGCTTTTCATATCCTGGGAGAGGATGCAGATATTGCTGGCGCCTTCGAGGGCAGTAAGTCCCGCGTCAACCTAGTTCGTATCGACGGCGGCGATCCTGCCATGCGTGAGGACATGGTGCGCGTCGGAATGGGCACTGCCGATCTGCGGTATCGCCCTGAGTTTTCTACGTGGCGGGCGACAATTTTGGTGCGTTTCAATCAGAACGTACTAACTGAGGCTCAAATCCTCAACCTGCTAAATGTCGCGGGCTTTGCAGTCGGTGTTGGTGAGTGGCGTCCTGAGAAGGACGGCCAGTACGGCATGTTCCATGTGGCTACGGAAGCGGAGGCGGCATAATGAAGATCGCCGGTTTCGAGTTCGCAGATGGTGCCCGCTTCCAAGCAGGCAAACACCCTGATGCCAATGTGGTTGGCGTCCATATCGAAATGCTTCGAGAGAAGTTCAAAGGCGAGCTGACGCCAGACGACATTCTGGACGATGCCAAGCACGACAATTCTCCGCTCCACTCGTTCTTTGAGTGGGACGATACAGAGGCGGCGCGTCAGCACCGTCTTAAGCAGGCAAGGGGGCTCATTCGGGCAGTCGTGGCCATCTACACCAGCCCCGATAAGCCGGCCCAGCGTATGCGTGCCTATGTGCATGTGGCTGAGACGGGGACGCCGCATTATCGCGAAATGCAGCATGCCATGTCGCAGAAGAACACCCGCGAGATTGTGCTGCACAGGGCGCTGCGGGAATTGAACAACTGGAAGCGCCAGTATGGCGAAATGAAAGAATTCGCGAAGATGGTCGAGGTTATCGACCAATTGCAAATTGAAGGGCGCGCCGACAAGGCTGCCTAGGCTGGCGCGGAACCGGACGGCCCGTTCGGTTGGCGAGGATCAAGGTAGGGCAGTCAGGGCTAGGAAAGTTAGGGTAAGGCTTGGCCCTGTTTGGTGGGGCAGGCGAGGCAAGGTCAGGTCCGGCATGTTGATGCGGGGTTGGGCGCGTTGAGGCAGGCAAGGTAAGGCGAGTTGGGGCACGGCACGGCACGTTTTGGCAGGCATGGCACGGTAAGTCGCGGTCAGGTTGGTTGAGGCGGGTTTAGGCAGGCTTGGCAAGGCGAGGTGAGTTAAGGCGAGCCCCGGCGTGTTGAGGCAGGCGAGGCAAGTTGCGGCGGGTTGAGATATGCCACGGCGCGGCGAGTTGATGCAGCTAGGTAAAGGCGATCCTTCGGGGTCGCCTTTTTCTTTGAGGTAGCCCCATGAAGTTCACGGTCAAGGTCGAGGGCATGAAGGGGATAGAGGCTGCCTTGTCGCAGTTCACCCCTCGCAAACGGCGCGACATTGCCCGCAAGGCGCTCGACTATGGAGGGCAGATCACAGCACGCGTGGCCCGCTCACTGGCGCCTTGGGAAGAAGGCCATCTGAGGGAAAGCATAGACGTTTCCGGCACGCTCACCGAGCGTCAGGCGGGAATGCACGTCAAGAAGGCCGAGGTCGAGCGTTTTGTCGGGCCCGGCGCTCATCCGCAAGGTCATCTGCGCGAGTTTGGCGGGGACGGCAACGCGCCTCATCCATTCATGCGCCCGGCCTGGGCGAGCACGAAGGACAAGGTTCTGGACGCGATCGGCGACTATGCCTGGATTGAGATTGAGAAGGCCATCAGGGCCAAGGCCAAACGGGCGGCAAAGGGTCAGTGATGCAAACCAAACTAGCCGGCCTCTTGCTTGCCGACGCCACGCTGGCGGGCCTGATCGGCAATCGCGTGCAGTGGGACACTCTGCCCCAGGGCACGCCTCAACCCTCTATTGTCATGTACGTGATCAGCAGCATCAGCCATTACACCATGGCCGGCGCGGATGACTATGAGATGACCCATGTCCAGTTTGATTGTCGTGGCGCGACCGCTGCATCTGCCCGCGCCGTCGCCGAAGCCCTAGAGGCCCGTATATCTGGGTTCAAAGGCGAGTTTGGCGGTTATCGCTTCCAAGGCATCTTCATGCAGGGCCAGCGGACGCGGTTCGACAAGGATACCGCCTCTAGCTGGTTCACCGACAGCCGGGACGCGGCCATTCACTGGCAGCCCACTTAAATCGCTTGGCATCCGCCGATTTGGGTATAGAATCATCGGGCTAGGGGGCGTTGACGCGCCTGACCTAGCCCTAACCAGACCAACACGAGTGAGGTGTCAGGGTGGCTGATTCAGCTTTAGAGCAAATTAAGGTTTGCACCAAGTGCGGCGAAGCGAAGCCGCTAGGCGATTTTGACCGAAACAAGAATTGCCTGCTCGGCCGCTCTGGCCGCTGCAAAATATGCACAAAAATATGCCGGGAAGCTACGAAGGAAGCGCAAAAGGCGCGCCATAAAGCTTGGTATGCAAAGAACCGCGAAAAGCGCATCGAACAGACCAAAGAGTATCAGAAAGCCAATCCTGAAATGCGCAAGAGGGCCGCCTTGAAATGGCACCGAACGCATCCCGAAGCGTCTAAAGCGGCCAATGCGAAATTCTACCAAGACAATCCTCAGTACTCCACGCTTTGGAAGCGTGCTCACCCGGAGCGAGCGGCCGCAACAAAGAGGCGTTTTCGTGAGAGGAACAAGGATAATGCGAAAATGCGGATCGATTCCGCTGTCTCGCGGGGCATCAGAACAAGTCTGAACGATAATGGCACCAAGGGTGGCCGCCGGTGGGAGACGCTGGTGGGCTACACGATTGCTGAACTAATGGGGCACCTTGAACGCCAATTCCAGCCAGGAATGACGTGGGGGAACTATGGTGACTGGCATATTGACCACCGCATACCGCTCTCGGTCCACAACTATGAAAGCCCAGACCACTCGGACTTCCATCGGGCATGGGCACTGACAAACTTGCAGCCTTTATGGGCGCTCGACAATATCAAGAAAAGCGCAAAGCTAGCCGCGCCATTCCAACCTAGCTTGGCGATCTAGACCAACTCACAGATTCGAAGTTGTAGGCCATCCGTTCGCGGGTGGCCTTTTCCATGAAAGGAACGCCGCATGACCACAGCTCGCATCGGGTATGGGACTAAATATGAAATTTGGGATGCCAGCTTGCCTGAGCCAGCCTTTGTCGAGGTGGCAGAGGTTATCAGCGTCACCCCGGGTGAAAGTACGACTGACCGCGTCGATGCCACCCACATGCAATCACCTGGCCGCCGCAGGGAATATTTGGCTGGATTGGTCGATAGCGGGGAAGCCAGCTTGGAGATAAACTGGGTCCCGTCGAACCCAACGGATATTCTGGTGCGCGGGCTCCTCGCTTCTGGCGCGATAGTCGAGCACAGGATCACCTTCAACAATGAGGTGACATTGACTTTTGACGCTGCCGTAACCGGCTTCAGCAAAGTCATCCCGATCGACGATCGGATGACGGCAACGATTACGGTTGCTCCTTCCGGTGAAGAAACCTGGGGGACTGCTGCTTAAATGGCGAACCAGCAGAAGGGTGAAGTCGGCCTCAAGGCCGGCGATGTGACCTATCGTTTCCGCCTGACCACCAACGTGCTTTGCGAGATGGAGGACCATTTCGGCAAGACGTTCAACGAGGTCATGGCCGAGCTCGGCGAAAAGCCCAGCATGAAGGGCATGCGCGAGATCGTGCGGTTTGCCCTGAGTGAGAATGAACCCGCACCGGATGCCAAGAAGGCTGGCGAGATCATTGACGAGGCGGGTTCGATCGCCGTGACCGAGGCGCTGAAGAAGGCCATTAAACTCGCATTCCCCGATGCCAAGGAAGGTGGTGAAAACCCTCCGGTGACGGCTGGGACTGGCAAAACCTCCTAGCCGACTTTATTGCAGCCGGCTTCGCTCCAGACCTGTTCTGGCGCATCACGCCCCGCGAGATGCAAACCTACATTCGAGGCGCGGCCGAGCGCAGGCGCCTTGAACACAATGACCGCATGTCCCTTGCCTGGCACATTGCGCGTCTCAACGCCTATGCACCGCAGAAGGCCGATCGGTTCACTCCGCTCGCTGATCTCCTGAGCAGTCCCAAATCACCCCAGCAGCACAAGCAATCGCCCGACCAGATTATGGCTGCGGCGCGCGTGTGGATGGCTAACCGTCAGAGGTAGACATGGCTTCCGTTGGCTCGCTCCGTGTAGATTTGGGGCTCAACTCAGCCGAATTCCAGGCTGGGATGAGCAAGGCCGAAGCGTCCATGACCAACTTCGGCCGCAGCGCTGCCGCTGTGGGCAAGGCAACGGACGCTGTGGGGGCAACCTCTGCCCGCGTCATGGCCCGCCAGGTCAATCTGGCTTTCCAGCTACAGGACGTTGGCGTGTCGCTTGCTGGCGGCATGAACCCGCTGATGGTGGCCGCGCAGCAGGGCTCCCAGATCCTTGGCATCTACGGCATGGGGCAGGGCGGTCTAGGCGCTGCCCTGCGTGATCTTGG
>Ga0307414_10001695_pt1 | contig 11471 bp, 9 predicted proteins | sample DK1Ometagenome_FD_203804 | JGI IMG/M metagenome (GOLD analysis project Ga0307414, IMG submission 203804) | Maize rhizosphere microbial communities from greenhouse at UC Davis, California, United States - DK15-O-3 | ecosystem: Host-associated > Plants > Roots > Rhizosphere > Soil | place: USA...
TTCCATAATGATGATCAAAGCGAGGATGATCCTGATTTCGGTAGGGCCAACTAGACCTGCATCAATGCTGTAAATGTCGGTGATCTTATAACGGAGTTGTGAAATGATCATTGCCCAGCCATAAAGGACCACAAAAACAAAGGCAATGAGTTCATATTCATTTCTTGCATAAACGAGGTAGCCTAAGCCAATGAGTACGGTGCTGACCCAGTCCATGATGATGTCTAATGAAAAACCATACCATTTGCGGGGGATATTCCTATAATATGCAATCCTGCCATCCAGTGAATCGCCAAACCAGTTAATGGCCAGCCCCAATACACCAAGCAACAGGTATTCTCTGGTAATATAAGTGGCAAGGATGAACCCGAGCAGTACCAATACGGAACCTGCAGTCCCTATAAAGGTGAGCATATCTGAAGTAATAAAAGAAGGAACCCGTTTCACGAGATAGGAAATGGTGCTTTGTTCCACACCACTTAAAATATTAGTTCTCTTTCTATCCTGGAATATTCTTTTTAAAATACTGTTGTCGCCGGTTCCCGGACGCACTTCTTCTCTCAATTTGTTTTCTTCCATTCAGGCTTTATAAAAATATTCTTTGCGAATATCCCGCAAAAATATGTAAATGAATCCTGACTTTAAGGAAAAAAAAGTTAAATGTTAGGTAGATGTAGCAATTAGATGACTGAAATTCTTCGATTTGTAATTTTTCTTTAAAAAGTCTATGAAATTAGTAGTCTTTATTGTATCTTTGCTGACAGTAACTGTTCTTACATTTATTTACTTATCCAGAAAGACTGAGGGAAAGGCCCTGTGATGTCTTAGCAACCTGTTGAATAATAAGGTGCTAATTCCTGTCCGCAAAATTGCGGAAGAGATAAGTTGTTTGAAACCCATGCTTGTGGTTTCTCTTTGACTCATCCATTGCCTTATTTCTCGAGCTGATTAAGTAGATTTTTATTCATCTATTAAACCCATTAACATGAGAATTTATCTAGACAACGCTGCAACAACACCTTTAAACAGAGAAGTATTTTTGGCCATGGAGCCATATTTATTTGAAAACTTCGGTAATCCTTCTTCCTCTCATTTCCATGGGAGGGAAGCAAGAGTGGCCATCGAGCAATCCAGGGGGATTATTGCAGATTTGTTAAATGCAACACCACGCCATATCGTTTTTACCTCAGGAGGTTCAGAGGCAGACAATACGGCCATTCTTTCGGGCATCCGTACCCATAACATCCGCTTAGCGATCACTACTCCTTTTGAACATCATGCTGTACTTCATACCTTAAAAGCCCTGGAAAAAAATGGAGAAATCCGGATTGCCTATTTGAAGCACGATGAAAGAGGGAACATTTCTCTTTCTCATCTGGAACAACTCCTTTCTGCAAATGAAAAGGCTTTTGTTTCCGTAATGCATGGAAATAATGAGATTGGAAACCTCAACGACATCGAATCTATTGCTGCGGTCTGTAGAAAGTACCGGGCTGTTTTTCATTCAGATACGGTTCAATCTATGGGCCAGTACCGGTACAATACCCAATCTTTAAATGTTGATTTCCTTGTTGGATCTGCACATAAATTTCATGGACCAAAAGGAGTGGGCTTCCTTTACCGGAATACTGCTCATGAATTGCAGCCACTGATCAATGGTGGTGCTCAGGAATACAAGCAACGGGCAGGAACAGAAAATGTAACAGGCATTGTGGGATTGGCGAAAGCATTGGAAATCGCGTACAGAAACCAATCGGCCAATCAAAAGCACTTCATCAAATTGAAAGAAAGGATGATTTTTAAGCTGACAGATAGAATTCAGGGAATTTCCTTTAATGGGAATTCAGCACAAAATCATGGAACTTTAAATAGTGTCTTAAGTGTTTCCCTTCCGGATCTGCAAAGTGGGATTAGTCCACTTCATTACCTGGATCAGCATCAGATCTCCGCTTCTGGAGGTAGTGCCTGTAACAGTCATTCCGGCGCCGGATCGCATGTGCTTTCTGCCCTGGGTTATGATTTCAGCAGACCGACCTTGCGCTTTTCCTTTAGCCGTTACAATACGGAAGAAGAAATCGACTATACGGTTGAAAAATTAGCCGGCTTATATATTAAAGAAGCATTGTTGGAAAAGGCTGAGGCCTATTCATAGCAGGGAAGTCCGGAATTTATTGCCCCCAATAAGCAGTCTGTTTTTTGGTTCTGTTTTGCTTATTGGGGGAATTTGATTGGCTAACTCTTTTTTGATTTTAGCTAACTCTTCTTTAATTCAATGACGGTAATCTCCGGCCAGATGCCAACCCTTCCGGAGAAGCCGAGAAAGCCGAAGCCTCTGTTGATGTTCAGATATCTGCCATTTTCTGAGGCAATACCTGCCCAATGTGCATATCTATACTTGACCGGACTCCATTTTATCCCAAATGCTTCCATTCCGAATTGCATTCCATGCGTATGACCCGATAAGGTCAGGTGGATTTTTGAAGGCCATTTTTTAACTTCCGCATCCCAGTGTGTCGGATCATGAGAAAGCAATATTTTAAAACTTTGGGAATCAACACCCTGAAGCGCTTTTTTAAGGTCTCCACGTTCACCAAACCCAATTCCCCAGTTTTCAACACCTGCAAGGATCAGCTTCTGTCCATTCTTTTCGAGTTCCACATGTTCATCTAACAACAAGCGGTAACCCATTTCTCCATGGTGCCTTTTTAAATCCTGTAGGTTGGCTTGTTTAACAGATTCATTTTCCCATTTCACATAATCTCCATAATCATGGTTTCCGAGGATGGAAAACTGGCCATAAGGAGCCTTTACTTGCGAAAAATGTCCCATCCATGGCAGAATTTCATCTGCTTTATTATTGACCAGATCTCCGGTAAACACAAATAAATCTGAGTTTTGTGCTTTAATCAGATCTATCCCTCTTTGCACAGCTTTGGCATTCTTAAAGCTGCCTGCATGTACATCTGAGATTTGGGTAATGCGGAAACCATCAAAGTTTTCCGGCAGGTCCTCAAAGTATAAAGTATGTTTAATCACCCGATAGGCATATTTGCCTTTGATAATACCATATAAGAAAATGAGGACGGTGATCACAAACAGCAGCAGGCCAAATTCCACCCAGTAGACATTTCTTGCCCCTCCGGTAATCAGGCGATAGCCATCGCCAAGGAATAAGACAACGATAAAGACGAGTTCACTGGCCAGTAAAACAAGGAAGGTATGGGTGGTGATTTTAAAAAAGATGTCCATTCCATTGTCGCGCATCCTTTGAATGGAATAAATCAGCGCCACGGTAATGAAAATGATAAAACCCCAAAAAATAGGGCTGAGCCAACTGCTGAGGGTTAACGTCTGGATTCCGGAGAGTACATACCAGTTTAACAAAAAGACGAATGCAGTGATAATTGCAAAGGGTAAAAGATTGATTTTTCTCTTCATAGAAATTTAAAACTAAATAAAAGTACAGCATCATCATTGATTTAATGCGCCGCATCGCCAATTTGACATTGTCAGGAGGATTGAACCCAGGCTAAGTTCGTACCAGTCAAGGCTTAATAAGGAAAAAAGACTACTTTTTGTTTGCGTTGATTGTAAATTAACTTACTGTAATACAGTTTATTGCATATTTTTTACAAATGCTATGTACTACTAAGCCTATATACTTTATATATTTGCTGTATGAACCAAACAATCTACAACGGAAATCTAATGTTTACCCACTGCATGTGTAGGTAATGATTTCGGCTGTAGAGAAATAAAAATATTTAAAAGCTTCTTCAGTCTCCCAGACAGAAGGAGCTTTTTTTAAATAAGACCAAACGTACTATGCAAAGTTTTAGAACAGAGTTAGAAAATCCTGTCGTAGAAAAGGATATCATTGATCTGGAGAAAAAGATCAGGGACTTCCGCGAAGGGAAAATCCATGAGGAGAAATTTAGAAGCCTGCGTTTAGCCCGCGGTGTTTACGGACAAAGACAGCCGGGTGTACAAATGGTGCGGATTAAGCTGCCTTTTGGAAAAGTAACCTTTAAACAACTCTTACGCATTGCTGATGTTTCTGATGAGTATGGAAGTGGAAATTTACATTTAACCACCAGACAGGACATCCAGATTCATTACGTGAGTTTAGACAGAACGCCTCAACTATGGCAGGAGCTGGAACGCGACGATGTAACGATTCGTGAAGCTTGTGGAAATACCGTCAGAAATGTAACCTCTTCACCGGATTCGGGAATTAACCCGAACGAGTTGTTCGATGTTTCCCCTTACGCGCATGCTTTCTTTACTTACTTCCTGAGGAATCCTATTTGTCAGGAGATGGGCAGAAAGATCAAGTTCTCTTTCTCTTCTGATGAAAAAGATACCGCATACAGCTACATTCACGATCTTGGTTTTATTCCTAAAATAAACGAAAAAGGAGAACGCGGTTTTAAAGTGATGTTGGGCGGGGGACTAGGGGCACAACCTTTTTTGGCCAGTTTTGTACATGATTTCCTTCCTGAAGATCAGATCATTCCTTATGCAGAATCTGTGTTGAGGGTATTTGACCGTTATGGAGAACGTACCAACCGCAATAAAGCACGTCTTAAATATTTGGTTCAGAAACTTGGTCTGGAAGAACTATTGCGTTTAATCGACGAAGAAAGAATTGCCAATAAGTCTAAATCCTATCCGATCGACAGAGATGCGGTTCCTTTGCCGGAGCCTCCGGCTTTGCTGGAATATCCTCATTTGGACGTGATCGATACCCTGGATTACCAACACTGGCGCGCAACGAACGTGGTGGAGCAAAAGCAAAAAGGCTTTTATGGCGTATACGTTAAAGTTCCTGTGGGAGATATTAAAACGGACCGTGCCCGTAAGCTGGTGGAAGGAATTTCCCCTTACGTTGCCGATGAAATCCGCATCACTCAAAACCAGGGCTTATTATTGAAATTTGTTAGAGAAGCTGCTTTACCTTCTCTATATTTAGAACTGAAAGCATTGGATTTTGCAACCCCGGGATTTGACAGCATCGGTGATGTGACCACCTGCCCGGGAACAGATACCTGTAACCTTGGAATTTCCAATAGCATGTCGCTATCGGTTGCCCTGGAAGAAGTGATCTACGAAGAATTCCCGGAATTGATCTACGATAAAGAAATCAAGATTAAAATCAGTGGATGTATGAACTCCTGTGGTCAGCATGGCCTCGCACATATCGGATTTCATGGCAGCTCGGTGAAAGCCAATGGAAAAGTGGTCCCTGCAGTACAGGTGATGCTTGGTGGCGGTACCGTAGGTGATGGGATTGGAAGAGTTGCAGAGCGGGTGATTAAAGCACCGTCAAAACGTGCAACATCGGTGCTGAGAACCATCCTGAATGATTACGCCGGCAATGGCGCGGCAAGCGAAAGCTTCCACCATTATTACGACAGGCAAGGGAAGGATTATTTCTATCAGTTGTTAAAGCCACTGGCAGATTTGACTAACCTGAAAGATGAAGAATATGTGGACTGGGGACATGAGGAAATCTTTAATACCGCGATCGGAGTAGGAGAATGTGCCGGAGTGGTGATTGATCTTGTTGCAACCTTGTTATTAGAAGCAGGTGAAAAGCTGGATTGGGCGAGAGCCTCTTATGCGGCAGGAGCGTGGTCTGATGCGATTTACCATACCTATGCCGTCTTTGTAAACAGCGCTAAGGCTTTGTTACTGGATAAAGGGGTAAGCAGCAGTACACAGATTGGTGTCATCCGTGAGTTTGATACAAATTATGTAGAAACAGGCGAGGTTAAACTGGAAAGTACTTTTAATGAGCTTGTCCTGCAGATCAACAAGAATGAGCCTTCAGAAGAATTTGCTACGGCTTATTTAAATGAAGTGGAGAATTTTTATAAACAGATTACCGCAAAAAGAGAGGAGAAAATCTAATGATCACTCAAAATATAAATCATAAAGAACCCAGGATTACCCTGGTAGGTGCCGGACCTGGTGATCCTGAATTGATCACAATGAGGGGTGCCAATGCCTTGAAATCAGCAGATGTCGTACTGTACGATGCTTTAGTGAATGAAGGCATATTGGACTATGCAAGTCCGGATGCGATTAAGGTTTATGTAGGTAAGCGCTCGGGGGAACATTCCTACGCCCAGGATGCGATTAATAAACTGATGGTAGATTATGCTATTAATTACGGGCATGTGGTGCGCTTAAAAGGGGGTGATCCTTTTGTTTTTGGCAGGGGATATGAAGAACTGGATTTCGCGGCTGGTTATAGTATTCCCGTAACTGTTGTTCCGGGTTTATCGAGTTCGATCTATGTACCCGGCTTACAACAAATTCCGGTTACACACAGAGGATTAAGTGAAAGCTTCTGGGTCGTAACAGGAACCACGACCTCGGGAAAGATTTCTAACGATCTTTATGAAGCCGCAAGGTCAAAAGCAACAGTAGTGGTGCTGATGGGCTTAGGTAAGCTTAAAGAAATCGTGAAGCTTTTCCAGAACGAAGGAAAGGGTGAACTTCCTGTAGCTGCGATTCAAAGCGGTTCTACGGAAAATGAGAAACTGGCCATCGGCATTGTGGATACCATTGTAGAAGTGGTGGAAGAAAAAGGAATTGAAGCCCCTGCATTACTGGTTTTTGGAGAAGTAGTTTCTCTACATCCTTCTTTCCAGCCGATCAGAGAATTTTTCAACACACTTAAAGCCGAACAATAAGCGATATGGAAGGCAACCAGTTATTTCCTGTCTTCATTAAACTGAATACGATACATACGTTGCTGATTGGTGCAGGACCGGTGGGACTGGAGAAATTGTCGGCCATATTAACAAATAGTCCGGAGGCCAGAGTCACGGTGATTGCATTGGATATTTTACCCGAATTGCAGGAGCTGGCCAAAGGTTATGAAAAAGTAAAGCTGATCCAAAGGGCGTTTAGCCCCGCAGATCTGGATGATGCAGACCTGGTGGTTGCTGCAACAAATAATGATGCACTCAACCAGCAAATCAGGAAAGAAGCAGACGGGCGTAACCTGTTGGTAAACTTTGCGGATAAGCCTGACCTTTGCAATTTTTACCTGGGCTCCATCGTAAAAAAAGGAGATTTGAAAATTGCGATCTCCACCAATGGGAAATCGCCGACGATCGCAAAGCGGTTGAAAGAGGTGCTAAATGATAATTTGCCGGAAGAACTGAACGATACGCTGCAGCAAATGGCGGCACTGAGAAATACACTGAACGGGAACTTCAGCTCGAAAGTTAAAAAGCTAAATGAGGTGACCGCCATTCTGGTAAAACAGAAAAGCGAGGATAAGGTAAAGAAGAACTTCAAATGGCTAATCTGGACTTCGATTATTTTTTCTTTTGCGATTGTCATCACTGCTTTCTGGCATAAAGAACCGGAATTTCAGGCCTATATATCGCAGCTGAACCCGATGTTTTATTGGTTCCTGATCGGTGGGTTTATCTTTGCAATGATCGATGGTGCCATTGGAATGTCGTACGGGGTGACCTCTACTTCCTTCTCTCTGGCCATGGGTGTTCCACCTGCGTCAGCCAGTATGGGAGTACATTTATCAGAAATATTAAGTAACGGAATCGCCGGATGGATGCATTACCGTTTTGGAAATGTGAACTGGAAGCTATTCCGCATCTTATTGATTCCCGGAATTATTGGGGCAGTAACAGGTGCTTATTTGCTGTCTTCACTGGAGCATTACAGCCATTATACCAAGCCATTGGTTTCCTTATATACGCTGATTTTAGGAGTGGTAATTCTTTCCAAAGCGTTTAAGTTAAACCGCAAGCATAGAGACCCGAAAGGTAAAATTAAAAAGATCTCCCTCTTGGGGTTATTTGGTGGGTTTATTGATGCTGTTGGTGGTGGCGGATGGGGATCCATCGTTTTGTCGAGCTTAATTGCGGGAGGAAGAAATCCAAGATTCTCTCTGGGAACGGTAAAAATTACCCGTTTCTTCATTGCTTTGATGAGCTCGCTGACCTTTATCACGATGTTAAACGGTGCGCATTGGGAAGCGGTTGCCGGTTTGGTGATCGGAAGTGCGTTGGCATCGCCGATTGCGGCAAGGGTTTCCAATAAGATTTCCGTGAAGACCATTATGGTGTCGGTGGGAGTACTCGTGGTTTTAGTCAGCCTTCGCAGCATCATCAATTTTATCCTTAAACCCGTATAGTCATGAAAGTAGATTTAGCAGAAATAGCAGCACAAATAAAAGATAAAGATCCTGTGGAAGCGCTGAGGTATTTTGCCATCACTTACCCTGGGAAAATAGTTTTCTCTACCAGTTTCGGATGGGAAGATCAGGTGATCACACATATGATTTTTTCCAATGATATTCCAATAGAAGTGTTCACCCTGGAAACAGGCAGGCTCTTTCCTGAAACTTATTACGTGTGGAACAGGACGCTGGAGAATTATAAAAAGCCGATCCTGGCCTACCATCCTCAGGCGGAAGCCTTGCAGGAAATGGTCAATGCCAAAGGACCAAACAGCTTTTATGAAAGTGTAGAAAATAGAAAAGAGTGTTGTCATATCCGTAAATTGGAACCATTAAAACGAGCACTTAGTGGTAAAGATTGCTGGGTGACGGGAATCCGTTCCGAGCAGTCTTTAAACAGACATGATATGGCCAATATAGAATGGGATGCACAAAATGAGTTGTTAAAGTTCCATCCCATCTTCTTCTGGTCGCTGGAAGAAATAAAAGCCTACATAAAAAAACACAACATCGTATACAACACCCTGCACGATAAAGGATTTCCGAGCATCGGATGCGCCCCTTGTACCAGAGCAGTACGGGAAGGCGAAGACTTTAGAGCCGGGCGCTGGTGGTGGGAAGATCAATCAAAGAAAGAATGTGGTTTACATGCCACTTCGTAATTAAAAGAAAATGAGTAAGTATAATTTAGATTATTTAGACGAACTGGAGGCCGAGGCGATTCACATCTTACGTGAAGTAGCGGGGCAATTTGAAAAACCAGCATTGTTATTCTCCGGAGGTAAAGATTCCATCACCCTGGTGAGGCTTGCTGAAAAAGCATTCCGTCCGGGAAAATTTCCTTTTCCATTAGTGCATATTGATACCGGACATAACTTTGAAGAAACCATTGCTTACCGCGATAAAATGGTAGAGCGACTGGGCGAAAAACTGATTGTTGGTCATGTTCAGGAATCTATTGACCAGGGGAAAGTAGTGGAGCAAACCGGAAAAAATGCCAGTAGAAATTCATTGCAGACAGTCACCCTTCTAGATACGATTGCCAAACATGGTTTTGATGCCTGTATTGGTGGAGCAAGAAGAGATGAAGAAAAAGCAAGAGCCAAAGAAAGAATCTTCTCCGTAAGGGATGAATTCGGACAATGGGATCCTAAGCGTCAGCGTCCGGAGCTTTGGAACATCTATAACGGTAAGATCCATAAAGGAGAAAACGTAAGGGTATTCCCAATCAGCAACTGGACAGAATTGGATGTATGGAACTATGTGAAAAGAGAAAATATCGATCTTCCTTCCATCTATTTCGCGCATTACAGGGATTGTATCACCAGAAACGGACAACTCATGGCAGCTTCCCCATTCCTGAATATGGATGATGAAGATGTTGTAGAAAATAAGAAAGTTCGTTTCCGTACGGTAGGAGATATGAGCTGTACTGCAGCAGTAGAATCTGAAGCAGACGAAATAGGAGATATCATTGCCGAGATCAGTGTATCAAAAATTAGTGAACGTGGAGCCCGCATGGACGATAAAGTATCTGAAGCTGCTATGGAAGACCGCAAAAAAGGAGGGTATTTTTAATGAATTTATTGAAATTTTTTACCGCAGGAAGTGTGGACGACGGAAAGAGCACGCTTATAGGAAGACTGCTTTACGATACAGGTTCTATTTTAGCCGATCAGCTGGAAGCTTTACAGCAATCCAACCGTAAGAATGACGACGGAACCATTGACCTTGCCATTCTAACAGATGGGTTAAGAGCAGAAAGAGAACAAGGAATTACCATTGATGTGGCCTACAAGTATTTCCAAACGGACAAACGTAAGTTTATCATTGCAGATACCCCAGGTCATATTCAATATACCAGAAACATGGTTACCGGTGCTTCTACGGCTAAACTGGCCATCATCTTAATTGATGCAAGAAATGGAGTTGTTGAGCAAACCATCAGACATTCCTATCTTGTTTCTTTGCTCGGTATTGAACATGTTGTGGTAGCCTTAAACAAAATGGACATGGTAGATTACAGTGAAACAGTATTCACTGCCATCACTGAAAAATATAAAACACTTGCCGCAGAGCTTAAGCTGAAGGACGTTACTTTTATTCCGGTAAGTGCGCTAAAAGGAGACAATATCGTTCATGAATCTAAACATATGGAATGGTATCAGGGACGTAGTTTATTACACTTCCTGGAAACTGTAGATGTGGAAGATAAGCAAAGCTATAACCTGGCCAGAATGCCTGTTCAGTGGGTGGTAAGGCCACAAACTGATGAACTTCACGATTACAGAGGCTATGCAGGAAGAGTGCTGAGCGGTTCTTTTAAGGTAAATGATAAGGTAACGGTGTTGCCATCAGGAAGCAGCTCTGTGATTGAAAGAATCGAAATCTTTGACCAGCGACCAGAAGAGGTGCATGCCGGACAATCGGTTACCCTTCATTTGAAAGATAACGTAGATATCAGCAGGGGCGATGTATTGGTAAATGCGGATCATTTGCCTCAGAATTCCAGACTTATCGAGGCAGATGTTTGCTGGATGGATACGCGTCCACTGGATGAGAGTATTACTTATTTGTTACAGCATAATAGTAAGGTCACTAAGGCAAAGATTAATGAGATTGTTTATAAAGTTGATATCAATACTTTGGAAAAGCAAAGCGCGGTTGATTTTAAACTTAACGACATCGGCAGGGTGGTGATTAAGACCGCTGATGAGCTGGCTTTTGATCTTTATACGGACAATAAGGCTAATGGTGCTGCTATTTTGATTGACAGCAGAACGAATTTGACAGTAGCGGCGCTGATGTTCAGAGCTGTTGCGGATTAGATTTGTTGTTGTTGATCTCTGTTGATTTGTATCCCTTTTTAACAGTATTGTTTTTAGAAATATTACTTTAAAAAAAGAAGCATTACTAATCAAAGGCTGGAATCTTTTGCGCTGAAGGAGCGCAAATCTTCCTATGCCTTTTCTTAGAACGCTTCTTTTTTTTTGATAATTACTCCATGAAAGACAGGTCGGCATTCCGGTTATAGACCATGATTTTTCCAATTTGATCGGCTATTTCTTTTCCATTGATCAGTTCTACTAAATGGAGGGCGCCATCTAATCCAGAGGTGATTCCTGCTGTGGTTAGCAATTTTCCATCTTCGATGAAACGAACTTTTTCGACGATTTCTATTTTAGGGTTTTGTTTGAGCAGATCCAGGGCAAGGTAATGGGTGGTGGCTTTCTTTCCGTCCAGAATCCCG
>Ga0307414_10001696_pt1 | contig 11470 bp, 12 predicted proteins | sample DK1Ometagenome_FD_203804 | JGI IMG/M metagenome (GOLD analysis project Ga0307414, IMG submission 203804) | Maize rhizosphere microbial communities from greenhouse at UC Davis, California, United States - DK15-O-3 | ecosystem: Host-associated > Plants > Roots > Rhizosphere > Soil | place: USA...
CGAGCCAAAGGCGATGGTGAAGTCATAAATCTTGTCGCTATCGAGCATCCGCCCGGCAAGCTTCGTCGCCTCTCCAACGGCGATCGGCAGCACGCCAGTCGCCAGCGGGTCCAGCGTGCCGCCATGCCCCACCTTGCACTTGCCATGCCCGGCCTCGCGCAGCGCGCGCTTCACCTTGCTCACGCCGTGCGTGGAGCCAAGGCCGATCGGTTTATCGAGGATGAGCCAGCCATGCAGCGGCGTGGGGATGGGGTCAGTTGTGGCCATAGCGAAGCGCCATAGCCGCGCTTGTCGCTGCTGTCAGGTGCAGCGTTACTTGGCGGGCGGCGGCCCACTCTGCACGAGGGAGCTCAGCGGATAGCGCGATCCCTGCACGATCAGCACGCCAAAGCGGTCGAGCCTGTCCGCGCCCTTGGTCTCAAAGCCGATCTTGGTGGCAAAGGGCAGATCCGGCGCAGGCACTGCCAGTGTCGCCAGATACCATTTGCCGCTGGCGTCCTGCACATAGATTTTGCTGTCGCCATCAGCCTGCCAATCGCGCACACCGCCCTGATTGGCGAATGGCAGCGATGTCTCGGCAGAACCCTGCGCATAGGCAGGCACGCTGGTGAAGCCAGCCAGCGCCAGAACCGCAAGCCCCACCACGGCGAGACTGGATGTGCGATGGCGCATGATGGGCCTTGCGAATTGATGTGGCAAACTACTCATGCTGCCTCTCTAGCATGTTCCGGGTGAAGCGGGAATGAACGGTTCATCGTGTGCGAAAAACGTCTTGCCGCCAATCTCAGGCGACGCGAAATATGAAGGCTGACCTACCACCACCCCCCACCGTCATTCCTGCGAACACAGGAATCCAGTCAACCTATCAAAACAGCGCGAGATCGAACCCGAGAAGCTGGATTTCCGCGTTCGCGGAAATGACGGACGAGATGGCACTCTAGGGCTGCGCTAACGCCTGATCTACTCAGCGAATACTCAACCAAATCCCATCGCCTCACTAAAATGCCGCCGACACAGCGCAACATAGCGATCATTCCCGCCAATTTCCGTCTGCCGCCCTTCCAGCACGGCATTGCCATCCTCATCCACCCGCAAATTCATCGTCGCCTTGCGCCCGCAATGGCAGACGGCCTTCAGCTCGATCAGCTCATCGGCAATGCCCAGCAACACCGCCGATCCGCCAAAAAGCTGCCCCTGAAAATCCGTGCGCAATCCATAGCAAAGTACCGGAACATTGGCCTGATCCGCCACCCGAGCCAATTGCCAGACCTGTTGAGGCGAGAGGAACTGCGCCTCATCCACCATCACGCAAGCAATCGGCGCTGCACCATGCGCGCTGACGATCTCGCCGTATAAATTAGTAGAGGCATCAAAGCGGCAGGCATCCGCGCTCAGGCCGATGCGGCTCTCAATCGCGCGGTCCTTGCCGCGATCATCAATGGCAGAGGTCCACAGCATCGTCGCCATGCCCCGCTCGTGATAATTGAACGCCGCCTGGAGCAAAGTCGTGCTCTTGCCCGCATTCATCGCCGCATAATAGAAATAGAGTTTAGCCATCAGCGCTTGCTATACACACTGTGGCGGCCAAGCCAGTCCGGCAGCATGATCGCGCACAGCCGATGGCCATTCGCGCGTCAGTGCATCGAACTTTGGCCGGTCATCTGCATAAAGCGCGCGGATTGCTTCCTCGAAACCGGGACGGTCCCCAGCAATGGCGGACAGGAACCTGTAAGCCGCGTCTCTCCCCGCTGCGGGTGTCGGCGCCTCGCGCATCGCGTTCTCGATCAGGCGACGCAAGGCTGCCGAGGCCCCGCCCCGCTGCGCCGTCAGCCAGTCCCAATGACGTGGCAACAGCGTCACTTCCCGCGCCGTCACGCCCAAGCGCGGGCGCCCCCTGCCGCGTGCCGGCTCTTCAGCTTGCGCACGTAAATCAAGGTCCACTTGCATACCCGTACTATCGTCAAACACGAGCAGATCGGAGGCGCGCGGCAGGGCTTCCATGGCTCGCAATGTCTCAGCGACATGCGCGCGTGAGCCCGCGGCGAGCCACATGTCATTGGCAAAGGCGGTATAGGTCGTCATCTGCATTTCCCTTTCAGGACATGCATTTATACCCGGATGATAATATCGGCAATATTACCCGGATATTATTTCGCCGATTCTATTCTTCGTCCGGCGTCGCCAAATCCTGCGCAACTTTAGGCGAGCGCAGCAGCTTGTCGATGTGGCTGCCTTCCTCAAAGCTCTCATCGCCCTGAAAGCGCAGCTTGGCGGCGAATTTCGTCTTCACCCGCTTGGCAACTTCGCGCTGGAGATAGGCAGTGTTGGTGCGCAGCGCCTTGAGCACCACCTCTTCATCCTTGCCGAGCAAGGGCTTCACGAACACGACTGCGTGCTGGAGATCGGGCGACATGCGCACTTCGGTCACGCTCACCAGATGGGTGGCCAGCACATCATCATGCACATCGCCCCGCTGGAGGATTTCCGCCAGCACATGGCGCACGGCCTCGCCCACGCGCAACGCGCGCACGTTAGGACTGCCATCGCTCTCAGATCGTGCCATTTCCGCCCTCCCTGGCGAACGGGTAGCCGCCGCGCCTCCCCCAGATGAGGGCAAGGCGCGGCCGGGCCATCTTGTTCAGCGCACCGCCGCGATCAAAGCGTGCGGATGCGCTCTTCGACCTCGAACACTTCGAGCGTGTCGCCAGCCTTGATGTCATTGGTATCCTGCAACAGCACACCGCATTCGAGACCCGCACGGACCTCGTTAACGTCATCCTTGAAGCGACGCAGCGAGGCGATGGTCGTGGCCGACACGATAACATCGTCGCGCGTGAGGCGCGCATTGAGCCCCTTGCGGATGAAGCCATCGAGAACGAGCAGACCAGCGGCCTTGTCCTTCTTGCCTGCCGGGAACACTTCGCGGACTTCTGCGCGGCCAACGATCGTCTCGATCCGCTCGGGAGCAAGCTGGCCGGACATCTCCGCCTTCACTTCCTCGATCAGGTCGTAGATCACGTCATAATAGCGCAGTTGCACCTTATCGCGTGTGGCGAGCGCCCGTGCCTTGGGGTTGGGGCGCACGTTGAAGCCGATGAGCGGCGCCTTGCTGGCAGCCGCCAGCGTCACATCGCTCTCGGTGATCGCGCCGACGCCGGAGTGCAGCACGCGCACCTTGATCTCGTCTGTGGAGGCGCGGTTGAGCGATCCGATGATCGCCTCGACCGTGCCCTGCACATCGCCCTTCACCACGATCGGATATTCGATCATGCTGGTGTTGAGCGCCGAGAAGAGATGCTCGAAGCTGGTTGCCGCGCTCGTCGTGCGCTTGCGGGTGGCAAGCTCCTGACGATACAATGCAACTTCGCGAGCGCGCGCCTCATTCTCGACGACGCTGAGCTTGTCGCCAGCCATTGGCACGCCGGTCAGGCCAAGCACCTCGACAGGTGTCGAAGGCCCGGCTGTTTTGATCGACTGGCCCTTGTCGTTGGTCATCGCACGGACCTTGCCCGATTGTTCGCCAACCACGAAGATATCGCCCAGCTTGAGCGTTCCACGACCCACGAGGATCGTCGCGACAGGACCGCGGCCCTTGTCGAGCTTCGCCTCGATCACAGTGCCTTCGGCAGCGCGATCAGGGTTTGCGCCGATTTCGAGCAGTTCGGCCTGAAGCAGAACCTTGTCGATCAGATCATCGAGACCGATCTTCTTGAGCGCGGAAACTTCCACGTCCTGCGTATCACCGCCCATATATTCGACGACGATTTCATGCTCGAGCAGACGCTCACGCACCTTTTTCGCATTGGCTTCGGGCTTGTCGATCTTGTTGATCGCAACGATCATCGGCACGCCAGCCGCCTTGGTGTGGCGGATCGCTTCGATCGTCTGCGGCATCAGGCCATCGTCAGCCGCGACCACAAGGATCACGATATCGGTGACATTGGCGCCGCGTGCGCGCATTTCTGTGAACGCTTCATGGCCCGGCGTATCGAGGAAGGTGATGATCTCACCGCCCTTGGTCGTGACCTGATAGGCACCGATATGCTGGGTGATGCCACCGGCTTCGCCAGCAACAACATCAGTTCCGCGCAGGGCATCGAGCAGGCTGGTTTTGCCATGATCGACATGGCCCATGATCGTGACCACGGGCGGGCGCTTCTGCAGCGTTTCAGCCGCATCGACATCGCCTGCCGTATCAATCTCGACATCGGAATCAGACACGCGCTGGATGCGGTGGCCAAACTCTTCCACCAGCAGCTCTGCGGTATCCTGATCGATCACATCATTCATCGTGACGGGCGTGCCCATCTTGAAGAGCGACTTGACGAGGTCTGCGCCCTTCTCGGCCATACGATTGGCGAGTTCGCCCACGGTGATTGCCTCTGGCACCACCACGTCCCGGATCTGCTTCTCGCGCGGCGCTGACGAGCCCGAACCATGCGAGCGACGCTCCTTTTCACGGGCGCGGCGCAGCGCAGCAAGGCTGCGGGCACGGGCGCTGTCATCATCGGCAAGCGCGCGATTGACGGTGAGCTTGCCGGACTGCCGACGATCATCGACGCCCTTCTTGGCGCGCTCCGGCTTGACCGGCTCGGGGCGCTTGACGGGCGCAGCAACCGGCGTGAACCGGCGTGCGGCTGGGCGCTGCTCGGTGGTTGCAGCGGCCTCATCCGCTTTGGGCTCGGTAGCCTCGGCGGCTGGAGCAGCGGGTGCTGCGGCCTCTGCAGGCGCGGCTGCTGCGGCGACAGGCGCTGCTGCGGCAGGTGCCTTGGCCTCTTGCGGTGCCCCACCTGGATTGCGCTCGGCTTCTTCTTCAGCACGGCGCTTTTCTTCGACGCGGCGCTTTTCTTCTTCGATCGCCGCGACCTTGGCGGCCTCTTCACGACGGCGCGCATCCTCAAGCGCTGTCATGCGGGCCTCTTCAGCCTCACGCAGCAGCTTGGTCTGCATTTCCTGACGTGACATCAGGCTGGATGGCGGCGCTGTACGCTGCGGAGGCGGCGCTACGGGACGCGGCGCTTGCTGCACAGGCGCCTGCGGTGCTGGCGCAGGGGCCGCTACGGGCGCTGCTGCAACAGGTGCTTCCGGCTCGGGCGCTGCGCGCGGCGCTTCTTCGCCGGGCTTGCCGATGACGCGACGGCGCTTGACCTCAACCACGACCGTATTCTTACGGCCATGACTAAAGCTCTGCTGCACCTGGCCAGCCTCAACCGTCCGCTTCAGTCCAAGCGGTTTACGGCCCAAGGTCGGCTTGTCTTGTTCATTGTCACTCATCGACGCAATCTAACCCTTCATCTTCCGTTCGGCCCGCCCCCCTTGGGGCAACCGAGTCGTTCGTCCCTCAAGCCATGCTCAGGAACCTTCGTCCACATGCTCATGCCGAGCCGAACCGGAGTTCGGCGCCGCATTAGCGCATCCCAGATAGCTTTGCCAGCGAGCCAGCAGGCCGCCAATACGGTCCGCCGCAGCGGCATCCGTCACCGCGACATGCACGACATTATGTCTGCCCAATGCCACAGATAGGGCGTCTCGGTCCACCGGCAAGCGTTCACCGCGAAAATCCTCGCCTTCGCGCTCCTCGCCAACCCGCCATGCCTGATCGAGTTTGCGCGCGCCGTCCTCGGCTGCTTCCTCTGCATGGAGCAGTTGACGCACTCGCCCACGGCGGGCCGCCGTATCAATCTTGTCAAAGCCCGTGAGCAGATTCGACGAACGCGATTCAAGACCGAGGCGCGAGAGAAAATCACCGCGCAACGCAAGGTCGATCCGCTCGGGCAGATCGTCCGGCACTTTAAGCTCTTCACCCTTGAAGGCACGGGCGAGCGCGCCTCTAAAGCGCCCCTTGGCCATCGCCTGCTCAAGCTCCGCCCGGCTCACGCCAATCCAGGCACCCCGCCCCGGCGCACGCGCGCGCACGTCGGGCAGCACATCGCCATCGGGCGAGATCGCCAGACGGATGAGATTTGCAGGGTCGACATGTTCGCCAGACAGGATGCAGCGGCGCTCATTCATGGGCGCGCTCCATCAATCTGGCAGCGGTCCGCATCACGCGAACCGGCTTAACGATGTCGGAAAGCCTCAGGCTCTCATTGGGAAGGAACCGCAGCATTGGCGTCCTCCCCTTGCGTGGCCGCGAAATCGGAAAGCAGCTTTCCAGCTACCCCCCAATCATCGGCAGACACTTCCTGAATGACAACAAACACTTGCTCGGGCTTTTTGCCGAGACGCTCGACGAGCGAGCGCGTGACATCAGCGACGACTGCCGCTTTCTGGTCCCGCGTTACGCCCTCGATGAGTTCAATCTTCACATAGGGCATCAAGCAGCCCCGCTTTCATCGGCAGTCTCAGCTGCGGCTGGCTCATCCTCGAACCAGTGCGCACGGGCGGCCATGATGATCTCGTTGCCGATCTCTTCGCTGAGGCCATATTCGGCCAGCAGACCGCCCTTGTCCTCTGGCGTATCACGGCGACGGCGTGGATCGACGCGCTTCTTGGCGACCAGCTCGTCCGTTGCCAGATCGGCCAGATCGTCAAGCGTCTTGATGCCTGCCTTGCCGAGCGTTACCAGCATCGCTTCGGTCAGATGCGGCAGCTCAGCCAGCGCATCTTCCACGCCCATCGTCCGGCGCTCTTCACGCGAAACGATTTCACGACGGTCGAGCGCTTCCTGAGCGCGGCTCTGCAGCTCGCCCGCCAGCTCATCATCAAAGCCTTCGATGCTCGCCAGCTCGTCAATGCTCACATAAGCGACTTCTTCCATCTCGGTGAAGCCCTCAGCAACCAGCAGCTGCGAGAGCGTCTCATCGACATCCAGCTCGCTCTGGAACATTTCGGAGCGCTGCACGAACTCGCGCTGGCGCTTCTCGCTCGCATCGGCCTCGGTCATGATGTCGATGGCCTTGCCGGTCAGCTGACTGGCGAGGCGGACATTCTGGCCGCGGCGACCAATGGCGAGGCTCAGCTGATCGTCAGGCACAACGACTTCGATGCGCTCTTCATCTTCATCGATGACCACGCGGCTGACCGTTGCAGGCTGCAGCGCGTTGACGACGAAGGTCGCCGTGTCTTCGCTCCAGGGAATGATGTCGATCTTCTCGCCCTGCATTTCCTGAACGACGGCCTGTACGCGGCTGCCTTTCATGCCGACGCAGGCGCCGACTGGATCGATGCTGCTATCGCGGCTGATCACGCCAATCTTGGCGCGCGAGCCCGGATCGCGAGCGGCTGCCATGATGGTGATGATGCCATCGTAAATTTCGGGCACTTCCTGCGCGAACAGCTTCTTCATGAACTCAGGATGCGCGCGGGAGAGGAAAATCTGCGGGCCACGGTTTTCGCGGCGCACATTCAGGATAAGCGCGCGGACGCGATCGCCAACGCGAACGACCTCGCGCGGAATCTGCTGATCCCGGCGGATAACGCCCTCGGCACGGCCAAGATTGACGACCACATGACCGAACTCGACCGACTTGACGACGCCGGTGATGATCTCGCTCGCGCGGTCCTTGAATTCTTCATACTGGCGCTCGCGCTCAGCATCGCGCACCTTCTGGAAGATCACCTGCTTGGCGGACTGCGCATCGATGCGGCCAAGATCAACCGGCGGCAGCGGATCGACAATGAAGTCGCCAACCACGGCGCCCGGCTGCAGCTTCTGCCCGGCCTTGAGGTCAACCTGCTTGAAATAATCCTCGACGACCTCAACCACCTCGACAACGCGCCACAAGCGCAGGTCGCCGGTCTCCGGGTCCAGCTTGGCGCGAATGTCATTCTCGGCACCATAACGGGCACGAGCGGAACGCTGGATCGCATCTTCCATCGCCTCGATGACGATCGCTTTGTCGATCATCTTCTCGGTCGCCACCGAATTGGCGATTGCAATCAGCTCAGCCTTGTTGGCGGAAATGGCGTTGGCCATGTTAGTCTTCCTGTTCCTGGGTGACGATATCGTCCGCGCCCTCAGTAGAGAGTGGGACAGTAGCAGAAATGAGTGCATCCGTCAGCACCAGCTTGGCATTGAGGATGTTCGAAAAATCCGTGGCGACCCGGCCAGACTTAGGGTCGTCGAGCAGCACCTGATCGCCCTCAACCCCGGCCAGCAAGGCCTTTACCTGCTTGCGCCCGCCCTCGATTGGCTCGGCGAAGGAGACGCGCGCCTCATGCCCGGCCCAGTCGATAAAGTCCCGCAACCGCGTGAGCGGGCGATCAATGCCCGGCGAGCTGACTTCCAGCCGATACGCGCCTTCGATCGGGTCTTTCCCGGCCTCTTCAAGCGCATCCAGCTGCGCCGAGACAGCGCGCGAGAGCGCGGCGCAATCCTCAACGGTGAGCTGCCGCGTCTCCGGGCGCTCTGCCATGATCTGCAACGTGCGGTCATCATCCTTGCCGAAGAGGATCACGCGCACGGGGTCAAAGCCAAGCGCACGCGCTTCTGCTTCGATCATTGCCGTGAGGGTATCCATGTCCGCCATGCGGTCTCCAGCCAGTTAGATATGCGACTTCGGCGCCGGCGCCTTTCGGTGCCGACCCTAACGTCTTGACGATGTCAGGAAAGCTCGCCGCATATAGGCCGGGCGTTGGCCAAAGGCAAGCGCCGCAGAGGGTGGCGACCGTGATGAAATATCAAACGCGGGGAATGACGCACCGCAGCAACTTATTTTCACGTCAAAGCACTTACGGGCGAGAATCCGAGTATTCCTAATAAACTAAATTAATATGCTGAAAGTTAAGAGAATTAGACCAGAAATTAACCATGTTTTGTAGTGCTCTCACGGGGAAACTGTCCGATTTCGAAACATTTACATGCTGAACAAGCATGGTTGAGAGCTTTGACGGATGCCACGCCGAGACATATTGGAGACCGCAGTTGGCTACCGAACGATATAGTTTCGTGAATTACACGAAGTTCATGGTTTGATTGGCCAATTCGCATGTTTTCAGCGTTCGTGGGTTTATGGGCGCCGGAAATTCGACAGGGTTAACGTGGGAGAATTTCAATGATGCACAAATCAATCATCGCAGCCGCAGCGCTCGCAACTTCGGCGCTCGTGCCAAGCGCAGCTTCGGCGACGTCGTTCGCTTTCGCGGGCTCTAACAACACGAACGGTTCTGCTGGGAACGTTATGACGTTCACAGGAAGCGATAACAGTAAAGTTGAAGTTAGCGCTTACAGCCTCAACGGCAACAACCTGACCACGGCAACCCTGAAGCAGTACAGCGGTTACGGCCTCGGCATTACCAACAGCAACGACGGTGACCACGAGATCGACAACAGCGGCTGGATCGATTTTGTCGTTCTGCAGTTTGACCGGGTAGTTTCGGTTAGCTCGCTCGGTATCTTTGGCTTCGGCGATACCGATCTGACATGGGCAGTCGGCACGACGGCTACTGGCTTCAACCCAGGCACGCTATCTTTTGCGAACTACAATGCGCTTGATAACGCCTTCGGAGCTTTCACCTCGTCCGCTGGCAACTACTCATACAACCAATTGTTACCCCGCCCCGTTAATGGCGGCGCACTAACCGGCAATCTCTTCATTGTAGCGGCTTCGATGACGGGCGACGATCGCAACGACCGCAGGAACGACTCCTTCAAGCTGAACAACTTGGTTTCGACGCCAGCCGTTCCTGAGCCAGCAACGTGGGGCATGATGATGATGGGTCTGGGCCTCGCCGGTGCCATGATGCGTCGCAGCAAAGCCAACACGGCTGTCAGCTTCGCCTGATCTTCCTTTGAACATCTTCTGCCTGATGATCTCATCTGACAGGCGGTGATCAATTCCCGGAAAAGGGGGCGTTCGCGCCCCCTTTTTTGCGTCTGGCGTTGCTGACCCGCTGATCGCGGTCACGCCTGCCAATTCAGCCATTTGAGACAGGCTGTATTTCCTGCTCAGACCCTACCCGGTGCGACTATTTGGCTCTATCATCCGTTTCATAGACCATCCGCCCGGAGACTTGATGCCATGAACAGAAGCTCGCTCGGCCTCGCCTGCTCATTTTCGTTCGCCCTGCTGGCTTGTTCCGGTGCCTCCACGCCCGTGGATGCGCAGCCTGCGAACCAGTCGGAGCCCACTGCATCGACTGACGCCCTGCCCTTCACACTCACCGAGATCGCGACCTTCGATTCCCCCTGGTCGATGGCGTTCCTGCCCGATGGCAAGCAGCTGGTGACGCAGAAGAAGGGCGCGATGATCCTGTTCGATCCCGCCACCAAAGAGCAGCGCGTGCTGAGCGGCACTCCGGCGGTCTATAGCGCCGGGCAAGGTGCGCTGATGGATGTCGTCCTCGCTCCGGACTTTGCGACCAGCAGCAAAATCTATTTCAGCTTCTCCGATGTGGGCGAAGGCAAGACGAGCGGCGCTGCCCTCGCCACCGCCACGCTCGATCAGGCGGCAGGCGCGCTCAAGGATATGAAAATCATCTTCCGCGCCGAGCCTTATCTGGAGAGCGGCGCGCATTGGTCCGGCCGCATCGCCTTCTCGCCGGACAAGAAATATCTCTTCTTCACCAATGGCGAGCGCGCCAAGTTCGATCCTTCGCAAGATCCCAAATCCACACTCGGCAAGGTGCTGCGCCTCAATCTGGATGGCACCCCCGCTGCGGGCAATCCGCTCGCGAGCAAAGGCTTCCACCCGGCAATCTGGTCCTATGGCCAGCGCAACCTCACCGGCATCAGCTTTGATAAGGATGGCCGCTTGTGGGAAGTGGAGATGGGGCCTCTGGGTGGCGATGAGCTGAATCTCGTCAAGCCCGGCGCCAATTATGGCTGGCCGAAACGCTCCAATGGCGATCATTATGACAAGCGCCCTATCCCGGATCACACGCCGGACGATGGCTTCGAGCAGCCCAAGCTCTTCTGGAACCCCTCGCTCGCACCCGCCTCAATGGACTATTATGACGGTGCCGCCTTCCCCGCCTGGCAGGGTTCGCTGTTCATCACTGGTCTCTCCGGCATGGCGCTCGTGCGCATTACACTGGATGGCGAGACGGCAACCAAGGCCGATCATTGGAAGATGGGCATGCGCCTGCGCAATGTCCGCGTCGGGCCGGATGGCGCGCTCTGGCTGTTGCAGGATGGCGCCAAGGGCAAGATGCTCAAACTGACGCCCAAATCATAAACCCGCCAGTCGCGAACACAAAAAAGGGGGCGCCGCTGATCCAAGCGGCGCCCCCTTTTTTATTGATGGGATCAGAAGCTGTAGCTGAAGCCCAGCTTCAGGCCATGATCGCGCCACTGGTCCGACAGATTGCCGACATAGGAAATGCCGAGCGAGCCACCGGGCAGGATGTTCGCTTGCGCGCCCGCTTCCAGCCGCACGCTGTTGCGGACCGTTGGCAGACCCTCGATGGAGAAGCTCTCGCCAGTGGAGAGGCTGTTGCGACCAGCCGCCTTCACATCGCCAAAGCCATGCAACCAGGCTGCCGACACGCGCGGCGTTATGACCGCAGCCTCCGAGACCGGCAAGGCCGT
>Ga0307414_10001698_pt1 | contig 11465 bp, 6 predicted proteins | sample DK1Ometagenome_FD_203804 | JGI IMG/M metagenome (GOLD analysis project Ga0307414, IMG submission 203804) | Maize rhizosphere microbial communities from greenhouse at UC Davis, California, United States - DK15-O-3 | ecosystem: Host-associated > Plants > Roots > Rhizosphere > Soil | place: USA...
CTTCAGTAGTTCTACTTCGATTTCTGCGTGCTTCGATTTGATCGCAGACTTGTTCTCAACCTGACGCATAATGTCGAGCGGTTTACTGTCATCGATCGTGTAGCGGACACGAGCATAATACTTGCCCTTGACCTTACGGTACGTGCGGCTGATGATTTTTACTTCGCGAGTCATTGGGCACCTCCCGCTGCAAGCGCACGTTCATTAGTTTTTGTAGGAACTACTTTGTTGCTAGTTGCGAAACTCTCATTACAAACCTCAAGCCCGTAAGTGCCTTGATCGAAGCGATCGGGATCGGCGACTTGATTAGTTTGCTCGTCATTTTCATCCTGTTTCACTTCGCTTCTATGGCCCCAACAGCCAATATTCGTGTACCCCTTTTTGTACCCCTTTTTAGGTGGTATTCAGGACACAACGGGACACTAGCGGACACCGAGGGACACTAAAAACCGGCGTCTTTATTGAGCCTTTTGCGATTTTGTTAGGAATTTTGAGAGCGTTCAGATCGCGTGTGAAGCGAGTGCTCTACCGCTGAGCCAAGCGGGCGATAAGTCCTTTAGAATCAATAACTTACAAGGAAAGCGGACCGGCCAATTAGCTGTAAACTTACTTAATTTGAACGCATCCTAAACCATCTGTGCCCGCTTGCGCCAGTAATAGAGACATCATCCTCCGCGACCATTTTGGCAACACGGATTAATGGAGATTCGCGTTTGTGATTAGGTAATACGCTATCTTGAAGATAATGAATCTCACTATGCGTTCTCTCCAAGCATTAAACTGAAACGCTCCAAGGATCTGTCAGGTTTAGTCCGATAAATCGGACTAAACCTCCGGACAATCTGACTTATCTACCACTAGCCGGATGAGAATCTCCGCAATTTCGCTACAAAAAGGGCGAGTCAAGGATCTACGTCCCTCCGGCATAGAAGATGCCAAGTGCTTATTCGTACAGACGAACCCGGGTTCGTCTCTCAGGAACTTGAAAATTAGACGGCACCATGAAGGGAGACGAATCATGTACAAAGAAATCTGGTCCAACATAACACACAAGCTACTCAGAGCATACGCGGGCCTTCCGCGAAGGGGAATCAGTATCCGCGCTTCATGCGAGATATTTGACACCAATCAAGAGAATCAAGAGATGGAAGAAAGCATTGACGGAGTATGCCGAAGCGCCGTTCAGCAGTTTCTCTCCAACTGCTGGCCGGCGCTAAAGCAACCCTCGCTGATAGGAGGTCTCCATGTCGTTTAGAGAGATCATAGTTATCAGCGATGTACACCTGAGCGTGGACCGTGGCGGATGGTTTCAAGCAGATATCCCACTGAAAAATTTCTTTCAATGGGTAATAGAAGAAGCCAAAGGCTCTCACTTGGTTCTTAACGGCGACATCTTTGATTTTCTTGCTAATAACAGTGAACCAGGAGTAAATCCCGCTGATGCCGAACAGCAGGTTGCCGCAATTGCAAAAAGCCATCCCGAGGTATTTGGCGCGTTAAGCAACATCATAAACTCTCAGCAACATGAGGTGACTATCCTCGGAGGAAATCACGATCCGGAACTGGCCCTCGACAACGTGCAGGCCAGGTTGGAGAAAGAACTAAAAGTCTCTTGCCCTCATCCGCACCTTCACTGGTTAACTAACGGTGAAGGTGCTTTTTTTATTCTAGATGATGCCAAAGTTCTCATCGAGCACGGCGATCAATACGACCCCTGGAACTGGATCGATCATGAGGCATTGCGTCGAGCGATATGCTTAGCAAGTCGAAATATCTCTCATGCGGGTATCTACGATTCACCACCCGGAAGCCGATTGGTTGTCAATCGTCTCCACCCTCTGCGGAAAGACTTTAGTTGGATCGAAACATTACAACCTCTCACTCCCTCCATGCTTCCTCTGATGTTGGAGGTGATCCTGCCCTCAGTTGATTCCAAGACTCGTAAGCAGGTTCTCAAAGCAGTAGGCGAGTTCAAAGACTTCGGCAAACGTTCCCTGATCGACAAAGCCCTGACATTTGTAAAATCGCGAGCGCGATTCTGGGACGACGCTAGCGCTGAACGACAACTGCTAGTGGAATGGCTGGCCCAATACAACGCGGACAAAAACAGTTGGGGGACTGCTGAAATATTGGCTGCCTTACGCCGCGCCGCTACGCGTCTTCGCACAATATATTCGAATACGAAATTGCGAAAGGCGTCCAGGCTAAGTTCTTTTTTTCAAATCGAAGCGGCGGACGAGCAGTTGCCGCGGGTCGTGGAATTAATCGGCTATGGCTCAAATTTGGTAGTACACGGTCACACGCACGCGGCGAAAGCGTACACTGTGACCAAGGGACTCTACATTAACACTGGTACCTGGACCAGATTGACAACACTCCCCGATGCGAACGACAGCGAAGATGACTGGACCACCTTTCTGGGAAAACTCAAGGCTAATAAAGCCGATTATTTCGATCGTCCTACGTTTGCAAGAATCCACAAAACCCCCGACACCCTCACAGCATCACTTTGCGAATGGACATCCGGTGGACCTAAAGTTCAGGCCGCCTGGGAGTTCCGGAGCGGACGATGGGAGAAAGGAAGCAATGAACAGTGAGTATTGAGATGTTGTTTTCCTTTTTCGACGTAAGCCGAATTCAGGCATGGGGGAACTTTTTCAGCAGGAATCACACAACTGTCAATTTGCTGTCGGTTTCCGTCTGTATCCTCACTGCACTGATGATGTGGCTGGCCTATCGGCGAGTAAGATCTGAAGAATGGATCAAGTACTTCGCATACATGTTTGTTTTGCTTGGGGTGCAGTATCTGTTCAAAGAAGTGCTTTCCTTCACTACCCCTGAAACGAATTCAGCCTCACCGTCCGCTTTTCGCGACGTAGTATCGCCGATGGTGGGCCAGTTCATCTCAATCGCCACCAACCTTTCCAGTCTTGCGGCAGTGTATGACATTCAAAACAGGAGACCGCGTTTCTCAACTTTCTCGATTGGGGGGAAAGTCAGAAAAATCCGCACATTGATACCAATACGTTATTGGGTTCTGGCTGTGGTGGCCGTTATTACAACCGTAGCCGGACCATTATTTAAGGGAGCGGGCGTTCCGAGTTATGTATCCGAGTTGGTCGGCAATAGCGGTGAGTCGATTTTTTCAGCCATCACGCTCTTTGTGGTTGGTTATGCAATCATTGCGAATCTCAGTCTGCGTCGCAGCGATTCAAGGCCGGCAGCGTTAGCGGTCGCACTTGGATACGCAGCAGTCCAGCTCGGTTTCGGCGTAATCCCGATTCTTGCAGACCAACAGAAGTTGTCTGTTGACGCCTTATTAATCGTTCTTGCCTTAGGTTTCAAGATAATCCTTTCTATTGCTGTCTATGCACTAGTGATCCGTTTCTTTGTAACATTCAATGAACTCCGTCAACTGCAAGAGTCTGGTTTTAGAAAACGCCAGGACTACATGTCTTCTGATGGGGTGGCCGCAGTCATCGGTAACAGATTAGTTAGAACGCCCAGAAAAATAAAAAATAAAGAAAAGAGCATAGCACCGGATCTGGAGGGCTTCGTCAACGTTGTAGTCAGGCTTCCTGGTGAAAAAAACAGGAGAGTGGCATGCATCTGGTGGCCCAACGGCGCACAGGAAAAGAAAGCAAGAGTTCTTGACTGGACGCCGGCTGGGTCATTCGCTCCGCTAGGTGAGCTTGTGGATCCCAACAACCCACAAGGCCCACGTCAGTATCTCGAATGGGAGTGGGCAACAGTTTTCCTCAACCAGGTGCTCAGCGATGAAAACCATTCGGAGTTCATTTGGCCGGACGATCAGGTCAGGGTAAGTGAGGACATTAAATACAACGGTCGAATGACAACTGTCGCGAACGTTGTTATTAGAGCCGACGGAGCCGCAATCGGATGTTTACAGGTTGGTCGCTGCAATTCTACGTTCAGTCAGATGGCCATTCGCCAGATCGTAGGCGTCGCCAAACTCCTCACACCATCCGTTCAGGCATATCGGGAGTTGGCAGGACTCGACAACATGAGTATCAGGTTTGCCGAGAGGCAAGCCGACGAAAAGTTTTATTCATCCGACAAAGCGACTGAGGAAATCGCAACTATCATTCACGATCTATTCGGCGTTGAACTTACGCGGTTTTGTATTGATTTCGGTTTTTCCGGGCCAGACCTTGTTTACAGAATAAAGCCGGGCAATGAACACCTTCGCGTCGCTTTCGACGAGCAACTCGTTGATCCTGAATCAAAAGATGTGGAGCAGACTGACGCTGAGCAGCCCGATTCAAACGGCCACAACCCGCTGCCAGGAACATTGCCCTATCAGCGACGGCAGAATGAATTGCAACTTTTGCGAGAAGTTAAATGGACAGCCTATCCGCGTGAACTTAAATGCAAACTTGGCAATCTTGAAACCGAGTACCGGATATTAAAGAAGACCCTTTCCGCTCGCGTTACGGAGACTTTGAGCTACCAGTCAGCGGACGATCCTGGGAAGTTCGATATGGGCCATCTGGTCCTGGTGGTAGACGGGAAGAAAGATGATTACAATCAGCCGGCTCTCGGCACCACTTATCTCCATCGCAAAGGAGCTTCGACCCTTGCTGCCGATGCTTACCTCGACTTCCAGCGTGACTATCACAATAACATTCTAAAAACGCTTGGGCAGGAACTGAGCGCCCAGAGACTAAACGTAAACGAGTGGTTTGAACCCATCCAGAGACTGCTGACGAACGAGGGCGCACTGTGTTGGGTAGTTGCCGAACAAGAAAGGGCCAGGGAGTTGCTCGGTGATGAACATGGTAAAAGCATTGTCAGTAAACTCAATGAACTTCAGGCTGAGGAACGCTTTTTTTCCAGCACTCAAGTCCACTACCGTCTCAAAAAACCCAAACACGACACTCATCATGTTCTGAAGCTAAAGCTCCCAAATGTCGATACGATTATCTGGCTGGGTGTGCATCGGAAGGGCTTTAATTCTGAATTGGATTTTCCCTCACCCTGGAAGACATTTCTTGACAATTTCGTCCAAATTGCAGACGCCTCATTATCACGAATAACTTTTCCGGAAACATTCGGACTTCAGTTGGAGGCCGCCCAGCTTCAAGGCATTATTGCCAGCCTCGCTACCTCTGGAACCGTGATTCATCAATTCGGTAACATGATTGAAAGCCAAATAGGGTCATTCAAAGATCTCGCGGAGGCAATCGATCATGATGGCGTTCCAGGCAAAGATGAACTTAAGAATACATTGACTCTCCTCCGTAACTCAGCAAGAAATATGAGAGAGGTTTTCGAGTCTATTTCTCGGCTAACCAGTAGCGAGGATCAGCGGCCGTGCCGTCTGTTCCAGGCAGCTCAACGCGCATTTCGGTTTTATGAGACTTCGCTCATAAAGCGTGAGATAAAGGGCGAGATTGCGATTCCAGAAGATCTGCTGGCCGACGTTCCTTTCAATGTCGCTACCATGGCTTTGGCAACACTGGTTGGTAATTCCAAGGATGCCATTCAAAAGGACGAGGGAGGACTGATTAGAATAGAAGCTAGTCGAAACGGCTCGGAGATTATTTGTCACGTAATAGATAACGGGGTTGGAATTAATTCCGACCAGCGCTCAAAACTCTTTGAGCCAAAAGACAGCACAAAACCTCACGGAACGGGAATGGGCCTTTTTCTAACGGCCCATTCTTTGAGCGAAAACGCCTCATCGATAACCTTAACCAAATCCGACGAAACCGGGAGCACTTTTACACTGCGCTTCCCTTTGGGCAAAAAAGGAGCTGATTAATGATTGGAGCAACGAAAAGAGTCTTGGTGGTAGAGAACGATGACGGCATCAGAGAATCTGTGGTCAATCGTCTGCGACGGCGAGGCTTTGCAGCAGACGGCGCCGGAACTGTTGCGCAAACGCGAGCACTCGTTACCGGACAGGCCGCTCCTTTTGACGTGGCTGTCCTCGACAAGGCCATACAAGATCCTCTGCACAAGACCTTAACCGGATTTGATTTGGGTCATGAGTTGCGGGATGCGCAACCTGATATGCCTCCGGAATTTGTAGTTTACTCGCGCCACTATAAACCGGAGGATTACGCACAGGCGCTGGAGCTCGGCATTTCTGATTATGTGGTTAAGAGTACGAACAGGGCAGAAACCATCATCGATCGTATTCGCCTCGCGGCTTTGAAGTCAGCTCTCAACCCGGTGCGTCCGGACCTTGGAGAGAGAATCGAACGCATTGCAGAAAAAGATCTCAAAGTCTCCACTGCTGTGCACCAGCTCTGTACCGAAATTATCAAGCCGGAGCTCGATGTATGTCTGGGTGTACCCAACATCATTCTTATTAGTGACTCCGAAAGCATTCAAGTCGTTAATGGAAATCACCGGCCAGGTTCTGAACGTCTTTATGGCGAAATACAAAAAGGAATGTTGCAACATTATGGATGCACCTCCTTTACGTTTAATAAGAAGAATGTACCAGTACCGGCTGCAGCGGCTGACATCGTCAACAATTTGGAAGGCGGCAGTTTTGTTTCCTTCAACGTTATGGACGAAGCGCAACTCTCTATCGGCATACTGCCGCCCAGGAGTTCTGACGCGTTGAGCGAAATAGACTTTAGCGATATCGAATTGGGTTTGTATGTGAACCCGCCGATCCAGAAGTTGCTTAAATACCTTTCACGAATTGAGAAAGCGGTTGACGCGTCCAGACGAAAGATTCTGCTCGGATATACTTCCCGGTTCTGTCTTTACGTCGCTCAAACTCAGCTCGAGATTCTCAACGAAGTTGCGGAAGACAAAGAACTTTCTGGTACCACGGGCTTTCAGAGGCTCAAAAAACTCGTTCTGGACCTGCAGGCCACCGGAAACGAATTCTCCTTATTAAGTGAGTCAATCAAGCAGCGTGAAGCTCCGGTCACGACCTTTCCTTCGGTTAGTGTTACGTCGGTGGTCCAGCGTGCGTGGAAAGAAACCCAAGAGCACTTTTGGCTGGAGAACTGGAAACTCAACGAAAAGGGCGAGGATTTCACCCTGGCCATTGAAGAGAATGACTTGTTTGTTGCAGTGTTACGCGTGTTACAATGGTTCGCACAACGCGAAGATAAAGTGTCAACCGAGGCACCCTCCATCGACGTTGAGTACAGCAGGCGTAACGACCGCTTGCAGATTAGTTTCACTGACCAGAGCCGAAGGTTAGGTAGTGAGCTCCGTCAAAGGCTTTTTGAACCATTCACGCAGATAGCTACTTCGACGAAGCCACCTAAAGACGGAAAGGATGATGAACGGCCCAGTCTCTACCTGCCGCTTTACCTGGCAAAGACGCTGATAGATACCAAGAATAAAGGTCTGCTGGAAGACAGGACAGACGAATTGCCTAACGATTCCAAAGTTGGACATCGCTTCACCATAAGCTTTCCCGCCAAGGAGGATAACGCAACTACTTAAAGTCTACTTCTCGCACCTTCGGTTTCTTGTCCTCTCACGATGACAAGGAGCACAACTGATGGCGGCAGTACGAGTCCTCATCTCGCAAGGCAGCCGAAATATCTTGCTCGACTGGGAAGAAGATGATCCTTCCAGGTTGAGCCAGGAAGATTGGAAAAAAAGTTCTACTCTTTGGCCTCAAAAGTGGATAGATAATCCTTCCGATCCACCAGAGCGACCAAGAGTATTTCTCTGTCTTGACGAAGAATCGCTGGCTCAAGGTTACGATCACGACGACCTTCTTGCCAGACTAATCAACGAAGCCGGACCACACATGTGGGGAGCTGAAATCTACGTTTTGCTCCATAACGAAACGGCTTTAATCAACCCAATCGCTGAACCTCTTCAAATTCCCAGGCCTGCTCCGCAGGAGATGTTCAAGCTTCTCCTCGAAAAAGGCGTAGCGGATGTGTTGCATTGGCCGTCGTATGCTCCGAACATAGGCGTAGCGGCCCAACGTTCGGCACACCGTATGGCCCAGATCATGATCCCGGACCCGGGGAAGTCGTGGAAGTGCTACCTGCATACACCACATCTCGGTCCGCAGCAGGGTGCCTTACTTGAGCCGTTCCCGATCCGCACGTTCGATGAACTGGTTAATGAAAACTGCCTGATCGTTTTGCCGGAAAACCGGGACCCTGATCAATACATGAAGCTCCTGAACAATCTTCATCGCATTAACTTTCCGGGAGCGGTGATGATTGGGGTTATCGAGCAGATGGGCCAATTGCCTCTTGACGTAAGAGAGTTTTGCCGGAAGCATGATTACGAGCTCGTGTGGTTTCATGGTTTAGTTGAGTTGTACTATTTTCTGCTAAACCTTGATCGGGCAAGCAAAACTAACTCGCAAACTGACGTGGTTAGGACTTCAGTGCGCGAGCAAACATTCAAATCTCATCGTCCCAAGCTACTAGTTACTCATTCCTATTCGCCGGATGCTGAGGACGATTGCGTGGCTGCGGCTCGCGATAGTTGGGAATTGACGAGAGAACTCGAGGACGCTGCCGAAGTTATCATCGTTCCAGCCGTGCATGTATTTCGATTAGCCGACGTGATGGACAATCTGCAGGAAGTTTTTGCGTGGGTCCATATTGGCCATGGCCGGGAAGATGGACTTCGTCAATCGAGTGACGATCTATATAAGTCGGCCGAAACCTGGTTAAGTGCTTTCGGCGGTTCCAGTTTACCGCTGGTAGTCTTTTCCTCGTGCAAATCGGCTCCGGTGGCAGAACTCTTCGCGGCCGCCGGTACCGGCGTGGCAATTGGGTTCATAGATAATCTCGGGCAGGATCAGGCTGCTGCGCTAACCAAACGACTCGTCAAAACCGCATTAATATGGGCAGGATCTAAGGATAGAATTCTGACCGAGTTTTCGAAGCGACGAAAGCTGATTACGGGAACCAGGCCGGTGGCATATTGGTCGCGTTGATATCCATGTCAATAGTCTTGTTCAGTTCAAATGAATCACTGCTCAAAGATGTAGCTGTTTCCTTGAAACACGAGGGAACAGTCGTCGATTCAGTTCTCCTTACTGCTCACCCAGTCGCCGCCGGTGTTCCGAAGTCAATAGAACAGGCAGTTCTCATCACTGAAGAAGGTGGCGTGGTGAACGCCGGCGAAGAAACTGAACAGGTCCGTGATCTCATCGGCAAGAGTCCCCCCTTGGTTCTTTGCGCTCCACCTTCATCTTTGTCCGATCACGATCTGCTAAAGGCGTGCGGTGCAACTGAGATTATTAGTCCCAGGTCATGGAAGGCAGCCGACGTCTCGGAGCGTGTGTTGTCACAGCTTATTTCTAATGGTTTCGTTACGCCCAATCGTTGCGGATCTCTTTGGGGCGCGACGCTTACATCACGCGAGATCTACTCGCATTTGGAACGTCTGGCGCCACTCTCGGAACCCATTCTTATTCTGGGTGAGACGGGGACCGGCAAAGAACTGGTCGCCAGAGAGATTCATAATCTAAGTAAGAGGTCTGACACCTACATCGCCGTAAACTGTCCGGAGTTACAGCCGGAATTAGTCAACAGTGAGCTCTTTGGTCATGAGAAGGGCGCCTTCACTGGAGCCGACCGGTCGCGAGTGGGATTGATAGCGGCGGCTGGAAAGGGCTCTGTCTTTCTCGACGAGATTGGCGATCTCGATCTGCATTCGCAAGCCCGGCTCCTGCGTGTGCTCGAAGACCACAAGGTGCGTCGAGTCGGAGCCAATCATCCGGAAGACATAAAAGCTCGCATGGTTTTTGCGACGAATCGCGATCTCGATGAGTTATCCAGGCAGGGAAAATTTCGTGCAGATTTACACGAGCGTTTAAGAGGATTCACTATACTGTTAACGCCGCTGAGACAAAGAAAAGCTGACATTCCTCTTTTGGTCAAGCATTTCGTAGACGAATACAACCGAGAGTACAAGACGCGTTATGGAATCTCGTCAATCGGCATCGATATACTTTTTCAGTCTGACTGGCCCGGCAATATCCGGGAATTACGAAACGTGATTCGCAAAGCGGCAGCTTATGCCGACTCGTCAGGTTTTTTGAGCATGCCGATTCTTCAGGAAGCCATTCGCCAACCAACGCTTGGCGTCGGCGAGAATGTCGTTCATTTCGAACCATCGGTTGATACTTGGCGGGACCTTCTTACCCGATGCCATCGCACATACTTTCGAGCGCTATTGGCCCACACTAAAGGAAACCGTGAAGCTGCGATAAAACTCTCCGGCCTCAGCAAGTCGCAATTCTTCGAGAAGATAAAAGAGATAACGAAGGAACAATGAAACTGAGTAGCGAGGTGAAAGACCTGAATGAGGCGAATTGTGACTTGGCCGTCAACGTTCCCGTCAACGTTGAAACTCACCGTTGTAAGTAACTAAAAAGGCATAAGTTGTGAGCGCGAACCCTGTTACTGAGCCAAGCGGGCTTAAGTCCTTAAGAACCAATAGCTTACAGTGATGGCAGGATCGGCCGATTAGCTGTAAACTTACTTAATTTGACGCATCTTAAACTATCTCTGCTCGCTTACGCCAGTGAAGTGCTGGTACGTGACGACAACCATCAGGTTTCCGGATCTAGCTTCTTGTCAATGACACGATCTGTAGGTGTTGATACGAAATGAGACGGTGCGCCCCAATGGGCAATGATCGGCTGTGCCGGCCACACGGGGCACGTTTCCCTCGTGATATGTTCACGGCGCATGTTCGACCGGCCGAATAGTGAAATCTGCCTGGTCTGAAGCAAAGAATCTCCGCTGAAACCACAGCGCCACATTCACGAGTCCGATGAGCGCAGGCACCTCGACCAGGGGGCCAATGACTGCGGCAAATGCTGCCCCGGAGTTGATTCCGAAAACCGCAATTGCGACGGCAATCGCCAGCTCAAAATTGTTACTCGCTGCAGTGAATGACAAAGTCGCAGTCTTCGCGTAGTCAGCTCCCACCTTCTTACCCATATAGAAGCTGACTAAAAACATCACAACGAAATAGATGAGGAGCGGTATCGCGACGCGAACCACATCGAGCGGCAATCTCACGATCAGATTGCCCTTTAAACTGAACATCACAACGATCGTGAACAGTAGCGCGACGAGCGTCAGGGGACTGATCCTGGGAATGAAGATGCTGTGGTACCACTCTTTGCCTTTTGCCTTCACGAGAGTGAAGCGCGTGAGCATTCCAGCTATAAAGGGAATGCCGAGATAAATAAAGACGCTTTCGGCAATTTCCCCAATGCTGACCTGGACCACGCTCCCGGAGAGCCCAAACAGCGGAGGCAGCAATGTGATGAATATCCACGCGTAGACGCTGTAGAACAGAACTTGAAATACGCTGTTGAAGGCTACCAACCCGGCCGCATATTCAGTATCACCGCGAGCTAGCTCGTTCCACACGATGACCATTGCAATACAGCGCGCGAGACCGATCATGATCAGTCCGACCATGTACTCTGGATAGCCACGCAGGAAAATTATCGCGAGGGCAAACATCAAAAG
>Ga0307414_10001699_pt1 | contig 11464 bp, 8 predicted proteins | sample DK1Ometagenome_FD_203804 | JGI IMG/M metagenome (GOLD analysis project Ga0307414, IMG submission 203804) | Maize rhizosphere microbial communities from greenhouse at UC Davis, California, United States - DK15-O-3 | ecosystem: Host-associated > Plants > Roots > Rhizosphere > Soil | place: USA...
TGATCGTCTCACAAAAGCAAATCAGTTTCATACCGTGGTTAGCATAGCTAACCTTCCAGCAAACGACGCCTTGCCTTTCCCTAGCCCCCCAACCGATGGAGCAGGATTTTTATAAAAAAAGAACTACTCTTTGAAGACATTCGAATATTTGCTCTTCAGCAAAGATTCGGGGATGAAAAGAGTAGTTCCATTTTTTTATAAGTTAAGCGAGATTCCTACCCGCATTTACGATGCCATAGACCGTTCTGATGGATAGTTTTTCCAGAGACTGTTGTTCCTCCTCTGTAATTTCACTTTGAAGTTGTTCTAATGCATAATGTTGGATAAGCACCAATGGAAGTACGATCTTCTCTCTAACCGAAATAGAGCGCTTCTCAACAGGGTAATTCTCCATTAAGGTCTCATGTCCCGACAGCTTTAATAAGAGCTCCTTAGACAGCTCAAATTCGTCATAAAGCATTTTCCAGAAACCGCCATATTTTTTGTCATTTGCAAAATGAGCTGTGATAGAGAAATCGGCTTTGCTCATCGACATCATACAGTTGTCGATAATGGTTTTAAAGTATCCTGATTCCTGATAAGTCTTAACTACTTTATCCCAGTTTCCCTGGTTTTCCTGATTTTTCAATGCCGTTCCTATGCCATAGAAGCCCGGAATATTTTGCTTTAACTGGCTCCATGCCGTTACAAAGCTAATTGCCCTCAGGTCTTCCAGTTTTAAGGATCCTCCTGAATTTCTTTTTACCGGACGACTGCTGATGGTAATTTTTGAAAGCAGTGTTAAAGGAGAGAATTTCTCCAGATAGCTCAGGAATAAAGGATGTTTACGTAAAGAAACATAAGAGTCATAGCTGTTGGTCGCCATTTCATCCAATAAGTTTTTATGTAGCGGATCCAATAAAACATTGTGTTTTTCTTTCATTCCTGCAGAGATCCCCGCATTGATCAATTGCTCCATATTGAACTCTGCACTGTCGATGGACCCATATTGAGAACTGATGGTTTGTCCTTGAATCGTTAGCTGAATGTTCTTATTGGCAATTTCTTTACCCATAGAAGCATAAAAGCGGTGAGTTTTACCTCCTCCTCTTGATGGAGGCCCTCCTCTGCCATCAAAAAACGCCAGTTGGATGTTATGTTTATCTGCGGTAGCTGTAAGGGCTACTTTAGCGTTGAAAATCGACCAGTTAGCCATTAAATAGCCACCATCTTTAGTGCTGTCAGAGAAACCAAGCATAATGTGTTGTTTTCCTCCTCTATAGGCCAGGTGCTTTTTGTAGAAAGGATGGCTGTATAAGGTTTCCATAATTTCTGCAGCACCGGCAAGGTCATGAACTGTTTCAAAAAGAGGGACGAAATCAACCGTTAGATCATCTTCTGTCCAGCCGTTCCATAGAAAAAGCTCCATTAGTTGCAAGATATCGCTTGCCTGCTGACAATTGCTGATAATGAACCTGTGGCAGGCCATCTCTCCATTGCTTTGCTGTATTTGTTTGATCTCGGCAATGGTTTCCAGGGTATCCTGTGTTAAAGAATCTGGTTGTTCCGTATAATTTACCTTCGCGCTTTTAAAGACCAGAGCTTTGATCTTCTGTTCTTCAGTTAGGGTATCATAATTCTCAGGATATAAAGCGCTGATTGGTTTGTTATTTCTGCAATAAGCATGAACGTCCCTTAATACCCTGCTGTCTTGTCTGATGTCCAGAGAGGCGAAATGACTGCCATAAAGCTCTACTTTACGGATCAAGTCTGAAACGAGGTCAGAAAATAAGCTATCGTGGTCTTCTACCAAGGTAGTTTTTATTTTATTCAGATTTTCGATTAAGAAATCTGCAATGTTTTCTGTTTCAATATTGGGGTCAAAGGCATTTTTGTACAGGACATCATGAATAAGGGAAATATTGTCTTCTACTCCCCTGAAGGTGATGCGGCGTTTCAGATTTCTGAAATCCCTGTAATAGCACCTGAAGAGGATCTGACGAAGCATTTTAGACACTTGAATGGTTGAATCTGTATGCACATTTGGATTTCCGTCACGATCTCCACCCGGCCAGAAGCCCAGTTCTATGATCTTTTTGGATTCCAGGTTATAGTCATTTAAACTTTGGTCGATTTCCGATTGAATGTTTGCCGCGGCAAAATAAAACACATTTTCAAGATACCAGGCCAGACTCAATGCTTCATCTACCGGGGTTGGCGACTTTTTATTGAAAAAAGGCGTTTTTCCCAGCTGTTGCAGCAATTGATTAATGGTAGAGATGTCGTTGGTTTTTATCGCTGAGGTTAGATCGGTAATGATCGACAGCACACTTCCCGGGTAAAACTGGGTAGGGTGAGCCGTTAAGACCAACCGTAAGGAAAACTCGTCAATCAGCTTTTCTATTTTTTCGTTCAGGGCTTTGTTGTCGATTCCCTTCTTCAGATAAACCAGTAAAGCACTGTGTTCTTCATCTGCATTTAGTTTATTGAAGGAGGCATCTTCAACAGCATCAAACAATACGACCTGACGTTCTATATATTGAATGAAGCGGAAAAGTAAGTCGATAATGTCTTTTTTAGAATTATTTTGAGTGTACTTTTCAAAAAATGCATTGATGATTCCTGCTGGCGTTTCGTGGTTCTTGACACCGTCTTCACAATATTTAATGAAGAGTGGAAGTAGGGTTCCGGTATCTTTTACTTTGTAGAAGGGAAGGGTAAGGAAAAGGCTGTTATAAAGTTCAAATCTGGATACAACTTCATTGTTAAAAACAGATTCTCTCTGACCTTTTGCGCGTTGTTTCTGCATCATTTTTTTTAGATCATTTTTTCGAGCTTAAAGTACCAAAAATGATCCAAAAAACTGCGAAAAGACTCAATTAATTAATTTGATATTTTTCGCAGAAATCTGTAACTTAGATTCATAGAGGTTAAACAAATCCTTTTAAAAGTATGTGCGGATTTTAAGGCCCCAGGGGCCATAAATGAAGTAAAATTAATTGTTATTTTTTTGGGTAAAACGGGCGTTAAGATTAATCTTAACGCCCGTTTTGATTAATGGACATCTGCCGGAATGGCGACATTTTTCTTGAATTTCTGTAAATATAGCAACGGAATTGAACACAACAGGACCAATCCTGCTACCCAGTAAGCATCACTATAAGTAAGTAATAAACTTTGTTTCGTCACCGTACCTTCGATGGCTTTGGTGGCCAGAATTTTAGCATCCAGGTAATTGTATCCTTTTGCCATAAAATTATGGATGAAGCCATTAAACCTATCCGTAAATGCCGGATTATATTCGTTAACGTTGACCAGCAAATTGCTGCGGTGAAAACCCTGACGAACGTGAATAAGAGTCGTTAAAGCAGCAATACCGAAAGAACCACCCAGTTGTCTCATCATATTATTCAGACCGGAACCTTGTCCGATTTCTGCACCTTTAAGGTCCTGGATCGCCAAGGTCGTCAATGGAACAAACAATAAGGCCATACCAACTCCTCTGATTACCAGTGGCAGGAAGAAATCTCCGGTTCCGGATTGTAAGGTAGACTTACTCAGCATAGAGCAGAAGACGAAGAAAAGAAACATCCCAATGGTTGCCATAAACTGTGCCGGTACATTTTTCTTCAGCATAATCCCGATAAAAGGCATCATCACAATTGTACACAGACCACCAGGGAATAGCAACTCTCCCGTTTGAAGGGCAGAAAACCCCAGTAAATTCTGACAAAAGATCGGGAATACGAATACCGATCCATATAAACCGAAGCCTAAAATGAAAGACGTGAACATCCCCACAGAAAAACTCCGGTGGCGCATGATCTTAAAGTTCACAATAGGATGGTCTGTACTCAGCTCTCTCCAGATGAAGAGCAATACCCCAAGGACGGAAGTCACAGCAAGTGCGGTGATGTAAGGTGTGGCGAACCAATCTTCACTTTCTCCTTTTTCCAATACTGTTTGTAAACTTCCTACCGCTACGGCCAGCAAAACAATACCCCACCAGTCTACCGGCATCCCTTTTCCGTCTTTTGGCGTCTCCCTGACAAAGGCGTAGGTACAGTAGGCCGCGAGAATCCCTATCGGAATATTTACGTAAAAGATCCATGGCCAGGAACTGATTTCCAGAAGATATCCCCCAATCGTTGGACCAACAGTAGGACCAACAACGGCACCTAGTCCAAATAACGCAGTGGCAATTCCCACATCCTCACGTGGCCAGGTTTCGATCAAGATGGCTTGTGCAGTAGAGATTAATCCACCTCCGGCGAGTCCTTGCAGGATTCTGAAGGCAATCAGCTCTTCCAGGTTCGTCGCATTTCCACAGAGAAATGAGGCGATGGTAAAGAGAATGATGGAAAAAAGGAAATAATTTTTTCGTCCGAAGCGACTGCCCAGCCAGCCCGACATGGGCAGTACAATAACGTTGGCAACCGCATAACCGGTAGATAACCAGGCTACATCCTCAAGGGTTGCGCCTAAGTTCCCCTGTATCTGGGGTATAGCAACGTTTACAATGGTCGTATCAATCAGCTCTAATAGCGAGGCTGTGATCACCGTAAACGTGATAACCCATTTTTTTAAACCTTTCTCGGCCATTTTTTTTAGTCTTTTATAGAAACGGAAACCTTAACACTCATTCCCGGACGCAGTTTGGCCAGAATATCTTTTGGTGCATTGGTGATCTTAATTTTTACAGGAATGCGCTGAACTACTTTCACGAAGTTGCCTGTAGCATTATCGGGAGGAAGAAGAGAGCCTTTTGCACCCGTAATTGGAGCAAAATTGTAGACTTCACCCTGAACATCTGCTTTTGGATAGGCATCGACTTCTATTTTAACCTTTAATCCCGGATTGATGTCTTCCAATTGAGTTTCTTTAAAATTGGCCGTTACATAAATGCTGTTGTCGTTAACAATGGAAAACAACGACTGACCAGCCTGAACAAGCTGTCCTTTTTGAACATTCTTTTTAGAAACGATTCCTGTTGCAGGGGCTTTAATATCCGTGTAAGACAGCTGTAATTTGGCAAAATCTACATCTGACTGGCGTTGAGTAACCCCGTTATGGCTTACTGCCAATTGAGATTGAGTCGTTCCAACTTGTTTTACCGCTGCTGTATATTGATCGTTTGCAGCAGCAAAAGCGGCCTCAGCAGATTCTTTCTGTGCTTTTGCCTGATCGAATTGCTGTTGTGTAATCGATCCGTCTTTTACCAGGTTGGCGTAACGTACATAATCTTTTTGTGCCAATGAAAGCTTTACCCTTGCGGCTTCAATATTGGCTTTTGCGGTACTGGTATTGGCGGCAGTCGCGGCAATTTGTGATTGTGAAACCCCAACGCCGGCACTTGCACCCAGTTGTCCTGCCTGAGCTTGTTCCAACTTTACTTTATAATCACTGTCGTCCAGCTTAACCAGCACATCTCCGGCGTTTACAAGCGTGTTTTCTTCAAAATTGATGTCTTTAACATAGCCACCAACACGCGCTACCACAGGACTGATGTCTCCATCAATCTGCGCATCATCAGTGTCTACGTGTTTGCTATAATAGATGTATTCTTTGATGCCAAATACCGCACCAATTACGATTAATACCGCTAATATGATGGGGATTACTATATTCTTTTTTTTCTTTTCAGTTGTCATTGGAGTTTGTATTAAGGTTTTTTATTGGGAAATTTTTCCTGTGGATTTTAATAGGGTATAGTAGGCTAGTCCGGCATCTGCCTTTGCAAGCTCAAGATTGATCTTCGCCTGGTATAACAAGGTCTCTGCATCGATTCTGTCGATTGCCGAAGCCACGTTGTTTTTGTATTTGGAAGCCAGTAATTTGTCGTTCTCCGTTGCCTGTGCAATAGAGGTTTCGAGCACCTTAATCTTATTGATGGCCAGCTGATAGTTCTGATAATTTCTATTGATCTCTGTCTTTACCTGATCGGAAAAGATATCTTTTTGAAACTCAACATCCTTTTGTTGAATCCGGGCATCAGTAACCTTGTGTTTATTGGTCCAAAGTGTTCCGATATTCCAGGAAACGTTGGCTGAAAGCGACATAGGGACAATAAACTGATTGCTTGGCGGGATAAACTTTCCACTTGGGTTAATGTAATATAAGTCGGCACCCACACCTACAGTAGGTAAAGTATTCGCTTTAACCGATTTGATGTTTACATCTGCCACCTTATTTCTGATATCAAATTGTTTCATTTCCTGACGATTGGCAAAGGCAATGTCCATGTAACTCATCAGTGTGCCTACAGTTTTAAGGTTGTCATTTGGATCTGTCGGAACAACCTCTGTATCTTCATTAATTCCCAAGAGAATGTCCAGGTTATAATTGAGGATCTTTCTGTTGTTTTCAATCTCCATTTCCGTTAAGGAAACGTTGGCTTGCTGTAGCTGGAACCTCAATACATCGTTTTTTGTCACGATGCCCTGGCTGAAAAACCTTTCTGCCTGTTTCAGCTGACTGGCAATAGATTCCAGGTTTTGTGCAACCACCTTTTTGCTTTGAAGAACCTTAAACAAGGAATAATAAGTATTGATCACCGCATAGCTGATTTCTTCTTTGTCCTTATCTGCATCCAGGCGCGCAACTTCAGTCAGCAGTCGGGTAGATTCTTCCGCATACCTTAATTTTCCGCCACCATAGATCAATTCTTTAACGCCCAGGGTTCCTATAAATGCATCTGCACGGTTTGGGAGATGTATTGGATCTGCGCCTCCGATACTTAGCTGGTTGGTTGGAATTTCAGCATGGTTGTAAAGAAATGAAGCTTCTGCCGTTGGGAGCGCATTATCTTTAGCCATATTTAACTTGGCAACAGATTCGTCGATCTTATTTTGTGAACGCTTCAGGTTCTTGCTGTTCTCAACGCCAAGCTGTATGGCTTCGGCTAAGCTCAGGTTTTTTGTGCTTTGAGCGTATAACATTCCCGGCAGGAGTAATGCTATGGCACTTAATTTAATTCTACTTATCATTTTTGGGGTGTTAAATACATAGTGAGAAGGTCTTTCAAATGGGCGATCAGACGAATCGTGATGAGATCCCTGTCTTCCGGATTGTTGATGTCCAGACTGGTTCCATAAGTGATCTTTGATGGGGAAATGGCCACATGGCTGATCGTTCCCATCAGCGTGGCAATCAACATTCGTACATCTACAGGTCTGAAACTGCCATCGTCAATGCCGTCATTAATGATTTGTTCAATAACCACAAGGTTACTGGCAATCGTATTTTTGACTTTTAAAAACATTTCAGGACGCTGAGAGAGGGAAAGTTCCCGGTGCATCATTTTATGAAGACCATGGTTACATAAGATACGTTTGGCATATCCCTCAATCACTTTTAATAATTTCTCCATTCCTGAGAGCTTATCCTGACTGATGCTGGTAAGCTGGTTGTTGAAATCAATGATTCTTTGTGACATGATTTCCATAAAGACGCCTTCTTTCGATCCAAAGTAGTAATTGATCATTGACATGTTTGCCCCTGATTCCTTTGCAATCTGGCGGGTAGAAGTCCCTTCGTAACCCAATTCCGTAAATAGCCTTTCAGCCGCTTCCAGAATGTTTGCCTTTTTATCTATTTTTTCCATTCTTTAATTTGACGCGACAAAATTAATCAATCGATTGATTAGTTGTGCTTGTTTTCTGAATGTGCCTCAATTATTTACTAAATGCTGACAGATTGTGTATTTTTAAATCAGTTATATTAAAAATAATCTCCATGAGAAATACGGTGTTATTGTGGTTTTTTACCTGTTTTACTGCACTTATTCTGCTTTCATCCTATAAAAAAGAAGCCGGGCAGGAAAATAAAGCATGGATCAGAATAAATCTTATAGGGTATCAGCAAGAATCGAAAAAAGTAGCCGTGTGGGTTAGTAAAACAGCAAAAGTTCCTGAAAGTTTTCAAATTATAGACAAGAGGAGCAAGAAGGTCGTTTATACTTTAAAAAAGCTGAAATGTTTTGGGGAGTACGGACCGTTTAAGAATTCCTGTCGCCTGGATTTCAGCGAATTTAAAAAGGCAGGTCATTTCCTTATTCGCACAGGCGATGTGTATTCTCCGGAACTGATCATTAATGAACAAGTTTATCGCCATACCGCTGATTTTGCTTTACGACACCTGCGCCAGCAAAGAAGCGGCTTTAACCCTTACCTGAAAGACAGTTGTCATACCAAGGACGGTTATACGATGTATGGACCTATGCCAGACAGTACTCATATAGATGCGAGTGGGGGTTGGCATGACGCCTCAGACTATTTGCAGTACGCCAGCACTTCCGCAAATGCGACTTATCATCTGCTGGCAGCCTACCGTGATTTTCCAGCCGTTTTCGAAGATAGGCATCAGGCAAATGGTTTGGAGGGAATAAATGGACAGGCTGATGTCTTGGATGAAGCAAAATGGGGCTTGGACTGGCTGCTTAAAATGCATCCTAAAAAGGATTGGTTGTTCCACCAAATTGCGGACGACAGGGACCATCAGGGACTTCGTTTGCCCAATCAAGATGAGGTCTCTTATGGAAAAGGAAGTGAAAGGCCAGTCTATTTTGCGACAGGAGCACCTCAGGGATTGGGTAAATTTAAAAACCGATCGAACGGACTGGCTTCTGTTGCAGGAAAATTCAGCAGTGCGTTTGCGCTGGGAAGCAAGCTCTTTCGTCAGAAAGATCAGCGATATGGGAAACTGCTCCTCGATAAATCCAGATCTGCCTATCTTTTAGGTTTAAAAAAACCAGGAGTACAGCAGACCGCGCCAAACAGAGCGCCCTATTTTTACGAAGAAGACAATTGGACCGATGATATGGAGCTTGCTGCGGCCTCCCTTTATCAGCGGACGGCAGAACCAAAGTACAGAAAGCAGGCGATTGAATATTCGAGGAAAGAAAAAGTGACTCCCTGGATGGGTGCAGACACTGCAAGACATTACCAATGGTATCCCTTTCATAATTTTGGACACTACGAAACAATAAAGGGAAACTCTGCAGAAAAGAAGATACTGAGCGGATACTATAAAGAAGGGTTGGAGCGGGTCTGGAATAAAGCGAGGAATAATGCTTTTTATAGAGGAATTCCCTTTATCTGGTGCTCAAATAACCTGACTACTGCCTTCGCTATACAGAGTTATCTGTATTCTAACCTGACCGGAGATGAAACTTATGAGGAACTTGCTCAGGCAAATTTTGATTGGCTGTTTGGCTGCAACCCATGGGGCACTTCCATGGTGTATGGCCTGCCAAACTGGGGGGATACGCCGGCAGATCCACATTCCGCCCTCAGCCAACTGAAGGGCTATCCTCTTGACGGAGGATTGGTTGACGGGCCTGTCTATGGAAGCATTTATAAAAATCTGATCGGAATTAAGCTGTATCAACCGGATGAGTACGCCGGATTCCAGTCGGACCTCGTTGTTTATCATGATGATTTTGGCGATTACAGTACAAACGAACCGACGATGGATGGTACGGCTTCACTGGTTTATCTGCTGGCAGCCTACGACCATCGGACAATGTCTCCTCCTCCACAATTTGAAAGAGATCAAGGTGCGATGATCAGAGGGGATCGTTCAAAAAAACAATTGGCTCTGGTATTTACAGGGCATGAATTTGCTGATGGACTGGAACAAATCACGGCTATTTTAGAAAAAAACAAGGTAAAAGGTTCCTTCTTTTTTACCGGGACTTTCTATAATAACCCTCAGTTTAGCGAAGCCATTAAAGGCTTGCAGCAACAACAGCACTACCTTGGGCCCCATTCCAATAGTCATTTATTGTATTGCGACTGGAAAGATAGAGACCGTTTATTGATCGATCAGGCAACATTTGAGGAGGACCTGAAGGCTAACTATGCCGCGATGGATAAATTCGGCATTTCTAAAGCTCAGGCGAAATTCTTTTTACCACCATATGAGTGGTACAATCAGGCCATAAGCGACTGGACAAAGGAAATGGGGTTAACATTGATCAACTATACTCCTGGAACGCGAAGCAATGCCGATTATACCTGGCCGGAAATGGGGCCGCGCTATCTGGGAAGTGAAGAAATTTATCAGTCTATTATTGACTATGAGCAACAGTCTTCCTTAAACGGTTTTATCTTATTGACCCATGTAGGAACAGATGGAAAAAGAAAAGATAAGTTTTACCCACGCATAGCGCAGTTGATCCGATATCTAAAGGCAAAAGGGTATCGGCTCGTCACTGTTCCTGATTTGTTAAGGTAGAGGTACTTCCTATTTTGAAATAAATCAATATCTTTGGGGCCTAAGTATTAAAAAGATGACTAAACAAGAAGATAACAACAGTTTTGATTGGGTTTATTACGTTTTAGGCCTGGTTTTCGGCATTTTGACTGCAGCAATAATATCAGGTGGCTTTCTATGGTCTGTTTTAGGTGGTATTATCGGATTTATTTTCGGTGCTATTTTCTTGAATGCGATCGTTAAAGGCCGCGAGTATTAGTTCCCCGGTTATCGTATAAATCTTTTTCAATGAAACCATCGTAAGCAGACTGCTTACAAACAGCAATGAATTGCTTATGATCGCTTCATAACCGTTAAAAGACAATTATATTCTTATGAAAAAATTGAGCCTTATAGCTGTTTTTGCATTGTTTTCTACCTTTGCTCAGGCACAGGATATGAAGCTTCCTGCACTAGACCCAAGTCCGGCCGACATCGTTTACTATCCCTTAAACGCGACAAAAGTAAAAGATGATTCCAGTCCTTCTATTAAGGTGGTTTATTCCAGACCCAGTAGAAAAGGGCGTGAGATTTTTGGCGTCCTGGAGCAATATGGGAAAGTTTGGCGCTTAGGTGCTAATGAATGTACTGAAATCAGGTTCTTCAAAAATGTAGTGATTGGAGGCAAGAAGATCAAAGCAGGAATTTACAGCTTATACGCCATCCCGGAAAAAGACAAATGGGTAATGATCGTTAATAAACAAACTGATCGTTGGGGCGCTTATACTTATAATGAAGCAAAAGATGTAGTGAGAGTAGAGGTTCCGGTGAAGACCTTACCTCAACCGGTAGAAGCATTGTCTATCACTTTTACACCTCAGCCTGAAGGTGCTAATCTGGTGATTGCATGGGATAAAACGATGGTTGAACTTCCTGTAACAATCAAATAGAAACAAATTAAATATGAAAGAGGCCCGGTAAAATACCGGGCCTCTTTCATTTAAAGGTTTTCCAGTTTATGCTCTTCTGCGTCTGAGGTAACTGTCAACGAATGCCAATGCCAGTAAAAGATCTACGAAGAGGAATATTTTTATAGAAGTAGGGGTTACATATTTTCCGAAGTCAATATGCTCCATCTGGAAGTCCATGTTGAATTTTATATCTGTGAAGTCAAAAGTACTATTGCTCAGTATGTAGCCTAGTATAGCCAATATGAAGCAGATAAAAAAAGCGGCAATGCTATAAATGATCCGTGTATCCACCTTTGTTTTAAGAGATACAGGCGCAATCT
>Ga0307414_10001701_pt1 | contig 11461 bp, 13 predicted proteins | sample DK1Ometagenome_FD_203804 | JGI IMG/M metagenome (GOLD analysis project Ga0307414, IMG submission 203804) | Maize rhizosphere microbial communities from greenhouse at UC Davis, California, United States - DK15-O-3 | ecosystem: Host-associated > Plants > Roots > Rhizosphere > Soil | place: USA...
TTCAGATCCCAGCTTTGCGACGTCAGATTTGGTCAGTCTATATCTCAGCGAGTTGCCTTTAATTCTAATTTTCATCTGTGTTTTATTTGTTTTTCAATTGCGACGAAGCTATCAGATTTTTCATACCACTATGTAGTTTGAGAAATCATGATGGTTTCATGCGATGTTGGTATTAATATTCTACTGCTTAAATTGTAAATATTGAACCTGTCTTCTTTCAGGAAACCCAAAAGTGTAATATCAAATTCCGCAGCAAGTTCCACTGCAAGACTCGATGGAGCGCCAATGGCAGCAACAATTGCAATACCGGCCATGGCTGCTTTCTGAATTAATTCAAAACTTGCCCTTCCACTCAGCAATAAAATATGCTGATCCAATGGCAGGTCGTCGTTGATTAGTGCCCTTCCAATTAACTTGTCAAGTGCATTGTGTCGCCCAACATCTTCCCGCAACAGAACTAAATCACCTTTGACAGTAAAAAGGCCTGATGCATGAATGCCTCCGGTAGCTGCAAACCCGCTTTGGGCTGCACTTAACTTTCCTGCCAATTTATATAATATATCTGTTGATAGGTTTAATTGGGGTTTATCCTGATTATTAAAAGGACTAACTGTCCTAATAGATTCAATAGAGCCTTTTCCGCATACTCCGCAACTAGAGGTGGTATAAAAATTCCGGTCAGATTGCTGCAACTGAGGTATGAAATTTTCAGCGAGTTCCACCTGCACGATATTCTGCTTTTGTGATGAACATTTCATGTCTAAGTGATAGGTATCAGTCACATCCTGATAAGAAGAAATAATTCCTTCTGTAAACAAAAAGCCTACTGCAAGTTCCAGGTCATTACCTGGCGTGCGCATGGTCACAGATATATTCTTTTGTATCCGCTCTGACCGGGGGCCATAAGCAATTCTTATTTCAAGAGGCTCTTCTATGGAAAGTAGATCCGATAAAGGTGCACTTATTAAACCCTTAACCTTTCTGACAAGTATCTGCTTTATGGAAACTAATTCTAAATCCTCCATTTCCGTACGGTTTTAATAAAATAATCGCTCTTAAAATTAAGAAAAAATCAGTCTAAAAAGAATTGTATGGGAGATATTCAACCAAAGAATAATCGATTAGCCTCAGATATTATTTAAATCACTTATTGTGTTATAGTTATCAAAATAAGCCTTCCATTTTTTAGGAACAGGAAGGTAACAGGCATCTAGCTGTTCAAGTGCATATTTCATACTGTGCTTATGCAATTCCTGATTCATATACAAGGCATATACCTTGTCCAATGCCTTTGCTGAATATATGCCGCATAGTGGTTCAGATTGCTTTTCCTTCATAAAGACCAATGCATCGGCCGGCTTATCCTCATACTGTTGAACAACAAAGTCTAAAAGATCAACTTCCATGTTTATCATATCACAGGCAAGTACCAGTAAATCTTCCTTCGGATAAATAAGGTGTACGGATAAGATGCCTCTAAGTGGGCCTCCGATAGATAATACAGGCTCGTCTGCGATTAATGAAGAGGTAGGAAAGACAGTTTGGTATATTGGTAATTGTAGTGTATTTACGGATATGGCAACAGGAATTTGTAATGATGACAACTTTGCAAATGCTTGTTGCGCCCATGTTTGTTGCCCATTTTGCAACAGGCCTTTATCCTTTCCCATTCTTAGACTTTGACCACCTGAAAGAACTACTCCAATCATTTTTATTAGTTTATTGAAACAAATTTAGACATTCTATAAGTTCGATTGTTATCAAATTATCTCAATCAGTAATATTGGTAGTAATACCCGTAATCCATCTACCATTAATGCCTTTAGTTATTTTGATCTTTGAATTAAAGAATTGAAGATGAAAAGCATCATAACCCTATGGCAAGTTGTTAAGGATAAGGTATATGATTTAACATTAAAAGCAAAATATAATTAGAAAAACAGTATTTTAATAGAGAAATATCACCAAAAACCATTAGCATATGATTAACTTAAATATCAATCAAAAATCTTATGAGGTAGATGCAGATCCAGATATGCCCCTTTTGTGGGCCATTCGGGATCTTGTTGGTCTGACCGGAACCAAATATGGATGTGGTGTTGCTCAATGTGGAGCCTGTGTAGTTCACCTGAACGGAGAAGCTGTACGGTCATGTGTAACCAAAGTTAGCCGGGCGGAAGGTAAAAAAGTCGTCACCATCGAAGGACTATCAAAAAACAATGATCATCCACTACAGTTAGCCTGGAATGAAGTTAATGTGCCACAATGCGGGTATTGTCATTCTGGTCAATTGATGTCGGCAGCTGTGCTATTGAGGGAAAACCCAAATCCTACAGATGAGGATATTGATAATGCTATGTCTGGAAACATTTGTCGTTGCGGTACCTATCCCCGCATTCGAAAAGCGATTCACTTAGCAGCAGAACTGCATAAAAAGGAAGGCAGAACAATATGAAAAGATCAATAATTATCATGGCAGTCATCCTCTCCATGATTGGAATCATGGCTTTCAGCTTGAGTACTGTAAACAACCATCCCAATGTTACTGGAGAAACCACACAGAAAATAAAAAAGGACAGTATAGCATCAGTAAAGCCTTTGAACAGGTTTATAAAGTTTTAATGAGCCCACGCTGTATGAACTGTCACCCTTCGGGAGATATCCCTTTACAGGGAGACGACAGTCACCTGCATGAGATGTATCCAAAAAGAGGGCACGACGGCAAAGGCGTGTTTGCGATGAAATGTGCGAATTGCCATCAGCCGAACAATACTCCTGGTTTACATGCCCCACCGGGAAATCCGGACTGGCATTTGCCACCTGCAGATATGAAAATGGTGTTCCAGGGCAAAACAGCACATGAACTGGCTAAACAACTGGTAAACCCTAAGCAAAATGGCAATAAGTCTATGAAACAACTATTGGAACATGCAGACGATGGGTTGGTTTTATCTGGATGGAATTCGGGAGAGGGACGTTCACAGCCACCAATGAGCCATGCAGCATTCAAAAAAGCATGGGAAACATGGATCAATACCGGGGCATATGCTCCTAAAAGCAAATAAATTAATTCTACAACTATGAGTACTAACCAAGTTTCCAGAAGAGATTTTCTCAGGGTTTCAGGTCTGGCAGGCACAGCATTGTGCCTAGGTTTCTATTTCCCTTCAAGTGCCAAAGAAGCAGAAATCGTGAATACAAGTGGGGTAGCAAAATCAGAAGTAGAACTGAACGCCTGGATCCACATAGATACAGATGGCAAAGTCACTATTTTTAACCACCGTGCCGAAATGGGTCAGGGTTCTTTTCAGTCCGTTCCACAAATTATTGCCGAAGAGCTCGAAGTTGATCTGAAAGATGTAAATATCGTTTTCGCCCAAGGTAACAGAGAAAAGTACGGCAGTCAGATTACCGGCGGAAGTTCAACCATACGTGGATCTTATAAGAATTTATTAAAGTTAAGCGCAACTGCCCGGATTATGCTGATCACCATTGCAGCAAAAAAGTGGAATGTACCCATTACTGACTGCTATGCAGAATCCGGCCAAGTACTACACAAAGCTTCAGGAAAGAAATTTCACTATGGAGAACTCGTTGTAGATGCTTCGAAACTAGAAGCACCGAAAGAAGTTGTCCTTAAAAAAATCTCCGAATACAAACTGATCCGCAAACCACTACACAGGCAGGATACCCCACTAAAAACAAATGGTACTGCAATATTTGGTCTGGATAAGAAGTTACCGGGCATGCTTTATGCAACTGTTGAGCGTAATCCGAGGTTACGAGGAATAGTAAAAAGTTTTGATGCCAGTGCAGCCCTGAAAATACCAGGAGTTACAAAGGTTTTTAAAGTTCGCATGGGCGTTTTTAATACTTTTCGTGAGGGTGTAGCCGTTGTTGCAAATTCAACCTGGGCAGCAATGCAGGGGAAAAAAGCATTAAAGGTAGAATGGGATGATTCCGGATTCGAACACATAAACACCGCTGAAATCTACAAACGCCAGCAAGAAGACCTCCAAACCAAGGAAGGTTTATACCTAAAAAAACAAGGGAATCCAGATGATATCCTTAAACAGGAAGGAAAAACCATAGACGTAGTTTACCAGACTCCTTATCAGTCGCATAGCTGCATGGAACCTGTAAACTGTGTTGCTCATTATCAAGGCGACAAGGTGGAGATTTGGGGACCTATCCAGGCTCCGGAATGGGTACAGGATTACATCAGCGGGCAATTGGGCTTACCTAAAGAAAAAGTCATCGTTAACATGACTTTCCTGGGTGGTGGATTTGGCAGAAAAGCATTTATGGATTATCCTCATGAGGCCACAATGATCTCCAAAGAAATCGGAGCTCCGGTTCAGGTGGTGTGGACAAGAGAGGATGATGCTACCCAAGGACCATACCGTCCGGGCATTTCATACAGGTGCCAGGGTGCTATTCATAACGGAGAGGTAACTGCACTCAAATTCCGCATGTCAGGTCAGAATAATGACCATTGGCGAGGTGGGAAAACAGACCAGGCGAACCGAAGCACCTCTGAAGGATTTCTTAAACCATACTTCGACGGCATCAAAAACATCAGCTTTGCCGAAGTACAATTTGAAACACCTATTCCTACTATGTGGTGGCGCTCTGTATATGCCTCTACCAATGGATTTGCCTATGAAAGTTTTCTGGATGAGGTTGCTTTAGCAGCAGGTAAGGATCCTCTGGATCTCAGGAGACAGTATTTACAGGATGAACGATGCCAGCGATTGATTGACAAAATGGAAGAAGTTTCGGGCTGGAAGAAAAGGAAGAAAAATGAAGGTTTTGGCGCTGCCATTACAGAATGCTTTTCCAGTACGGTGGGCCAAATTGTAAAAGTATCCAAAGATGCTGGCGGTAAAATTAAAATAGATCAGATTTGGGCCGTGATGGATTGTGGATGGTACGTAAATCCTGATATCATCCGAGCCCAGGTAGAAGGAAGCATAGTAATGGCATTAGGTGCGGCCACAATTCACGAAATCACATTTAAAGATGGACTGGTAGAGCAAAGAAACTTCTATGATTATAAAATGCCAAGAATTACAGACATACCACCAATAGAAGTGCACATTATGGAAAATGAGGCAGATGCAGGCGGAGTTGGTGAACCGGGTTTACCGGCCTTTGCCCCGGCCCTTACAAATGCCATATTTGATTTAACAGGGAAGCGGATAAGGAAACTTCCATTTGATTTAAGCGCTGTTTAATTACGAGATTCTGATGAAAGAAATTGCTGACATACTTAAGGCCTATCAAAAAGCTTTGAAGGCAAACAAAAAGACAGCACTGGCAACCGTAGTAAAGGTAGAAGGATCTTCCTATCGCAGACCAGGAGCCAGAATGCTGATTACAGAAGATGGACAACTTACAGGCGCCATTAGCGGGGGCTGTTTGGAAGGTGATGCCTTGAGAAAAGCACTTTCGGCTATTGTGCAACAGGAAAACAAGCTCATCACTTATGATACAACAGATGAAGAGGATGCAAAGATTGGTGTACAACTAGGCTGCAATGGCATTGTCCATATCCTTTTTGAACCGATAGTTGAAGAGGAAGAACTCAATCCAGTTGCCATTTTAGCTGCCTTAAGCGAGAAACGTGAGGATGCGGTTTTGGTCACACTTTTCGCTCTAGATTCAAAAGTGCAACCTGGCACAAGTATGCTTTACCGAAAAGATAGCCTCCAATCTAATATCCCCGTAGAAATAAAACAATCAATAATGGATGATGTGGCTAAGGTATGGGATAATAAAACTTCGGTTTTCAGTAATTATCAAACGCCTGAAGAAAATATAGACGGGTTTTTAGAGTTTATCCGGCCATCCATTTCTTTGGTTATTGCTGGTGCCGGAAACGATGTACAACCGTTGGCAGAGGTAGCTTATCTTTTAGGATGGGAGGTAACGATTGCTGATGGCAGACCCGCTCATGCCTCAACAATACGTTTTCCAAATGCAAACCAGGTGTTGGTCAGCAAACCGGAGCAACTTCTATCACAAGTCCACATAGATGAACAAACAGCATTCGTGCTGATGACCCACAATTACAATTATGATCTTGAACTCCTGAATCTTCTTCTAGACACCAATGCGCCATACGTTGGTATTCTTGGACCTAAAAAGAAACTGATCAGGATGCTCGGTGAACTGGACAGGAATACCTCGGAAAACGAATCCCGGGTACATGGACCGATTGGCCTTGATATCGGAGCAGAAACTGCAGAAGAAATCGCTATCTCGATTGTTGCAGAAATTAAATCTGTTTTTTCGGGTGCTTCGGCAAATTCCCTGAAAGTAAAAAGGAGCCCAATACATGTCTATTCTAATTTATGAACACGGGGATCATCATATTGGCAGCAGGGAATTCAAGCCGGCTGGGTCGGCCCAAACAACTCTTAAAGTATAAAGGCAAAACACTGTTGGATTTAGTAACCGAAGAAGCCTTAAAAATACCTACTATACCAACTGTTGTGGTTCTTGGTGCCTATTCAAAAGAAATATTAAACCATCACACTTACCTGGAAATTGCCTATATTGTCAATCCTAACTGGCAAACAGGAATATCCTCGAGTATTGCTGCAGGGATGTCTGCGATAGGGAATCAATCAAAGGAAATAGAAAACGTAATCATTGCGGTCGCGGATCAGGTTTTCATTACTTCAAAAGTCTTTGAGAAACTCCTTCAAAAGCGTAAGCTGAGTAGTAAAGGCATCATTGCCAGTAGTTATGCTGAAACGGTAGGTACTCCTGTCCTATTCAGTAAAAAATACTTTGAAAAGCTTTTATCCCTTACCGGCAATACAGGGGCAAAAAGTATTGTACAATTAAACATGGAGGATACAGAAATTATCCCCTTTGAGTTAGGACATATAGATATAGATACAGAAACAGATTACAACAATTTAATTAAACACCAATGATAACAGATTCTTTTGGACGAGTGCACGATTACCTGCGAATATCACTTACTGATAACTGCAATTTCCGCTGCTTCTACTGTATGCCAGAGGAAGAATATGACTTTACCCCAGCTTCAAGGCTGATGCAGACAGAAGAGATTGTTCAGCTTGCAAAAATATTTGTAGAACAGGGTGTAAAAAAAATCAGGTTAACCGGTGGAGAGCCTTTGGTGCGTAAAGATGCAGCCGCGATCATAACTGCTTTAGGCAAGCTTCCTGTAGAATTGGTGATCACCACCAATGGAACGCGTATTGCAGAAATGCTCCCTGCACTAATTGCAGGTGGCATTAAAACAGTTAACATTAGTCTAGATACTCTTCAGCCAGAAAAATTCTTATTCATTACACGTAGAGACCTGTTCCATCAGGTACGTAGCAATATAGAACTGCTTTTACATCACAAAATTACTGTTAAAATAAATATGGTAGTGATGAAAGGGCTCAACGATAATGAAATTAAAGATTTTATAGATTGGACAAAACATAATCCCATCCAAATCAGGTTCATTGAATTTATGCCATTCAGCGGGAATAAATGGACCAGCAATAAAATGTTTTCCCTTGATGAAATACTGGCTACCATAGCTAAAGATTTCACCATGCTTCCGGTTAAAGCCGCACCACACGATACAGCAAAAAGTTTCATGATTCCGGGACACGAAGGTTCTTTTGCCGTTATAAGCACCATGACAGCACCATTTTGCAGTACTTGTAACAGGATGCGGTTGACTGCTGATGGGAAGCTCAAAAATTGCCTCTTCTCTGATGGAGAGACAGACCTATTGGGCCCTTTAAGAAACAATCAAGACGTTCTTCCGTTGATCCAAGCTTCTATTTGGAGTAAGAAAAAAGAACTTGGCGGACAGCTTATTGAGCATTTCGAAAAACTGGATGCGGACTCTATCAAGAACAGAAGTATGATTACCATAGGAGGATAATTTAAAATGATAAGCGTCAACGAGGCAAAACAACTGATTTCAGATCATACTCAACCGTTGCAAGCTCTAAAATTAAGTCTAAAAAAGGCTTCGGGGCACATTTTAGCTGCAGACATCTATGCGCGCTATGATATTCCGGCTTTCAAACAATCGTCTATGGATGGATATGCTTTGGTTTATCAGGATTCCTCATCAGAATTAGAAATGATCGGGGAAATGGCCGCTGGCACCAGCCAACTGTTGTCCATTAACCCCAATCAAACCACCAGGATTTTTACCGGAGCCCCCCTGCCTGAAGGTGCGGATACAGTTGTGATGCAGGAAAAGATCAGTAGACAGGGAAATAAGATCACGCTTCAGGATCCAAAGCTGTTGCCCGGAGCAAATGTTCGTCAAATAGGATCGGAGATTAAAGCCGGAGCACTTGCCATGCAAAAAGGAACCGCGCTAGGCCCCGCTGCTGTAGGATTTCTGGCCGGAATTGGCATTCAGGATGTGGAAGTTTTCCCGATGCCTAAGGTAGCCATCATTTTAACAGGTAAAGAACTTCAGCAACCTGGCATGGAGCTTAATTTTGGTCAGGTATATGAATCTAACTCCTATTCCTTAACTGCCGCAATAAAAAATGAAGGAATCACTGAAATTGAAGTAACAGAGGCTGATGACAATCTGGAAATACTAACAGATGTGCTTAGGTCAGCATTACAGGAACATGATGTTGTTCTGCTTACCGGCGGTGTGAGCGTAGGAGATTACGATTTTGTACTGGAAGCCTCAAAGAAATGTGGGATTGAGCAGATCTTTCATAAAGTAAAGCAAAAGCCAGGTAAACCATTATTTTTCGGAAAAAAAGATCAAAAACTGATATTTGGTTTACCGGGAAACCCATCTTCGGTTCTTAACTGCTATTACAATTATGTATTGCCGGCTCTGAAAGCAATTTCGCACAAAGAAAATAGCGTAAAAGAAATAAGTGCCGAACTGACGCATGACTGTCAAAAACCGGCTGGGCTTACCCATTTCCTTAAGGGAAGTTACAAAAATGGCAAGGCAACACCATTAAATGCTCAGGAGTCGTTTCGGTTAAGCTCTTTTGCACTGGCAAACTGCCTGATCTATCTTCCCGAAGAACAGAAGGATTTCAAACAGGGAGATGTGGTAACCATTATGCAATTGCCTAACTAGAACCATGACTGGGCGATTATCTTGCAATTTATTAGCAAAATCAGCATTTTAAGGGTAAATTAGCATTATGGAAATTCAGATTATCAGTTTTGGAAAAATATCCGAATTTATAGCACATCAGAAGATCGAAATCTCTGACATCCGCAATACCGATGAGTTAAAAGCTTATCTGGAAACATCATTTCCATTGCTTAGCAATATGAAATATAAGCTTTCCCTGAATAAGGATATTGTTCAGGAGAATATGGCGATTTCAAATCAAGATACAGTAGGCATCATGCCGCCTTTTTCAGGAGGATAATACCATAGAAGTGGAAAGAAAAGTAAAAAAAATATTTATTGACGGAAGGATCGAACCTGCATTCATAGCTGATAGTATTTCCAAACACAGCGCAAAAACAACTATTGGCGGTCACAGCATATTTATGGGACAAGTGCGGAAAGATGAGATTGAAGGAAAGCTTGTGGCAGCCATTGAGTATACAGCTTATCAGGAGCTGGCACTAGAGAAAATGCATCAGATCAGGGAAGATATTTTTCAAAAATATCCGCTTCATTGCATGCATGTTTACCACAGCCTGGGCACAATAAAAGCGGGTGAGATCTGCCTTTTTGTATTTACCTCATCTACACGCCGCAAACCGGCAATAGATGCCTGTGCAGAAATCGTGGAGAGATTAAAAGCAGAACTGCCAATTTGGGGCAAAGAAATATTTGAAGACGATACACATCAATGGAAAGAGAATAGCTAATATGGTAAACATTACAAAAAAATCAAGCACACTAAGAATAGCTATTGCAACTGCTACAGTAAAAGTATCTAAACAGGAAACCATTGCAGCCGTTGAACAAAGAAAAATACCCAAAGGCGATGTTTTCGAATTTGCCCGTGCGGCCGGACTTTTGGGTGTAAAAAAAACGAGCGACCTCATACCTGATTGTCATCCCCTTCCAATAGAATATACCTCCATTACCTACGAAATTGATGGACTAAACATCCATATTACTGTTGAAGTGCATACTATTTACAAAACAGGTGTAGAAGTTGAAGCCATGCATGGTGCCTCCATTACTGCCCTCACCATGTATGATATGCTCAAACCCATCGATAAGGGTGTTGAGATTCAAAATATCAGGTTGCTAGAAAAATCCGGTGGTAAATCTGACCTCAAGAATTTACAGTTTCCAGATATCAAGGCAGCTGTAGTAGTCTGCTCTGATTCTATATTTGCAGGTAAGGCTCAGGATACATCAGGAAAAGCCATTGTTGGATTATTGGAGCAACTTGGCATCGAAACACTCAAATATGAGATCCTTCCAGATGAAGTTGACAGTATCAAAGAAAAGGCTATTGAACTCTGCGGAATTGAACATCAGCTCCTGATTTTTACAGGAGGTACCGGACTTTCTCCGAGAGACGTCACGCCAGAAGCCATTAGCCCCTTAATTGAACGTAAAATTGATGGAATTATGGAAACAGCGCGAAGATACGGTCAGGAACGCATGCCTTACGCCATGTTATCCCGTGGTGTTGCAGGATTTATAGGCGAAACACTTGTACTCACCTTTCCAGGTTCGAAAACTGGGGTAGAGGAATATATGTCGGCCTTGTTTCCACAATTACTGCACCTTTTTAAGATCAATAAGGGGCAAAAACATTAAACCTTTTGTCCAGATTTTTCCCTAAAGTATTTCTATATATCCGTCACTTCCGTTCAGCCTGATGCGCTGACCATCTCTGAGCAGCTTTGTAGCATTGTCTACTCCAACAATTGCCGGCAATCCATATTCGCGTGCAATTACTGCTCCATGCGTCATCATTCCGCCAACTTCTGTAACCAGACCTTTTATCGATACAAATAAGGGCGTCCAGCTGGGGTCCGTGAAGGTGGTAACCAATATATCTCCATCTTCCAGGTTTGCATCTTCCATATTTAAGATTACACGTGCCCTACCCTCTATCACTCCTGAAGAAACCGCCAGACCTGCAATAGCATCGGTCGGAAGGTTTTTTTCATGCTTGTATTTACCCGAAACAATTTCACCGTCTGATGTGATCACCCTTGGCGGGTTTAGTTTTTCGTATGATTTGAACTCGTCTTTTCTTTTGCCGATGAGCTGGTTGTCTGGCTTATGGGTACGTACCATTTCGCGAAATTCTTCAAAGGTAAGATAGTAAACATCTTCCCTATCTGGAATGATGTTGGCTTGTGCAAGTTGTTCCGCTTCTTTCAGCAAAGCCTGCTTATAAACGAAGAAGCGATTAACTATCCCGTATTTTGGATATTCGCGATAACCTGCAAAACTCCTGAGCAGGCTGATCATTTGTTTTGTCTCCCTGATTTTTTGTTC
>Ga0307414_10001702_pt1 | contig 11454 bp, 9 predicted proteins | sample DK1Ometagenome_FD_203804 | JGI IMG/M metagenome (GOLD analysis project Ga0307414, IMG submission 203804) | Maize rhizosphere microbial communities from greenhouse at UC Davis, California, United States - DK15-O-3 | ecosystem: Host-associated > Plants > Roots > Rhizosphere > Soil | place: USA...
GCTTCAACGACTTCGGCACCTTCACCCGCGCCAACCGCTGGACCCGCACCGCCCAGGAGCAACCGACGCAGCACGCGCGAACCGCCTGAACCTCCACGCGGCGCCGCCAGGCGCCGCCTTGCCCGACAAGCACGCCATGAATGTACTGATCGTTCACGCTCACCCGGAAGCGCAATCGTTCTGCGCCGCCATGAAAGACCTCGCCCACGACACCCTCACGGCGGCTGGCCATCAGGTCCGGGTATCGGACCTGTACGCGATGAACTGGAACCCCGTGGCATCGGCGGCGGACTTCGGCACGCGCCACGACGCCGACTACCTGGTGTATGCCCTCGAACAACGCCACGCCCATCGCCAGCAGAGCCTGTGCGCCGACATTGCCGGCGAACTGGACAAACTGCTCTGGGCCGATCTGCTGGTGCTCAACTTCCCCCTGTTCTGGTGCTCGGTGCCGGCGATGCTCAAGGGCTGGCTGGACCGCGTACTGATCTCGGGCGTGTGTTACGGCGGCCTGCGTTTCTACGACCGGGGCGGCCTGGCCGGCAAACGCGCACTGCTCAGTTTCACCCTCGGCGGGCAAGCCCATATGTTCGCCGACGAGCAGGCCATACACGGCGAGCTGGACACCCTGTTGCGCCCCTTGCAGCGCGGCACGCTGGCCTATGCGGGGCTTACCGTGCTACCGCCCTTCGCGGCCTATCACGTGCCTTACATCAGCCAGGCGGCACGCAGCCAGGTGCTGGCGGCGTACCGCGATTACCTGCTGACGCTGGAACGGCTCACGCCGCTGGGCATGCCACGGATGGAGGGCTTTGACCAACACCTCAGGCCGCACGCTGCCGCCGGGTCCGGCAGCGAGGCCTGACATTCAGCGCGCCTGGGCCTCCAGGCGGGGCGCGGCGAAATAGCTCTCGGCGCGCTCGCCGGTGTTGTCACTGTCGGCGGCGAACACCACACCGAGTATGCGACGCGGCGCGCTGCCGAAGGCGGCGATGGCATCGGCCTTGAGGTCGCGCCGCTCTTCGAGCCACTGCCCCAGCGGTGCTTCGGGGCCACGCAAGACCTGCATCTGCACGGTCTCGGTGTAGGCACTGCGGGCGTGAGTGCCAGGCGCCGCGCGGTTGTCCCAGACATAACTGAGGGTGGCCGCCGGCAGCTCGGGGTCGAAGAAGGTCCGTGCCAGGCGCAGTTTCTGCCGGGTCACGAACGGCAGTGACGACAGGGGGTAGTCCAGCAACACATAGACCCGCGCCGCGTAGTCGTCACCCTCGCGGGTGGCGAAACGCGCCTTGTCCAGGCGTTGCTCGGTGCGCCACTGCCAGCTCAGTTGCCACGCTGGCTCGCCGGGCAGGTCCAGCGGGTGCAGCAGGCCACCGGCGGCGGCATCGGCCACGATGTGCAGCGCCGTGACCCCGTCCCGCATCACCAGGGTGCGTTGCGATGGCTTGAGCTCGGGAATGTTCGCCTCGCGCCAGGGCGGCGACCAGTCGCCCGTCGGCGGCCCGCTGGCCAGGGGCTTGAGCGGCGCGTCGGCCTGGGCCAGGGGCGCCAGCATCAGCAGCGCCAGGCACAGCGCGCGCATCACCCCCGCCTCCAGCGATGGAAGCGCTCGAGCCAACGCAACAGGCCTTGCGGAGCATGGGCGCGCTTCCACTCGCCCGCCGCGTATTTGTTGGCCTCGGCCAGGGTGGGGTAGCTGTGTACGGTACCGAGGATCTTGTTCAGGCCGAGGTTGTGTTTCATGGCCAGCACGTACTCGGCAAGCAGTTCACCGGCGTGCTCACCGACGATGGTCACGCCGAGAATACGGTCCTTGCCCGGTTCGGTGAGCACCTTCACGTAGCCATGGGCGACTTCGTCGGCGATGGCCCGGTCGAGGTCATCGATGCCATAGCGGGTGACCTCGAAGGCTACGCCATGGCGTTGCGCCTCGGTCTCGGACAGCCCGACCCGCGCCACTTCCGGCGAGGTGAAGGTGCAGTGCGGGATGACCCGGTAATCCACCTTGAAGCGCTTGAACCCGCGGAACAGCGCATTGACCGCCGCGAACCAGGCCTGGTGCGCGGAAACATGGGTGAACTGGTAGGGGCCGGTCACATCGCCCACCGCATAGATATTGGGGAACCGCGTGGCCAGGTATTCGTCGGTTTCCAGGGTACCGTTTGGGCGCACCACCAGCCCCAGCGCCTCGGCGCCATAGCCGGTGACATTGGCCACCCGCCCCAGGGCCAGCAACAGGCAATCGAAGGCGATGGTCACCTCCTCGTCGGTGTCCAGGCGCCGCGCCACCATGCGCGGCTCGCCATCCACCACCTCGAAGCGCTCGGCGCGGTGCTGCAAGCGCACATCCACGCCATCGGCACGCAGGCCGGCCAGCACCTGTTCGCTGGCGTCGTCGTCCTCGCGCGGCAGCAGGCGATCAGCCAATTCGACCTGGATCACCTGGCTGCCCAGGCGCTGGAAGGCCTGGGCCAGCTCACAGCCAATCGGCCCGCCGCCGAGCACCAGCAACCAGCGCGGCTGCTCGCGCAGGCCCCAGATGGTATCCGAGGTGTAACCCGGCACCTGCTCCAGGCCCGGGATCTTCGGCACCAGCGGCCGCGCCCCGGCGGCGATGATCAGGCTGCGGCTGCTGATCACCCGGCCATTGACCTCCACCGTCCAGGGCGAGGTGATCGTCGCCTCCCCCTGGATCACTTCGACACCCAGATCGGTGTAGCGCTCGACCGAGTCGTGGGGTTCGATGGCGCTGATCACCCGCTGGATGCGCTGCATCACGGCAGGGAAATCCACCGTGCCGCCAACCCCACTGAAGCCCAGCGCCGGGGCGGCCTTCAGCTCATGGGCCAACTTGGCCGAACGCAACAGTGCCTTGGACGGCACGCAGCCGGTATTTAGGCAGTCGCCGCCCATGCGGTGCTTTTCGACCAGGCTGACCTTGGCCTTCACCGCGGCGGCGATGTACGCACTGACCAGTCCCCCGGCGCCAGCGCCGATCACCAGCAGGTTGCGGTCGAAGGTGTCCGGCCGTGCCCAGCCGGCATACACCCGCCGGGCCTGGATCATCCCGAGCAGCTTGCGCGCCAGCAGCGGGAACAGCCCGAGCAGGACGAACGCCCCCAGCAGCCCCGGCGACAGGATGCCGGCGAGCGAATCGAGCTGGCCCAGTTCACGGCCGGCGTTCACGTAGACCAGGGTGCCCGGCAACATGCCGAGCTGGCTCACCCACCAATAGGTGCGCAACGGCAGGCGCGTGAGGCCCATGGCCAGGTTGATCAGGAAGAACGGGAAGATCGGCACCAGGCGCAGGGCGAACAGGTAGAACGCCCCCTCGCGCTCGATACCGGCATCGATGCCCGCCAGGCGCTGGCCAAAGCGCGCCTGCACCCAGTCGCGCAGCAGGAAACGGCTGCTGAGCATGGCCAGCGACGCCCCCAGGGTGGAAGCGAACGACACCAGCACGAAGCCTTCGAGCAAGCCGAACAGGGCGCCGCCCAGCAGCGTCATCAGTGCCGCACCGGGCAGCGACAGCGCGGTCACCGCCACATAGGCGAGGAAGAACAGGCCCGCCGCCTGCCAGGGGCTCGCCGCCACCTGGGCGTTCAGCGCCGCCTGCTGCGCCTTGAGGCTTGCCAGGCTGAGGTACTGGCCGAGGTCGAACACGAAGAAGCTGGCGACCAGTGCCAGGATCAACCCCATCAGGGTCAGTTTGCGGCTATTCATCGCTCAGCGCCTCCAGCGCACAGAGACTCTGGCACAGGCTGAAGCCCGCCAGCAGGGCGTGTTGCGCACGGTCCGGGCAGTCGCCGAGCACCCGCGCGCGGTAAGACAGCGCAGCCGGGCTGGTGGCAGGCCACTGGTGGTCGAAGTCGGCGAGAAAGGCAGCGTGGTCGTAATTCAACGGCAGGGCCTCGATAAACAATCCGTCACGTTGGCAGCGGTACAGCGCCGCTGCATGGGGGGTGGTGGCGATGCGACTGAACAGACCATAGCGGCCCCCGGCAAAATTGGGCAGGCCGGCCGCGCCATTGTTGATCAGCGCACCGTGGCTCAGGTTCAGCGCCACCGCGCTGCAGGTGTGACTGGTGGCGAGCACGCGCAGTTCATTGGCCGCCAGCCATTCATCCAGTTGGCGCTGGCGGGTGGGCGCTGCCAGCGACTCACGGGCGCAGCCCCAACCAGCCAGTGACAGCTCGTCGCCATGGCTGACGGCCACCCGCTGCCCACCCACGCTGACCAGCGCGGTAGCCGCCCGGGCGGCCAGGCGTTCGGCCACGCCTGGCAGGCCGCGCACGGTGCCGGCCAACGCCGCCTGGATGGCGTTGGAACGCTCGACCACGGCGTCGTCCACGCTCATCGGGTAAGCGCAGCCACAGCCCGCGCCACTGTCATCGGCGCGGCCCAGCTCGGTTTCAACATTGCCGCGCAGCGCCAGGTGCGCACCCAGCCCCTGCTCGATGGCCGCGAATATCAGCGGGTCGCGGTCGAACCAGTGGGCATCGCCATTGAACACCACCCGTGCACCCGGCTCGGCCGCCAGGCGGCGTTGCAGTGCGGCCAGCGCCTGGCGGTTGCCATACAGGCCTCCGACCACATAGAGCGTGTCGCACTGCAACAGCGGCTCACCGGCAAAGGCGTCGCGAGCCAGGCGGTAGTCCAGCGGGCAGTCACGACCGGCGCGCATCATGCACGCCCCCGCAACACCCAGCCGGGCAGCAGATAACCCAGCACACACAGGCCCAGGCCGTAGAGGTTGGTGCCCAGCAACAGGGCGTACTTGCCGTCGCCAACCGCCCAGCTGTCCGGTATCCAGCCCAGCGTCAGCAGTACACCCAGGCCCAGGCCGGTCCAGAAACTCAGGTGAAAACGCAGGCGGGTGGGCCTGGTCAGGCCATGCAGCACGAATACCGGCGCCAGGCCGATGACCATGGTGCCGCTGATGGTGGTGGCCTTGAGAATATCGGTGCCGGCGATCATCGGCAGGTTACCGACCAGGGCGAAGATCACCATCACCGCCATGCCAATGCCAATCGCCTTCTGCCCCAGGTCTCGGCCAGCCAGCAAGGGCAAGTCGCGACCGGCCAGCTTGGCCAGGCTGGAGAACGTCGAGTCCAGGGTCGAGCCGGCGGCCGAAACCATGACCACCGTCATCACCAGCAGCGCACCGATGCCCAGGCTCTTGGCCAGCGCCGCCGGCACGTTGTCCGATACCGCCAGGCCAGCCAGTTGGGCGTGCACGCCAATCAGGCTGAAGGCGAGAATGGCGACGAACCCCAGCACCCCGGCAATGACGAACGAGCGGCGCATGGTCTTTTCTTCGCTGATGAACCCCCGGTCGGTCAGCACCGGGTCGTGAAAGCCATAGCTGAATGCCTGGAGGCCCGCCACCAGGAGCAAATCGACCCCGGCGTTCAAAGCCCAATGGCTGGTGCTGGCCAGCGTTGCCGGCGTGTGCTGCGGCAGCACCAGGCCCAGCACCCAGATCAGCGCGACGACGAAGATCGCCGCCTGCGCCGCATCGGTGAGAATCGAGCTGCGCAACCCGCCCCGCAGGCTGTAGGCCAAGGTCACGGCGGTGAACAGCAAGGCCGATGCGATGAACTCGACGCTGCCGGCGTCGCCGTAATAACCGCCGACCACCGCGGTGTTGCTCCACACCTCGTTGAACAGGCGAATCAGAATCGCGGCGGAAAACGCCAGCGCCGCCCCTCGGCCGTAATGGCTGCTGAGAAAGCTCACCAGGCCGGTGGCGGCAAAACGGCGCCGCAACCGGTAGATGACGAACCCGGTCAGCGGAATCGACAGCCAGTACATGGCATAGGCCAGCCCGCCCACCAGGCCGTAGCTGGCCCCCAGGTTGGCGGCATTGGTCACCGATTTGGCGAAAATCCAGCTGATGAAAATACTCGAGGTGAGCAGCCAGGGTGCGGCGCGGCGCCCCTGGTTATCCTCGCCCTCGAAGAACCCGCCGGGGGTCACCGCACGGGGCGAGAGCGCGACCATCAGCACGCCGTAGACCAGCAGGAAGCCCCAGAAGAACAACCCGACCATGTTGCCTGTGTCCATGTGTGTTCCTTAGCCGTTGAGCGCGCCACCACAACTGGAACCCTGCCCTGCCGTGCAGGCATAACAGTGGTCACGGGTGACAATGGGGTTGCCGTCCAGCGTGGCCGCCAACAGGTCGCGCAGGTGCGCGCGCTGGCGCCCGATCAGTTGCCCCGGCATGGCCAGCGGCAGGTCGAGCATCTGGTTGAAATCGCAGTCGTAGAGGTAGCCCTGCCAGTCGACACTGACCAGCGAGCGGCACATCAAGGGTTCGAGGTTTTCCGGGCGATAGCTGTCACGCAGCAGCTGCATGTACGCATTGAACTGCCCCTTGCTGACCAGGGTGCTGCCAAAACGGGCGATCGGCTGGTTGGTGATGGTCAGCAGGTGGTTGAAGGCAATGCCGAAGTCTTCCATCAGGTGGCGTTTGTAGTCCGCCTCCAGGGCCACCTGTGGCGGCGGCAGGCTCGGGCCCTGGGGGTTGTAGACCAGGTTCAGGACCAGGTCGCTGCCCGGCTGGCCATAGCCCAGCGCGTTGAGTTGCTGCAGGCCACGGATACTGGCGTCGAACACGCCATCGCCCCGTTGCTTGTCGACATTGTCGCGGGAGTAGCAGGGCAACGACGCACTGACTTCCACCCCCTGCGCGGCCAGGAACTGCGCCAGGTCTTCATGGCCCGGCTCGCTGAGAATGGTGAGGTTGCAGCGGTCGATCACCCGCAGGCCTTCGCGGCGGGCATGGCTGACCAGTTCGCGAAAGCGTGGGTGCATCTCCGGCGCGCCGCCGGTGAGGTCCAGGGTACGAACCGGGTGGGCGTCGATGACCTGGTGCAGCAGCGCCAGGCTTGCATCGCTCATCGCTTCCTCGCGGGTTGGCCCGGCGTTCACGTGGCAGTGCAGGCAACGCTGGTTGCAGCGGTAGGTCAGATTGATCTGCAGGGCTTCCAGCGCACCCCGCCGAATGGCGGGGAATGCCAGTTGATCGAGCAAGGGCAACATCGCGTGCACGGTGAGCGTCCTCAAGTTACAGGTGCAGATTAGAGCCTGTGGGTGCTCTATTGTTACAGGCACACCGGGGTAATCGGCTATACAGTGATACAGGTCGTGTCCGGACGCGCTTTCATCGATCGACGCCGCCGCCCATTGGAGGGAAAGAGATGCTACGCCTGAGCCTGTTCTTCGTCGCCGGTTTCCTTGCCGTGCCGTGCTTCCATCAACCGCTCCTCGGGCTGCTGCATGCCTATGGCGTGGTGCCTGTCGCCCCCTTCAACACCGCCGCCACGGTACCGCTGGGCGTACCCGCCTGGCTGTCGGCATCGTTCTGGGGTGGCGTGTGGGGCGTGGTCATGCTCAGCCTGCTGCGCTGGCAGGTCACACAACCGCAGCCCTGGCTCAAGGCCCTGCTGTTCGGTGGCATCGCCCTGACCAGCGTTGCCTTGCTGGTGGTGTTTCCGCTCAAGGGCATGGGCTTCGACCCCGCGCTACTGCCTGGGCGTTTTCTGATCGGTTTCCTGGTCAACGCGGCCTGGGGAGTCGGCACCCTGATGTTTGCCCGCACCCTGCTGTCGCGTTAAACGGGGCCAGCCACCAGGCAAAAAAAGACCCGCCGCGGCGGGTCTTTTTTCAGCGCCGGCCTCAGGCCAGTTCGTCGAAGCACTCGGCGATGATCGCCATGCCCTGGTCGAGCACGGCGTCTTCGGCGGTGATCGGCACCAGCACCCGCAGGACGTTGCCATAGGTGCCACAGGACAGCAGGATCAGGCCCTTGTCGCGGGCCTTGGCCACCACCTGCCCCACCAGCGCGGCAGCCGGCTTGTGGTGATCGCCGTCCTCGAACAGCTCGACAGCGATCATCGCGCCCAGTGCCCGCACCTCACCAATCACCTTGTGCTTGGCCTGGATGGCCTTGAGGCCCGTCACCAGTTGCTCGCCCACCGCCTTGCAACGGTCCAGCAGGTTCTCCTCCTCGAAGACCTCCATCACCGCCAGGGCAGCGGCGCAGGCCAGCGGGTTACCGGCGTAGGTGCCGCCCAGGCCGCCGGGGGCGATGGCGTCCATGTACTCGGCCTTGCCACACACACCGGCCAACGGGAAACCACCGGCGATGGATTTGGCGAAGGTGGTCAGGTCGGCAACCACGCCCATTTGCTCCATGGCGAAGAAGGTACCGGTACGGCCAGCACCGGTCTGCACCTCGTCGGCGATCAGCAGAATGCCGTGCAGGTCGCACAGGGCACGCAAACGCTGCATGAACGCTTTCGGCGCGACATAGAAACCACCCTCGCCCTGCACCGGCTCGATGATGATCGCGGCGATGTCCTTGGGTTCGGCGTCGTTCTTGAAGATGCGCTCGATGCTGGCCATGGCGTCGTCCACGCTCACGCCATGCAGCTCGCACGGGTACTGGGCGCGGAACACACCGCCCGGCATCAGGCCCATGCCGGCCGAGTACGGCACCACCTTGCCCGTCAGGCCCAGGGTCATCATCGTGCGGCCGTGGTAGGCACCGGTGAAGGCGATCACCCCGGCGCGGCCGGTGGCGGCGCGGGCGATTTTCACGGCGTTCTCTACCGCTTCCGAGCCGGTGGTGACCAGCAGGGTCTTCTTGGCGAAGTCACCCGGCACCTTGGCGTTGATCTTTTCGCACAGCTCCACGTAGGGCTCGTAGGCCAGCACCTGGAAGCAGGTATGGGTCAGCTTGTTCAGCTGTTCGGTCACGGCGGCGATAATCTTCGGGTGCAGGTGGCCGGTGTTGAGCACCGCGATGCCGCCGGCGAAGTCGATGAATTCACGGCCTTCGACGTCGGTTACCGTGGCGTTCTTCGCCGAATCGGCGAAGATCGGGTGAATCTGGCCGACGCCGCGGGGTACGGCGGCCTCGCGGCGTTTCATCAGGGAAGCGTTGGTCTTGCTCATCAAGAAGGTCCTCATTCGCCGCTCATCGGGCGGCGTGGTTCAAGGAATACGCGACGGGGAGGCAACTGCGCCAGCATGCGATGATCGACTGCCGCAGCGTTCCCGGCCACAAGAAACATAGCGGGGTGAAACACGCAAAGGGACAGCGCTCTCGTGCCCTTTGCGTTGACGCAATGCCCTGCCGGGCTCAGATGCCCAGGCAGAGGTATTTGATTTCCAGGTAATCCTCGATGCCGTACTTGGAGCCTTCACGTCCCAGGCCGGAGGCTTTCATACCACCGAACGGCGCGACCTCGTTGGAGATCAAGCCCGTGTTTATCCCCACCATGCCGTACTCCAGCGCCTCGGCCACGCGGAACACGCGCCCCAGGTCACGGGCATAGAAATAGGATGCCAGGCCGAACTCGGTGTCGTTGGACATGGCGATCACCTCGGCCTCGTCCTTGAAGCGGAACAGCGGCGCCAGCGGGCCGAAGGTCTCTTCCTTGGCCACGGCGGCGTTGCGAGGCACATCGACCAGAATGGTCGGCTCGAAGAAGCTGCCACCCAGGGCATGCGGCTTGCCACCGGTGAGCAGGCGGGCCCCCTTGCCCAGGGCATCGGCGATGTGCTCCTGCACCTTGGCCACGGCCTTGTCGTCGATCAGCGGGCCAGTGGTGGTGCCCTCTTCCAGGCCGTTGCCGATCTTCAGCTTGGCGACCGCGGCGGCCAGCTTCTCGGCAAAGGCGTCGTACACACCGTCCTGAACGTACAGGCGGTTGGCGCACACGCAGGTCTGGCCGTTGTTGCGGTACTTGGAAATCAGCGCGCCCGCGACCGCCTTGTCCAGGTCGGCATCGTCGAACACGATGAACGGCGCGTTGCCGCCCAGCTCCAAGGACACCTTCTTGATGTCCTTGGCGCACTCGGCCATCAACTGCCGGCCGATCTCGGTGGAGCCGGTGAACGACAGCTTGCGCACGATGGGGTTGCTGGTCAGCTCGCCACCAATGTCGCCCGCGCTACCGGTCACCACGCTGAGCACACCTTTCGGGATGCCGGCACGGTGCGCCAGCTCGACCAGGGCCAGGGCAGAGAACGGGGTCTGCGAAGCAGGCTTGATGACCATGGTGCAACCAGCGGCCAGGGCCGGGCCGGCCTTGCGGGTGATCATCGCGGCCGGGAAGTTCCACGGCGTAATGGCGGCGGTCACACCGATCGGCTGCTTGAGCACGATCAGGCGCTTGTCCGGCTGATGGCCCGGGATCACATCGCCATACACGCGCTTGGCTTCTTCGGCGAACCACTCGATAAAGGAGGCGGCATAAGCAATCTCGCCCTTGGCCTCGGCCAGCGGCTTGCCCTGCTCCAGGGTCATCAGGCGACCGAGGTCGTCCTGGTTTTCCATCAGCAGCTCGAACCAGCGACGCAGCTTGCCTGCACGCTCCTTGGCGGTCAGCTCGCGCCAGGCCGGCAAGGCCCGCTCGGCCGCCTCGATGGCACGACGGGTTTCAGCAGCGCCCATCTTCGGCACGCTGCCGATGATCTCGCCAGTGGCCGGGTTGTTGACCTTGATGGTCTGGCCGCTGTCGGCATCCAGCCACATACCCTCTATATAAGCCTGCTGACGAAACAGCTGGGTGTCTTTCAATTGCATGGCAGTCTCCTTCATCCCGACACCCAGGCGCCGGACAGTTGTTATCAGCCGCAGGCCGCGCCTGCATGGTCACGTTCTGGCGCGCACGACGCCTGTCAGTACTACTGAGCGGATCAATTCGCCAGGAGTTCCGAAGCAGGGCAAGGCGAGCGTTTGAAATCTCAAACGAATCCTAGGGTCGCGAGGGGTAAAGGGCAATAGTCTGTTCGAAAAAATTAACGAAACAGCCCTTCGACTGATACATTTCCGCCCAACCGCACGGCTGGCCTCATACTTTCGTGCGAAATCGCGAACAAGCGGACGGCATGGACGCACGCGAGCGAGATGCGTATGATTGCGCCCCGCAACGCACTCGTAGCTCAGCTGGATAGAGTACTGCCCTCCGAAGGCAGGGGTCGTGGGTTCGAATCCCGCCGAGTGCGCCAGATGCCAAAAAGCCCCAGGTGAAAACCTGGGGCTTTTTGTTTTCTGCGTCCGGCTCCGGCCTTCAAGCTCGTTAACAGATGCCCATGGTCATCTCGCGCGCGACGGCACCCCTGACGGCATATACCGCGCAAACAAGCTCGCTGTGCACAGTCTGTTGCTGGCGTTGGGCTGCGCAGATCGAGCAGAACCATACCCAGGCGACGGGCCTGTATCTCCTCGCAACTTGCATCACCACGGCCCAAGGCCTACAGTTCGCCCGTCGCTGCCAATTCAGCGACCGGGTTTGGTCACCTGAGTAAATCAAGGCGCACAAGCGCCACCCAATCGAAAACAGGCGCTTTTTTTGTGCCTGCAATTTTTCGTTTTATGGTGGCTGTGCGCGGGGCGCTTTCGGGCGCGCCGGGTTCCTAGAGTCCCGGTCTTCCACACCT
>Ga0307414_10001703_pt1 | contig 11453 bp, 2 predicted proteins | sample DK1Ometagenome_FD_203804 | JGI IMG/M metagenome (GOLD analysis project Ga0307414, IMG submission 203804) | Maize rhizosphere microbial communities from greenhouse at UC Davis, California, United States - DK15-O-3 | ecosystem: Host-associated > Plants > Roots > Rhizosphere > Soil | place: USA...
TGCTATCTTTTGAATACTTAATTCTTATTTCACTTTTATGGAATCAGGGAAAAGGGAGAAACATTTTGCCCATCCTGTTCGAAGGAAAATTCTCCGCATCGGGATGATCGCCGTGCTCTCCCTGTTGTTTCTTGAGTTTATCCTCTACTTCGGATCCAATATTTTCCTCAAGAGTTATGCTCAGAGGAAGATCAATGAGGCGACTAAGAATGTCTATGTCGTAGATTTCAACAGGTTCAATTTTTCGTTGTTACGCCGGGGATTTTTTCTGGACGGAATAGTGATTCATCCGGTCAATCCAGAAAACAGAAAGGAGGACCAGGCGCTCTTTGACGCCACGCTGGATCAGATCGCATTCAGGGCGCTGTGGTATGATTTTTTTGACAAGAAGTTTACCATTGGCAAGATTTATATAGACAATCCGACCGTGAATCTGGATTTGCCCGGAACTGATCCGCAGGCGGGGCAAGCTGTCGGCACGGTGGCTGGAACTACGGAAGACAAAATCTCACCGATCAAGGCGCTCGAAGAAGAGGTCAGAAAGACTGTGCAGCGGGCAAATCTAACCGGACTTCTGATCGAGGAAGTTGAGATCGACCACGCAAATTTCTTCTTTTCCAACTTTCTGAGCAGATCCGATTTGAAGGCGGACAATACCTCTCTGACCGTCAGAAACATTGATTTTTCGACCCAGGAGGAATGGAAAACGCCATTCAATGCCGAGGGGTTTGAGTTTGAACTGGAGCAAGTCGTCTATCCATTGCCGGACGGAATTCATCTGATCAGGGCCGAGCGGGTCTATATTTCCTCTCTTGACAATTTTGTAGAGATTGATCTGCTGAGCCTCACCCCAGACCGATCCAAGCTGAGCAAGGCCTACTATCAGGTGGGACTCAAAGAGCTACGGGTGGGAAATGTGGATCTCAACAAGGCTTTTATGACCTCCGTGCTCGACATCGATGAGCTGATCCTGGACAATCCCGACCTGCGGGTGTATAGCAACCCGGAAGTTGCATCCGATAGCGCTGCCTCCGGCAACCTGAATGATTTTATCAAAGGAAACCTGGAGTCTGTCGCCATCAAGGAGCTGTCGATCAACAAGGGCAGATTTGTCAAATCAGAGGTGGTAGATACCCTCAAAAACAGAATCGAACTGGACGAGCTGGACTTTAAGATGGCTGGATTTTACATCGGAGATGACTCCCTGCGAAAAGTGGATCAATTTTTTTACGGGGAAGATGCTGCGATGGAAATCAAGGGAAGTCGGATCTATCTCGGCGACGAAATCCACCTTTTGACAGGGGATGTGGTAAGCGTTTCTTCCTTCAAAGACGAGTTGATTGTCAAAAACCTCAGTATTCAGCCCAAACCGGATGCACTCGACTCCCACGACCCCGAGAAACTCGTGAAGCTCTCGCTGGCGGAGTTGTCTATCGAAGAGGTGGGTCTGAGAGACATGTATAACGCGGGCATTTTCCATGCGGAACAGATCAAAATTTTGCGGCCGCAGATCGAGTACACGGAGTTGATCAGGAAAAGGGCTGACAAAGGAGATCAGGCTCCATTGGGAGAGATCGTAGGAGGATTTATGAATGAGGTTTCCGTCGGCTCCTTTGAAGTCGAGGACGGAACGATCCAGTTTGTCGGGGCAGGAGGACAACAGAGGAATGACATTGGATTTGAGCGGTTCAGTTTCCGGCTGGACAACATTCTTTTTCAGCCTAATATCTCAACCGAAATCCAGGAGCAGGTTCAACTCGATGAGATATTTCTCAGGTTGGACAAATACCGCCTGAAGCTGAAGGACAACCTGCATATCATCCTGGCTGACCAGCTCACGATTGATTCCAAAGGCCAGCTGCTTGAAGTCAAGAATTTGACCATCCAGCCCGAAAATCAGGATCAGATTCAGACGGCACTTGATACCTATGGCAAAACCTCGACAGTTGATTTTTCCGTCCCTGTTTTCCGGGCTGAGGGGGTAGATATCAAGGCGGTGTTCTATGAGGAGAAGCTGTTTGTGCATCGGATATTAATGCCGAGTCCGGTGTTTTCGGTGACTACTTATCGGAACAAAACGGCGTCTGCCGGTGGCGATTCGCCCGGTTCAAATGATGATCTTAGGGAGATTCTGTTGGGATACTTTAAGGCGATAGCCGTCGATACGGTCGGTCTGGACAAGGCGCGGATCAGCTATCAGAGTTTTGTCGAAGGCAAGCGTTCAAGTTTCGAGGAGGACAACTTTTCACTCAGCCTGAAGAATTTTGTCTTGGATCAGGATGCGGCAATTTCCAGTGATAAGACGTTTTTTTCGGATGAGATAGACTTGGTATTCAACAAATACTCCTTCAGCTTGGGAGGTGGGAAATATGAAGTAACGACAGATCAACTCCAGTACAATTCCCTCAAGCAGTCGATCGAAGTGAAAGATCTGATACTGACACCCAATGCGGATTTTCCGGGAAGAATCCAGCTAAGTCTGCGTCTCCCGAGAGTGGACTTCAAAGGGGTAGATATCGAGCAGTTTCTGTTCGAAAACCGACTGGATCTCAATAAGCTGGAGATTGACGGGGGACAGATCGAAATCGGGATCGACCGGGAAGTTGCCACAAAACCTGCATCAGCCAAGTCCCAAGGACCGGAGAGCGTACGGAGAAAATCCCTGGAAGAGATCTTGATCGATACGATCCAGACAAACAATTCAAGGCTCTCGATCAACTATCAGCTTGGTGAATCTCCGGTCAATTCTATTGAAACGGACTTCGGTTTGCTGATCCGCGGCTTTAAGCTCGATTCGGCAATTACTGCGAGCAAAGACGTCGGCAGCCTGTACGATGAAGTGAGCCTGAGCCTGAACGAATTTAGATTTGCACTGCCAGACAGTGTCCATACCCTGGGATTTTCTACCGTGGAGGTAGGTACGCAGAAGTCCGAAATCGTGTTTTCCGACTTCTATCTTACTCCGAAAGATCAGTTTGGGAGGCCGGGAAATCCGGTTTTGGACGCCAAGATTGACCAGGTGATATTGAAAAACAACCGGTTGGCAGAGATGCAGGACACGGGGATCTTTGACCTGCGCGAGTTGCGGTTGGTGAATCCGAAGATTAACCTCTACCTCGACACGGCCAAAGTCAAAAAAGAGAAGAAGGAAATCAAAGTCAAATCTGCTACTTCGTTGATCCATTCGATCCTGCTTGGAGATTTTTTGCTGGAAAACGGGGAGGTGGTCGTTCACAAGAAGGGACAGGGGCCGATTCCCAGACTCGATTTTAAAGAAATCTCAATCAATGCCAAGGGCTTAAATCTGAATCTTCTGGAGAGTGATCAGTCCTTGGATCTCAAAACGCTGGCGGAGAAGAACGCCCAGTTTGGTCTGAAAGATTACTCGATTGTCACCCCTGACAGCTTATACAAGGTGGACATAGGCAATGTAGACTATAGCCAGGGCAACTTGGTTTTGGAGGAAATCTATTATCGTCCTGTTGACGGAAACTACGGCTTGCTCAGGAAGCTGCCTTATCAGTCCGATGCGGTGACTGCACGGATCGGAGCTGTGCGTGTCAACCAGATCGATCTTTTGAGCTACCTCGAGGGAAATCTGCTAAAAGCGAGTGAACTGATTGTGGAAGATCCCATGGTGGATCTTTTCAGAGACAAGAGAATTCCGATCGACAGCTCGGCGCAAAAACCGATGCCCCAGTTTATGCTGGAAAATGCAGGAATAAATGCGGATCTGGTTTCGCTGCGGGTGAGAAATGGCCGGGTCCGTTACTATGAGTTTGGTCCAAAAAGCTTGGTTCCGGGCATGATCTCTTTTGATCGGATCAACATGGATATGGCGCCATTCTATCTGAGAAAGCCGGAGCAGGACTATCCCCTGGATCAGCTCAGGCTTGGCATTGAGGCTTATATCATGGATACTTCTGAGGTGAATCTGGAAGCTATGATGTACTTCCAGCCCAAGTACCCGATGGATGTAAACGTGAGGATGAACAGCTTTGCATTTGAAGAAGCCAACGATTTTCTTTCCAAAACCCTTTTCGTCAAAGCCATGGACGGCACGGTGACGGATGGGAAATGGGAGTTTAGACTGGACGAGGACGAGGCAAGGGGGGTGATGGAGTTTGGTTATACCAATTTGAAGATCCAGTTTTTGGACTCGCTCACTCTCAACCAAGGCTTGGGTAAATTGAAGTTTTATACGTTTGGAGCCAATCTCTTTGCGAAGAACTCGAACCCTCGTGGTCTGTCGTCAAGAGTCGTCAAGCGCAAGATTTATCAGGAAAGGGATAAGCGGAAGTTTGTGTTCAGCGCCTGGTGGAAGGCGACGTTCAGCGGGCTCAGGGGAACTCTCGGATTTGGGCGTGCGAAGATGCCGAAGAGGAGGGAAAAAGAAATAGTAGAATGATCTTCAAATAAAACTTGTTCCATAGAACTCAATTCGGTTTGTTCTTTTATTTCCCATTTAAGATCATCCCAAACAAAAAGGCCGTGAGATTTTCACGGCCTTTTTTGTTTTGTAGCGATGGATTTTATTTTCTAATCAGTTTCAACTGCTCCGATTTATTTCCCCAGAACAGCTGGACGATATACAAACCCGGTCTAGCGTTTTCCAAATAGGAATTGACGGCTGCCGATACATCTTCTGGATTTTGAACGGTGTAGGTTTGGAAGATTCCCCGCACGTCAGATATCCTTATTTGGACAGTTCCATCCGTGTATCCTGAATCATCCAGCAGTGCCACCGCAACTGCCGAACCCATATCACTTGGGTTTGGATATGCAATCCAGGTCGCTGTACCCTCCAATGCTTCGACTTGGATAGATTTGGTGACACTGTAGCTGAAACTACCATCGAAATCCACCTGCTTTAGCCTGTAGAAGATATTTCCTCCGGCTGCAGGAAGTTCAGTATCGGTGAAGTTGTAGTCTACGGTCGTGTCAGAGTAGCCTTGGCCATTGACGACTCCGATTTTAGTCCAGGTTTTTACATTATTTGCTGCTCGTTCGATCTCGAAATGGGAATTGTCCCATTCTTTGGATGTTGCCCAAGTAAGTTCTCCTGATCTGATTTGATGATTATATATTGCATTGAAATACTGGTAGTCGACCTCGAGGATGCTATAGTTAAAATAGGTAATATAAACGACTCCATTGCCGCCTTTTCCTCCTCTCCCATATCCAGCACCACCACCAGAACCTGTTTTGTCTACACCTTGCATTCCAGCAGGATTAACTCCTGTCAAATTCCCATCACCTCCAATTTTTGTCCCGTTTGGAGCTGTACCTCCATGCCCTATTTTTTGTGTCCCCAAAAAGTTGAATCCAACTCCGCCACCGCCGGCTCCAAAATATCTGGTTGTATCCCCCATAGTAATAGCAACCCCATTCCCTCCTTTTCCGCCTTCCCCTTGTCCAAGTCCTGCTCCTTTTCCTTCTGCTCCGACTTCTGCGACTCCAGCGCCTCCCCCGCCAGCAAATGCCTGATCCTCAGAATAGTCTCCTTTGCCACCAGCTCTTCCAGAGCCAATTCCTCCATCCCCTTCTGCGGTATTGTTGGCTCCACCTCCGCCGCCATTAGAACCATTTATTCCACTCTCGCCGAGAATACTGAATTCTGAGCCACCACCACCACCGCCCTCTGCAGTAATAATTATGGGGGTGCCTCCTACTATTCCTGCGATACTGGAAAATCTTCCACGAAATCCCCTGACTAAATTTGTCTGAGCACCCTCGCCACCCTCGCCAGCTCGTATATTAAAGGTGGTGTTCGCGGCAAATCCGTATGGACTGCCGCTTTGAATAGTGCCAGAAGCAAGTGCACCAGCTCCACCGCCTCCGGCACCACTACCGGCGCCTCCTCCTCCTCCGGCACCACCCACATATGTGTCAAACTCAAGTAATCCTAGAGGGGCCGTCCAAGTGTTGTCACAGGTAAACTCAATGATCGTCATGCTTGAAATTGAGCCGTCATCAATAACTCGGAAGCATGGACCAACTGGAGGCAATGGATAGGAAATTAAGACTAGACCGTTGCCGCCTTCTCCTCCATTTGCACCTTTTCCTCCGCCTCCAGCGCCGCCTGGAATTTCCCCGTCATTGCCCAGTCTATTTCCATTTCCGGCCCCACCGAGCCCTCCCTGGCCGCCAGTAATACCTCCGCCGTTTCCTCCTTTTCCGCCAATTTGAGCATTTCCACTTAAGCCATTACCGGAAGCTCCGTTTCCACCCGCAGCGCTGGTTCCACTTCCACCAGTTCCAGGCGTTTGACCATTTGCAGCACCACCTCCATACGCGTAAACTAAACTTGAAGCAATGGGATTTGGGTGGGTTGAATCTCTCGTCGCGTAACTAGCGCCTCCACCGGTTTGAGCATTTCCGCCTGCGCCGATAACTATTTCAATTTCTTCTCCCGGAAACACTCCGATGGTTTGAGTTGAATATCCACCACCACCACCACCAGCACCATTGCTGCCATTTCCGCCGCCGCCGCCGCCGCCCCAAACTTTTATGGTGATTTCATGGATCCCCGCGGGAACGTAAAAGGTGGAATTTGTGGTGAACGTGGCAGCTTTGATTCCAAAAAAGGTAATGTTATTGACAACGGAGGGGACAAAACAATCATCCGTTGCTTTTTTGATTTGAGAGATTGATAAACTAGTCAAATCTTCGCTAGTAATAGGCAAACTTGAAAAGATAGCCTTTCCATTGTTAAAGCTCACTGTCTTAGTTTCAGATCCCGCATTAGAGAGTCCCAACGAATAGGTGACTTGATATGAGCCATTTGTAAAAATCGATGGATCCCCTTCAATCGTTATTGTAGCGGTACCTCCGACTATTGAGGGTGAAACAGAGGTTATTTTACTCAATTGATAGTTCGGCTGTACATCAATAATTCCAGTAGCTGCGACCGTCCCGCAACCTCCTGTCAAAGGAATGGTGTAGTTCTTTATTCCAGGAGTGACTGAAGGGTCGACCGTTCCACTGATGATGATTGTCCCACTAACCGCAGTGCCTGCCCACGAAGCCGTTAGTCCTAAAGGAAGCCCTACCGGGGGGCCGATTCCAGTGGCAAGGGATGTGGTATGGGTAATAGAAGTAAATGCTCCGGTATAGCAGGAACTGGGGTGTGGATTGGACGCTGCTGTAACTGTGTTTTTTATCACGTTTACCGTATTAGAGGTAGCCGGAGTCGTTGCTCCACAGGAATTTGCATCAGAATAGTTTACCGATACAGCTTTAGTTCCCGTGGTGAGCCATTTGAGTACCACGAAACGACTTCCGGAATGGCCTCCTGAAGTGATCGTGTAATCTACATTAAGGGCTCCCGGTATTATCCAAACGTAATTGGATTGACCCATCTGTGTTTCGTAGGTGACGTCTGTGTCCACACAGATATTGGGTCCAACTGGTTGGTCTGTGAAACTTACTGCTGGAAGTGGATTTACCTTAAATTCCCCGGATGCTGCGCTGGTTACTGTTGAGCCACATGATCCCGAAGAGGAGACTTCCACATAGTAGTAAGTAGATCCTTCCGCATTGTTCAGAGGCGTGTAGCTGTTAGAGGTAGCTCCTGGGATCAAAGTTCCACCAAAATTTTCCGCTGTATTTTTACTATACCACTTATAGGTAAATCCGGTCCCGGCCCCAACAGAAATGGGGTTAAAAGCTGCAGCATTAATGCAACGGGTCTGACCTCCAGGGCTTAGGTTCGCCGAAATTATAGCCGCCTGTGCATTTACGGTGAGTGTCCCTGTTGCATTTACTGTACCGCATCCACCTGTGAGTGGCACACTATAGGTGAATACTCCGGAAGCGGTTGGTGTTCCATCGATGCTTATTTTATTGGAGGCAAAGTTTACCGTCATCCCACCTGGATTAGAGGGGCTCCAAGTGATCGCGCCGATTCCTGTAGCTCCACCAATGTCATGAGTGATTGGATCGCTTAAAGGACTAGTTATACAGACCGCAGGAGTGGAGGAGGCAGCTGTTACAGTGTTCGATGGCGTCACAATATAGGCACTTGACACCGCGCTAGTCACAGCAGAACAAGAAGGACTGCTAACTACAACGTAATAATATAAGGTTCCTACCGCACTGGTCAGCGGCGTATAGGAATTTGATGTTGCTCCGGAGATGAGATTGGGAGTGGTATAATCTTGTGTGTCATTGCTGTACCACTGATAGGTATAGCCAGACCCTGTCCCCACTGATATAGCGCTAAATGCGACATTGAGACATTTCGTGTCCCCTGGCAGCACTGGTGTTTTGATAGCCGGAACTTCATTAATGGTGATTGTGCCAGTGGCATTGATTGCCCCACAACCTCCGGTTAAGGGAATAGAATAATTATAGGATCCAGGTGTGGTTGGAGTACCGGAAAAAGTGATCTGATTGCCCGCCCAATTTGCAGTAATGCCCGGGGGAAGATTGGAGGGTGCTCCGATTCCCGTGGCACCGGTGGTGGATTGAGTGACTCCGGTTGGAAGGGCTGAGTTTTGGCAGAAGGTAGTGGAGGAGATTGTTCCGGCGGTGTTGGATGGGGTAACTGTAAAGGATCCAGAAAACGAAGCGGATCCTGCACAAGAGCCTGTTGTAATGCCTACAGTTGGATAGGTAGGTGTCAGGGAATATGAAAAAACTCCTGACACGGTAGATGCTCCCGAAATTGTAATTCTGCCATCTACATTCGTAACATTTACACCTGAGGGAGGAGAGGCAGAGGCACTACCGTTTATAATCCAATCCAGGGTATATCCAGAAGCGCCGATAAGATCATAAATTACTGGTCCAAAATCGGTTCCTAGGCAAACAGCTGAGGGATTTGGCGTTCCAGAAACAAGGGTGTTAGAGCAAGACCACACAAGGGTGATTTGACCATTAGCCCCATTTCCAGCCAAATTTGATGATCTACCTTCTCCGCCGCCCCCGCCTCCAAACGTTATCCCATTATTTCCATTTGCACCAGGATTAGAACCTGTACCGCCTGCTCCACCGCTTCCACTTCCACTACCACCTCCGGAACCCCCAGCGCCACCTGTGGCAGAGTTAAGTCCTTGCCCCCCATTACTAATAATCCCTCCAGCACCCCCACCCCCAGATCCGCCCGAGTTATTTGTTCCCGGACCGTTAGTAGAATTTCCTCCTGCATTTCTAATATCTCCTATTGGAGAAGCAGTCCCGCCTAATCCTCTAGTGAATCCGTTGGCGCCTGTGCCTCCGTTAGATATGAAAAGGTTTCCAGTATGCCCAAATGAGGATTGTCCTCCATTCCCTACTGATAAATTCGAATTTGATTGACCTGGACCACCAACTCCTACAACATAATTCGCTGAGGCGAAGCCGACACCAAAAGTATAGGAGGTGATTTGGGTGAAAGCACCACCACCACCACCACCAGCTCCTTGACTATCTCCAGTATAGCCTCCGCCACCTCCTGCACCCCATATTGAAACTTGAAGATTTGTTTGATAGGGTTTCGGAAATGCCCCTGATCCTGAACTTAGTGTTATTGTTCTAGTTTGCGCAAGTGCCCCAAAGTTTAAACCCAACACCATCCCCAAAAGCATCGGGGAAATCTTAAAAATGTACTGAGAAAGCTTCGTAAAGTTTTTCAAGGGTAGTCGAGATAGGGTAAGCGCCTGAATTTGAGTGTAAAGATACTAAAAAATTGATTTTCAAATTAATAAAAATGCATTTTGATTTTAGTGCTTAGCTTCTGAATTGGTTGATGTACGATGTTTAATTTTGGCTTAGATGGTCGGTATGTTTTTTGGTTTCTGAAAGGCAGATTGTAGCGACAGATTTGTTCAACTAATCGCCTGATGGATTGTTAGAATTTAATGCGTTTTTGTGTAGGGGTATCGCATTTTTGGCTGGCATTCGAAATATATTTCGGAATACCACACGCCTCACAGTCGATATTAACGCGAAGGTAATCAAAAACAAATTTAATATTGCAAAATCGAAGTGAGGGGACAGGCGCTTCCTGTAGGACCAAGAAGTCGATACCTAAAACCGTGGCGTCCGACAATCTAGACCTTCCTAGCTAGTCTGAACGAGCAAGACATTGGCTAGATCGCAATGCAACACCAAAAACCATCTCTAGAGTTGGATTTTATCCTGAAAGTCTGATTCCCCTCTTTTTAGTATATTGATTCTTTGAAAAGTTGAGTGTTTAGCAATCACCTCCTGAGCAACTTGATCTGCTCGCTGTGGACACCCCATTGGATATGGACTACATACATCCCCGGAGGGGAATTTCGCAGCCATTCTGAAACGAACCCGGAAATATGCTCCGGTGAGTCTGCTTCTGCGCTTCTGGCATCGCCCATTTGATTGATGAGGGAAAGGGAGATTTTTTCATCGTTATACCGTTCCGGATGGAGCAGCTCGATCTGGATGCTGGAACCTGTGTTGCTGGGATTAGGATAGGCTCTCCAAGATTCGTTTGTCTTGGAAGGTGCTACCTGAATCGATCGGGTGATGCTGTAGGTGTAGTCTCTGTCGAAGTCTACCTGCTTGATCCGATAAAAAAACGTGCCCCCTGATAGTGGTAATGCGAGGTCGTCAAACGTGTAGTCCACTGGCTTTTCAGAATAGCCTTGCCCCTCGACCTCTCCGATTTTTTCCCAGGATTTAATGGAGTTTACCGCTCTCTCAATCTCAAAATGGGAGTTTTCCCATTCCTTCCCAATCGTCCATCTCAGGTTTCCGGAACGGTCTTCACTTTGAAATGCAGCGGTGAAATTTAGAAATTCCACCGGCAAGATCCGGTAGGTGATCCTGATAATGACCACTCCATCCCCTCCGCTTCCACCGCCGTCCCGGCCTGCTCCTCCTCCGGAACCGGTGTTTTTTAATCCGTTATTCCCCTTTCCGCTTCGATTTCCATTTCCGCCGATCGAAGAGCCCCCGTTGCCAGCCGAGGGTATACCTCCGCCGTTTCCGTTGCCGGGATTGCTGCCCACTCCACCTCCGCCGGCTGCCAGTACAGTCCTGATTCCATTTGAAGACAAGAAGCTCTGGTCTACATCGAGTAGAATTCCGGAAAAGGAATCACAGTTAGTGCAGCTGGTGGCGACTAATGCTCCATTGGACCCATTGCCGCCATTATTGCCATTTCCATTATTTCCCGGACCCGAGGCACCGCCGCCCCCGCCCCCCGACCGTTGGTTTCCATTTCCTGAGTTTCCGGCATTTCCGCCTTTGTTGGAGTTCTTTGCCTGCGATACACCGCCATTTCCATTGGAGGATCCGTTAAACGCGCCACCCCCACCATAGCCTCCCGAGTTTCCGTTTCCATTGTTGAAATTCGTGGATCCGCCGCCGCCGCCGCCTAAAGCCAGCATCGAACTGTTAAAATCTGAAGACTGCCCATTGAGCCCAGGCATATTTCCATTGAAGGCGCCTAATTCTCCTCTGCCGACAATCACGTCATAAGGTTGGAGAGG
>Ga0307414_10001704_pt1 | contig 11449 bp, 10 predicted proteins | sample DK1Ometagenome_FD_203804 | JGI IMG/M metagenome (GOLD analysis project Ga0307414, IMG submission 203804) | Maize rhizosphere microbial communities from greenhouse at UC Davis, California, United States - DK15-O-3 | ecosystem: Host-associated > Plants > Roots > Rhizosphere > Soil | place: USA...
GTCAGGCTGCGATCAACGAAGATATCATCCGCTGGCTCACCATCAAGGTCGATGAACTCGAAAAGGGTCCGTCGGTGATGATGCGCAAGCAGGAACGTCGTGGCGGCCGCGGCCGTGACCGCGACGGCGAAGAATAAGGAACAAGCACCATGGCACGACCCTTTTTCCGCCGCCGCAAGACCTGCCCCTTCAGCACGAAGGACGCACCGGTCATCGATTTCAAGGACGTCCGCCTGCTTCAGGGTTACCTGTCGGAGCGTGGCAAGATCGTCCCGTCGCGGATCACCGCGGTGTCCACCAAGAAGCAGCGTGAGCTGGCGAAAGCGATCAAGCGCGCCCGCCACATCGGCCTGCTCCCCTACATTGTGAAGTAAGGAGCGCGGAACGATGGAAATCATCCTGCTCGAACGTATCGAGAAACTGGGCGGTATCGGCGATGTCGTCACCGTCAAGAACGGCTTTGCCCGCAACTTCCTGTTGCCCAACAACAAGGCGCTGCGCGCGAACGAAGCCAACCGCAAGCTGTTCGAAGCCAACCGGTCGAAGATCGAGGCCGACAACGCCGAACGTCGCACCGACGCCGAAGGCCGCGCCAGCGGCATTGACGGCCAGCAGGTCGTCCTGATCCGTCAGGCGTCGAACACCGGCCAGCTTTACGGCTCGGTTTCGGTACGCGACATCGTCGATGCGCTGGCTGAAAACGGCGTCGAAGGCGTTGGCAAGGCGATGATCGAGCTGGAACGCCCGATCAAGTCGCTCGGCCTCGTCGACGTCAAGGTCAAGCTGCACCCCGAAGTCATCGTGACCGTCAGCGTCAACGTGGCTCGTTCGCCTGACGAAGCCGAAATGCAGAAGCAGGGCATCGACGTCATCGCCGCGATGTTCGAGGAAGAACAGGCCGAGGCGGTTGCGTCGGCACTGGAACCCGACAGCGAAGACGAATTCGAAGAAGGCACGCCTCCTTCGGAAGTCGCTGCCGAAGCACCGGCCGCGGACGAAGAAGCCTAAGCAGCTTCGCTCTCGCGAGAGACAGAAAAGGCTCCGGAACGCCATGTTCCGGAGCCTTTTTCTTTGGCGGCATTGAAGCCGGCGGCCCGCTGGGGTAGCGGACCGCGACGCCGACACCCCTGTCCGCAACGAACGAGTGACGCCAGATGACCCACGCCAGCTTCTATCCTGTCGGCACCTTCGGCCAGCCCTGGGGCGAAGCCGAGGTCGACCAATGGCGGGGCCGGCAGCCCCGCCTGCGCCGCTATGACGAGGATGTCCTGCCGCGCATCGAGGCTTTGGCCGATCGCTATGAGAAGATCGCCTATGGACAGCTCGACTATGCGGGCGAGCGGTATACGCTGTTCGCGCTGCGCGACCGGCATTTTGATCCTGCGCTTCCCACCGCGCTCGTGACTGGCGGCGTGCACGGATATGAAACCAGCGGTGTTCTGGGCGCACTCGATTTTCTTGAGACATGCGCGGCGGATTACGCCGGCAAGGTCAACCTGCTGGTGGCGCCCTGCGTCAGCCCCTGGGGGTATGAACGCATCAATCGCTGGAACTATGACGCCATCGACCCCAACCGGAATTTTCGTGCCGATGGACCGGCGCGCGAATCCACCGCGCTGATCGAGCTTGTCGCATCGGTGCAGGGCGCGTTTCTGGTGCATGTCGATCTGCACGAGACGACCGATAGCGACGCCAGCGAATTCGGCCCCGCGCTGGCCGCCCGCGACGGCAAGGATTATCAGACCGAACTCATCCCCGATGGTTTCTATCTGGTCGACGACAGCGACAATCCGCAGCCCGAATTCCACCGATCGATTATCGCGGCGGTCGAACGGATAACCCACATCGCCCCCGCCGATGCAAAGGGCGAGATCATCGGTTCGACCGTGGTGGCGCATGGCGTGATCGAATATCCGATGAAAAAGCTGGCGCTGTGCTGTTCGATCACGGGCGCGCGCTACACGACGACCACCGAAGTCTATCCGGACAGCCCGCGCACAACGCCCGCCGAATGTGTGCGGGCGCAGGTCGCCACCGTGTGCGCCGCTCTGGACTTCGCACTCGCTCACCCCTGACGACGCCTCCACCATCCGCCTCGTCTGCGCGCGAGACGAAGGCAAAAAAATCAAAAACCAGCCTCCGGACATTCCAGAACATGCTTTGGAAATGATCTCGCTGGCGGATTCGAACGCCGCCCCGTAAGGGGCGGCCATGAGGATCGCGATCATCGACACGAGCACAACGCGCGCGGCGATCATTTCCGATGGCCTGCGCGAGGCCGGCCTTGACGATCTGGTGCTGATCGATCCGGCAGGCCCGCTGGTCGCGCAGGTCGAAGCCGCAAAGCCCGAAGTCGTTCTGATCAACCTCGAAAATCCCAGCCGCGACCTGCTCGAGGACTTCTTCGCCATGTCGCGCGCGCTGGCCCGGCCGATCGCGATGTTCGTCGATCAGAGCGACGCCGAGGTCACCGGCGCGGCGATCGACGCGGGCGTGTCGGCCTATGTCGTCGATGGACTGTCGAAACAGCGGATAAAGCCCGTCATCGAACTGGCGGTGCGGCGCTTTCAGGCATTTTCTCGGCTGCAACGCGAACTGGATGAGGCAAAGAACGCGCTGGTCGAGCGCGCGGCGATCGATCGCGCCAAGGCGATTTTGATGAAGAGGCGCGGGATCGACGAACCTGCGGCCTATGCGCTGCTGCGCGGACAGGCGATGCGCACCAATCGCCGCATCGCAGAGATCGCCGAGGCCATCGTCACGAGCGACGCGCTGTTGGGAGACATGGAATGACGGCCGAGACATTCCGCATTGGCTTCCTGCCGCTGGTCGATGCCGCGCTGCCGATCCTCGCGCACGAACTCGGCTTTGCGGCGCGTGAAGGCGTGGCCATCGAGTTGGTCCGCGACATGACATGGGCAACGGTGCGCGATCGCCTGCTCTACGGCCACACCGACGCCGCGCATATGATCGCGCCGCTGGCGATCGCGACCGCGCTCGGTCGTGACCGGCCCGCAGTGCCGATGGCGGTGCCGTTCGTGCTGGGACTCAATGGCAATGCCGTGACCTTTTCGATCCAGCTCGCGCGCGAAGTCGGGCTGGGCGACGCGCTCGGCGATCCTGCGGTCATCGGCGCAGCGCTCCGGCGCGTCGCTGCGGCGCACAAAGCGGCGGGCAAGTTGTTGCGTTTCGGCGTCGTCCACCGCTACTCCAGCCACAATTATATGCTGCGCTATTGGCTCGCCGGGGTCGGCATTCGGCCCGACAGCGATGTCGAGATCGTCGTCACCAGCCCGCCCTTCGCCGCCGATGCGCTCGCGGCGGGTGAGGTCGACGGCATTTGCGTCGGCGAGCCATGGAACTCGATCGCGGTCGATCGCGGCGTCGGACAGATAGCGCTCGCCACCGCGCAAATCTGGCGCCGTGGCGTGGAAAAGATACTGGCGATGCGCGAAGCCGTCGCCGTGGAACGACGCGATGCGGTCGAGGCGCTGCTGCGCGCCCTCCACGCCGCCGCCGCACATTTCGTCGAGCCCGGCACTGCGGAAGATTGTGCAACCATCCTGGCGCGCGCGGAATATCTCGATGCGCCGCGCGATGCGGTGCTGCGCGCGATCACCGATCGCATTCGCATCATCCCCGGCGGCGATCCGATCCACTATCCCGATTTTATGTTTCAGCACCGCGAAGCCGCGAATTTCCCGTGGCGCAGCCAGGCCGCCTGGCTCTATTCGCAAATGCTGCGATGGGATGGCACCGCCTATTCGGCCGCCGATGCTGCGACAGCCGCAGCCGTGTTCCGGCCCGACATCTATCGCGCGGCACTTGCGGGCTCCGGCGCGCCGCTTCCGGGGGCAAGTTCAAAACTCGAAGGCGGGATCGACGCGCCGCTCGGCGCGGGATCGACACAGGGTCGTTTGATGCTCGGCAGTGACCGATTTTTCGACGGACGCGCCTTCGATCCCGACGATATTCAGGGATATCTCTCTGATCTTGAGTGATTTTTCTCTCCGTCCGATTTTATGCTGCACCTGCGAAATAAATCATTGCACGGTCAGGGCGAATCAGGCAGTTTAAACGAACCCGGCAAGGATGCCGGGACAGAATAGAGCGGCTACGTCTCCAACGAAGGGGCCGGTCCGCGCGGCAGGCAGGGGGCCTTTTCCCTGCACTCCAACAGGCAATGAAGCCGTCAGGATGCGCCCGCGTGGCCGCCGTCCTGGCGGCTTTTTTATTGCCCGTCGCACAAAGGGACGGACGATGACGGACATGACGAGCGGCGCCAGCGCCCCGGGAAAATCCAGTTTCTGGTCGAGCGGGCACTGGCCCACACTGGTCGCAGCCTTTCTCTATTTCGACCTCGCCTTCATGGTCTGGGTCATCCTCGGCCCGCTGGCGCCGACCATCGCGCAAGACCTTGGCCTGACCCCCGCCCAAAAGGGATTGATGGTCGCCGTGCCGACCCTGGCCGGCGCGCTGCTCCGGATCACCAACGGGATCCTCGTCGACGACATCGGGCCCAAGCGGGCGGGCGCGATCAGCCAGATCGTCGTCATCGGCGGCCTTTTCTATTCATGGTTCAACGGGATCGACAGTTTTGAGGGCATTCTCGCGCTGGGGCTGATCCTGGGATTTGCCGGGGCGAGCTTCGCGATCGCGCTTCCGCTGGCGAGCCGCTGGTATCCGCCCGAACATCAGGGCAAGGCGATGGGGCTTGCCGGCATGGGCAATTCGGGAACGGTGATCGCCGCCCTCCTCGCCCCTGCCCTTGCCAAAGCTTTCGGCTGGAACGCGGTACTCGGCCTCGCCTGCATTCCGCTCACGATCGTCTTCATCATCTATATGGCGATGGCGAAGGACGCCCCGGCGACGGCGGCGCCGAAGAAACAGACCCGCTATTTCGCGCCGCTCAAGACCGCCGACGCCTGGTGGCTGATGGGTTTTTACGCGGTGACCTTCGGCGGCTTCGTCGGGCTGGCAGCATCGCTGCCGATCTATTTCACCGACCAGTTTCACCTCACCCCGATCGTCGCGGGCTATTGCACTGCGGCGTGCGTATTCGCCGGCTCGCTCGTGCGTCCGCTGGGCGGGGCGCTTGCCGACCGGATCGGCGGGATCAAGGCGCTGATGATCGTCTTCGTCGTCGCGGCGCTGGCTCTCGCCGGCGTTCCGCAAGCCGCCAGCCTTCCCTCCGCGCTCGGGTTGTTCGTCATCGCAATGCTCGCTTTCGGTATCGGCAACGGCTCGGTGTTCCAGCTGGTGCCGCAGCGTTTCTCGGCCGAGATTGGCGTGATGACCGGGCTCGTCGGCATGGCCGGTGGCATGGGCGGCTTCTATCTCGCCTCCTCGCTCGGTTTTGCCAGGCAATGGTCGGGCAGCTTTGCACCGGGCTTTTATATCTTCGCGGGGCTGGCGGTGGCGGCGCTGCTCGGCCTGATCTTCGTCAAGGGCCAGTGGCGCAGGGCGTGGGCCGCCGCCGAAGGCGTGCGGATATGATCATGGACCGCGCCCTCATCCTCGTGGCGGCACGTACCCCGGCCCCCACGGCTGATGCCGATACCGACAAATTCTGGCTGCAACTGGACTGGATGCTTTGATGAAACTGAGCCCCCTCAACGTCGAAACCGACACTCGCGAGCATCTGGTCGTCATCGGCAACGGCATGGCCGGCTGCCGCGCGGTCGAGGAACTGATCGCGCGCGATCCGACGCGCTACCGCGTCACGATCTTTGGCGCCGAACCGCGAGTGAATTACAACCGCATCATGCTCTCCCCCGTGCTGGCGGGCGAGAAATGCTTTGACGATATCGTGATCAACGATGCGGACTGGTACGCGACCAACGGCATCGCATTGGTCGCAGGTGATCCGGTGCTGGCGATCGACCGGGCTGCCAAGACGGTAACGACGCGCGGCGGCCTCATCGAGACTTATGACCGGCTGTTGATCGCGACCGGCTCCGATCCCTTCATCATCCCCGTCCCCGGCAACGACTTGCCCGGCGTTATCGCCTTCCGCGACATGGACGATGTCGAAACGATGCTGGCCGCCGCCGATGCCGGCGGTGCAGCGGTGGTGATCGGCGGCGGCCTGCTCGGGCTTGAAGCGGCGCATGGCCTCAGTCTGCGCGGCATGAAGGTCACCGTCATCCACCTGATGCCGACGCTGATGGAACGCCAGCTCGACGAGGCGGCGGGGTGGCTGCTCAAAAATGCTCTCGAAGCGCGCGGCCAGACGATCCTGACCGGCGCCGACACCGCCGAGATCGTCGGCGACCGCAAGGTGGAGGGCGTGAAGCTCAAGGACGGGACGCTGATCCCCGCCGGGCTCGTCGTGATGGCGGTCGGCATCCGCCCGTCGGTCTCCCTCGCCCGCGACGCGGGGCTCGCGGTCGGGCGCGGTATCCAGGTCGACGACCATATGGTCACCAGCGACCCCGCCGTCCTCGCGGTCGGCGAATGCGTCGAGCATGACGGACAGGTCTACGGCCTCGTCGCGCCCTTGTGGGACATGTGCCGCAGCCTCGCCGATGGGCTCGTCGAGAAACCCAGCGGCTATCGCGGCTCGGTCACCTCGACCAAACTCAAAGTGTCGGGCATCGACGTTTTCTCCGCGGGCAACTTCTCCGGCGGTGACGGTTGCGAGGATATCGTCCTCCGCGACGCGAGCCGCGGCGTCTACAAGCGCGTGATCGTCAAGGACGACCGCATCGTCGGCGCGGTACTCTATGGCGACACCGCCGACGGCGGCTGGTATTTCGACCTGCTCAGGAAACAGGAGGATGTCTCCGGCCTTCGCGACCTCCTGATCTTCGGTCAGGCTTTCGCCTCGGGAGGGGGCGCGGCGGACCCTAAGACGGCCGTTGCGGCGCTCTCGGACGATGCCGAGATTTGCGGCTGCAACGGCGTCACCAAGGGACAGGTGGTTTCGTGCATCGCCAGGGGCGCGCGCAGCCTCGACGCGGTACGCGGCTCCTGCAAGGCATCGGCAAGCTGCGGCAGTTGCACCGGCCTCGTCGAAAATCTGCTGGCACTGACCCTCGGCGACGAGGTGCAGGCGGGGGCGAGGACGATGTGCAAATGCACAAGCTTCGGTCACGACGATGTGCGGCGCGAGATCGTCGCGCAGTCGATGCGCTCGATCCCCGAGGTGATGCAGAAGCTGCACTGGACGACCCCCGACGGCTGTTCCTCATGCCGTCCGGCGCTCAACTATTATCTGCTCTGCGCGCTTCCCGGCGACTATGTCGACGATCAGCAGAGCCGTTTCGTGAACGAGCGGATGCACGCCAATATCCAGAAGGACGGCACCTACTCGGTCGTTCCGCGCATGTGGGGCGGGCTAACCAACCCGCGCGAACTGCGCGCGATCGCCGATGTCGTCGAAAAATTCAACGCGCCCATGGTCAAGGTAACCGGCGGCCAGCGGCTCGACATCTTCGGGATCCGGAAGGAGGATCTGCCCGCGGTCTGGTCCGACCTCAATGCCGCCGGGATGGTTTCGGGCCACGCCTATGGCAAGTCGCTGCGGACGGTGAAGACTTGCGTCGGGTCCGAATGGTGCCGCTTCGGCACGCAGGATTCGACGGGGCTTGGGGTGAAGATCGAACGGATGAGCTGGGGCAGCTGGATGCCGCACAAGTTCAAGATCGCCGTGTCGGGATGCCCGCGTAACTGCGCGGAGGCGACGATCAAGGACTTCGGCATCGTCTGCGTCGACAGCGGATACGAACTCCATGTCGGCGGCAACGGCGGCATCCATGTCCGTGCGACGGACCTGTTGTGCAAGGTCGCGACCGAGCAGGAGGCGATGGATACTTGTGCCGCCTTCATCCAGCTTTACCGCGAGGAAGCTCGCTATCTGGAGCGCACCGCACCGTGGATAGAACGCGTCGGGGTCGATTATATAAAGGACCGGATCGCCGACGACACCGAAGGCCGCGCGGCGCTGCGCGCGCGCTTTCTCTTCTCCCAAAGCTTTTCGCAGGACGATCCCTGGGCGCAGCGCGCCGAGGGCGCCGAACGCGAACATCATGCGCCAATAGCGCACTTCACTCCGCAGGAGGAACCGGCATGACGACCGCGGACTGGCTGGACATCGGCTGGGTAGATGAAATTCCGGTGCGCGGCAGCCGGACCGTGCAGGTCGCCGGCGGCGATGACATTGCCTTGTTTCGCACCGCCGAGGGCAAGGTGTTCGCGCTGCTCGACCGTTGCCCGCACAAGCATGGGCGGCTCAGCCAAGGCATCGTCCATGGCGGCGCCGTCGCCTGCCCGCTGCACAATTGGCGGATCAGCCTGTCGACGGGCGAAGCGCTCGGTGAGGACAAGGGCTGCACACCCACCATCCCGGTCAGAATCGACGGCGGCCGCGTGCTGATTTGCCGCGCCAGCACATTGAAGGCCGCCGCCTGATGGACGCCGTCCGCACCACCTGCGCCTATTGCGGCGTCGGTTGCGGCATTCGCGCGAAGGTGACGGGCACACGCCAGGTCCAGATCGCGGGAGACCCCGACCACCCCGCCAATCGCGGCAGGCTTTGCTCCAAAGGCACCCACCTTGGCGAGACCGTCGGGCTCGAAGGCCGCCTGCTCCACCCCATGATCGGCAACAAGCGCGCGCGGTGGGACAAGGCACTCGACCTCGTCGCCCGGCGTTTCAAGGAAACCATTGCGCGCCACGGTCCGGGCAGCGTCGCCTTCTACGTCTCGGGCCAGCTGCTCACCGAGGATTATTACGTCGCGAACAAGTTGATGAAGGGCTTCATCGGAACCGCGAATATCGACACCAATTCGCGACTATGCATGTCGAGCGCGGTTGCAGGCCATATGCGCGCCTTTGGCGAAGATATTGTTCCCGCCACCTATGACGATCTGGACGCCGCCGACCTGATTGTCCTCGTCGGCAGCAACACCGCCTGGTGCCACCCGATTGTCTATCAACGCATCCGCGCCCGCTGCGAAGCGGGAGCAACACTTGTCGTCATAGACCCCCGCAAGACCGAGACGGCCGAAGAGGCCGACCTCCACCTGCCCATCCGCCCGGGCAGCGACGTCGCCCTGATGACCGGGCTGCTGCAATATTGCCGTGAAACCGGTGTGGTCGACCATAACTATCTCGCCAATCATGTCACTGAGCCTGGGGGTTTCTGGAGCCAGCTTGGCGAAGGAAACGACCTGTGGTCGGTGGCACGCACCTGCGACGTCCCTGTCGCCGACCTCCGGCGCTTTTATGAATTGTTCGCGGCGACCCCGCGCACCGTCACCATGTTCAGCCAGGGGATTAATCAGGCGACCGCCGGCACGGATCAGGTCAATGCGATCACCAACCTCCATCTCGCGACCGGACGCATCGGCAAACCCGGCGCCGCGCCTTTCTCGATCACCGGCCAGCCCAATGCGATGGGCGGACGCGAGGTTGGCGGGCTCGCCTCGACCCTTGCTGCGCATATGGATTTCGCCCCCGACAACCGTGCGCGCGTTCAGCGTTTCTGGGCGGCGCCGACGATCGCGGAAAAGCCCGGACTCAAGGCTGTCGATCTGTTCCGCGCCGTTGGCGAGGGCCGGATCAAGGCCCTGTGGGTGATGGCGACCAATCCCGCGGTGTCGATGCCCGACGCAAACCGGGTGCGCGAAGCCCTCGCGACCTGCCCCTTCGTCGTCGTCAGCGACGTGATCGAGCACACCGATACCGGCGCCTTTGCGCACGTCCGCCTGCCCGCCGCCGCATGGGGCGAAAAGGACGGGACGGTCACCAATTCGGACCGCACCATCAGCCGCCAGCGTGCGATCTTCGCGCTGCCCGGCGAAACGATGCCCGATTGGTGGATCGTCAAGGAGGTCGCCCGGCGCATGGGCTGGAAAACAGCCTTCGCCTATGACCGGGCGGCCGACATCTGGCGCGAACATTGCCGCCTGTCGGCCTATGACAATGACGGCGCGCGGCTGTTCGCGCTTCCCGGTGCGGGCCAGGGCGGCAATGTCGCCTATGACGGGATGGCGCCCTTTCGCTGGGGCGGTGACCATGTCTTCGCCGATGGACGCTTCCCGACCGACGACGGCCGCGCGCGGCTGGTGCCCGTGGTGCAAAAGCCCCTGCCCGAACCGCTCGCCAAATGGCCGCTGACACTCAATAGCGGGCGATATCGCGACCAGTGGCATGGCATGACACGCACCGGCCTCGCGCCCAAACTTGCGCGTCACCGCGCCGAACCGCTGGTCGAGGTCCACCCATCCGATGCCGCCGAACTGGGCCTGACCGATGGCGGGCTTGCGCGGGTCGAAACGCCGCAGGGCGACAGCCTTTTCCGCGTCGCTTTTTCGAGCGGCCAGCGGCCGGGCGAATTGTTCGTACCGATCCACTGGACAGACCGCACGTCGAGCGGCGGGCGCACCGGACTCTTGCCGCGTCCGCTCGTCGACCCCGTCTCGGGCCAGCCGGGTTTCAAGCGCACGCCCGCAAAGATCGAGGCCGTGGCGACGCGCTGGCGCGGCTTCCTGCTGCTGGCCGTCGAACTTTCGCCCCCCCCGCCGTGCCTGTGGGCGACGCGCGTCGCGGTTCCGTCGGGAGTCATGTGGGAACTCGCGGGCAACGGCGATATCAAGCGGATCGAGGCCTTGCTTCCCAAAGGCGAGCGTATCGAGGCGCAGGATGCCGCGCGCGGGACGCGGCGGGTCGCCGTGGTCGCCGACGGCCGCCTTGCGGGCGCCCTGTTCATCACTGAAAGTGGCGAGCTGCCGCCGCGCGACTGGCTGATCGCTCAACTCGCCGCGCCAGCCGTCGCCCCGACATTGCTCGCCGGGCGCGCGCCGGGGGTACAGGTCGATCGCGGGCCGATCATCTGCGCTTGCTTCGACATCGGTCTCAAGACGATCGCCGCCGCAATCCGCGACCAGCAACTTGCCGATGTTGCAGAGATCGGCGGGGCGCTGGGCGCGGGCACCAACTGCGGTTCCTGCCGTCCCGCACTCGCGCGCATATTGGCCGAGGAGACAAGCCATGCAGCATGACGATTTTCCTGTCCGCACGGTATGGCTGGTCGGTGCCGGCCCCGGCGATCCCGAATTGCTGACGATGAAGGCGGTCAGGCTGATCGAAGCCGCCGATATCATATTTTACGATGCGCTGGTCGGCCCCGGCGTTCTTGCGCTGATCCCGCCGCACATCGAGCGGGTCAGCGTCGGAAAACGGTCGGGACGCCATTCGAAGGACCAGCAATCGATCGATGCGCTGCTGGTGGCCGCCGCCGGTGCCGGGCGCCGCGTCGTCCGTCTGAAGGGCGGCGACCCCTCGCTCTTTGCGCGGGCGGCCGAGGAAATGGCGGCGCTGCGCGCCGCGGGTCATCGCGTCTATATCTGCCCCGGCATTACCGCCGCGAGCGCGGCAGCGGCATCCGCCGGAGTTTCGATGTCGCTGCGCGGGGTCGCGCGCGACGTCCGTTTCGTCACCGCGC
>Ga0307414_10001705_pt1 | contig 11445 bp, 8 predicted proteins | sample DK1Ometagenome_FD_203804 | JGI IMG/M metagenome (GOLD analysis project Ga0307414, IMG submission 203804) | Maize rhizosphere microbial communities from greenhouse at UC Davis, California, United States - DK15-O-3 | ecosystem: Host-associated > Plants > Roots > Rhizosphere > Soil | place: USA...
TCGATGGTCGCGTCCATCGGCAACTTCAGCACCACCACCGACGAAGTCGGCATGCCGCGGTAATCGCCGGACTGGCCGCTGTGCATCAGCGCGGCGAGCCTTTCCAGCCCCGGATTGTGACCGACCAACAGCAACCGCTCGGTCTCGCGGTTGGCATCGACCAGCTCCGCCAGGATTCCGGGAGTGGCTTCGTAGATGGAATCCTCCAGGCGTTGCTCGACATAGCCGATCGCGCCCAGTACCGCTTCCAGGGTTTCGCGCGAACGCCGTGCCGGCGAACACAGCACCCGGTCCGGGACCAGGCCCTGGGCAGCGAGCCAGCGGCCGGCGGCTTCGGCTTCGGCCAGGCCTTCGGCCGACAATGGCCGGTCCAGGTCCGACTCGCCTGCGGCTGCAGGTTCGGCATGCGCATGGCGCAGCAGGATCAATTCACGCATGGCATCCCTTGGTCGTAGGGCGGGTCCGGACCCGCCATCGTGGATAAAGTGGAAGACGAAAGGCGGGGCGAGACCCGCCTACGCTTTCCTGACCCATTTCAGCAACGGATCCCAGTCGGCCTGGTGCTCGCGGACCTGCGCCGACCGGTAATCGAACAGGCTGCGGCCCAGCCCCGCCAGGACCACGTAGGCCTGGGTGTCGCGCAGCTGCGCGACCACCGGATAGGGCCAGCTCTTGAGCATTTCCACGGCCTGCTGGGACGTGTTGGTCCACGGCTTGCTGCGGTTGACCACCAGGCCCACCGGCAGCTTGCGCTTGTGCACGCGCGGCACCTTGGACAGGGAATTGAGGAAGCCCACGGTGGCCTCGATGTCCAGTGCCGAGGGCAGGACCGGGACGACGATGGCGTCGGCATGTTCGATGAACTGTTCGAGATCCTCGGCCATGGAGCCCGCCGCCGCATCGATCACCACGCGTTCGGCATCGTCCGGCAGCGTCGTCCGCCACGTCCGTTTCCTGCTGGCGTCGATCGGCAGCACCGCGCTTTCGAGTTCGGCGCGGCGCTCGGCCCAGCGGGTGGAGGAGTGCTGGGGATCGGCATCCACCAGCACGGTGCGCTTGCCTTCCAGCGCGAACTGCGCGGCCAGGTTGGTGGCCAATGTGGTCTTGCCCGCGCCACCCTTGGAGCTGGCGACCAGAATCGTCTTCATGCGCACGCCTCGTTACCGGGGAACCGGCAGGGTACACCGGGGAGCGGGGGAGGAGGCAAGGAACAAGGAACGAGGGGTGAGGAACGAGGAACGAGTGAAGGTGGTGGCAAATTTCCTCAGCCCCAGCCAGCGACCAGCCCGGAACCCATTCTCGTCCCCAGCCCACTCCCCACTCCTCGTTCCTCACTCCTCGTTCCTTGTTCCTCGTTCCTCGCCCTTTGCTATCGTGCGCGCTGCCATGGACCCGGACCGATCGTGACCGAACTGCAGGACCTGACCGCGCTGATCCGCGCCAATACGCCGTTGATCGTGATCGAGACCCAGGACGAGGCGCGCATCGTCGAACTTTTCCGCCAGGCCCTGTCGCAGGTCTGGCGCGCGCTGTACCGCTGGTCGATCACCGAAGGCCTGCGCCGCATCGACATGGACCGCGAGGACGAGGCCGAGGGTCCGCCCGACGCCAGTGCCGCCCTGCAGGCGATGAAGCAGGCCGAACAGCGCGGCATCTACCTGTTGCTCGATTTCCACCCCTACCTGGGCTACGCCAGCAGCCAGCGCCAGTTGCGCGATATCGTCCAGCGCCGCCATTGCCAGCCGCATGTGGTGGTCCTGGTCGGGGCCAAGGTCGAACTGCCGGCGGAACTGGAAGCGGTGGCGGTGCGCTTCAATCCGCGCCTGCCCGACGCCAACGCGCTGCTGAAGATGGTCCGCGAGGAAGCCACCGGCTATGCCCGCGAGAACGGCGGACGCCGGGTCGAGGCCGACGGCGAGGCGGTGCAGCAGATCGTGCGCAACCTGCAGGGCCTGAGCCTGACCGACGCGCGGCGCATCGCCCGCCAGCTGATCTACAACGACGGCGCACTCAGCGCCGCCGACCTGCCGCAACTTTCGAAGTTGAAGTTCGAACTGCTCAACCGCAGCGGCCACCTGCACTACGAGTACGACACCGCGCGCTTCGCCGACGTCGCCGGCGCGGGCCGGCTGAAGCGCTGGATCGAGCAGCGCCGCGAGGTCTTCGTCTCCGGCAATGCGCCGCCGGGCCTCGACCCGCCCAAGGGCATGCTGCTGCTGGGTGTGCAGGGTTGCGGCAAGTCGATGCTGGCCAAGGCCACCGCCGGCGGTTTCGGGGTGCCGCTGTTGCGCCTGGATTTCGGCACCCTGTACGACAAGTACCACGGCGAAACCGAGAAGAACCTGCGCAGCGCGCTGGCCTCGGCCGAACAACTGGCGCCGTGCGTGCTGTGGATCGACGAGATAGAGAAGGGCCTGGCCGGCGGCGGCGGCGATGGCGATGGCGGCGTGTCGCGGCGCGTGCTCGGCTACCTGCTCACCTGGATGGCCGAGCGCAAGAGCGCGGCGGCCTCGGGCGGGGTGTTCATCGTCGCCACCGCCAACCAGGTGCAGGAGTTGCCGCCCGAACTGCTGCGCAAGGGCCGCTTCGACGAGATCTTCTTCGTCGACCTGCCCGGCCCCGATGCGCGGGTGGAAGTCCTGCGCCTGCACCTGTCGCGGCGCAAGCTGGCCGCCGACGATTTCGCGCTGCCGGCACTGGCCGCGGCAGCGAACGGCTTTTCCGGCGCCGAGATCGAACAGGCGATCGTGGCCGCGCTGTACACCGCCCATGCGGAGAAGAAGGCGCTGGACACCGATCTGCTGATGCAGGAGATCCGCAGCACCCGCCCGCTTTCGGTGATGATGGCCGAACAGGTCTCGGCGTTGCGCGCCTGGGCCGGCGAACGCACGGTGCCGGCGGACTGAAGCCGTTCCACGGCCGTGGCCGCAGGCGGTGTCCTTTCCCGGCCGAGCCTGCGTGGACAATCCTGCCTGGACGATCCTGTTTAGAATCGACGAAGGCTACGGGGAAGCAGGATGACGGGAAAGGGACCACGGCGAGGCGACGGGCCGGCACCGCATATTGCGACTCCGCCGCAGCATGGGCCCGCGGCATGATCGAGCTGCAGGGCGTGCATCGCCGTTACGTCATGAGCGGCCAGACCGTGCACGCCCTGGCCGGGGTCGACCTGGACATCGGCAGCGGCGAGTTCGTCGCCCTCACCGGCCCCTCCGGTTCGGGCAAGTCCAGCCTGCTGAACATCCTCGGCTGCCTGGACCACCCGAGCAGCGGCCACTACCTCATCGAAGGCCGGGATGCCGCGCGCCTGGATGATGAAGCGGCCAGCGACCTGCGCAACCGGCGCATCGGTTTCGTGTTCCAGAGTTTCCACCTGCTGCCGCGCCTGTCCGTGCTGGAAAACGTGCTGCTACCGCTGCGCTTCCACCGCGCGCCGCCGGCCGAGGCACGTGAGCGGGCAGGCGCACTGCTGGAACGCGTCGGCCTGGGCGACCGTCGCGACCATCGTCCCGACCAGTTGTCGGGTGGGCAGATGCAGCGGGCGGCGATCGCCCGCGCCCTGGTCCTGCAACCGGCGCTGCTGCTGGCCGACGAACCTACCGGCAACCTCGATTCGAAGAGCGCCGCCGACGTGCTGGCATTGATGGAAGAGGTCCATCGCGGCGGCCAGACCGTGGTCCTGGTCACCCACGACCCGGACGTCGCCGCGCGCGCACCGCGCCAGGTTCGACTCCACGACGGCAGGATCGAACATGATTCGGCACATTGATCTGCTGCGCATTGCGCTGCTGGCCGGCGCCGCCGTCCCCTTGGCGGCACAGGCAACCGTGGTCCTGACCGGCGAGGTGCGTTCGGCCGATTCGCAGACCATCCATACGCCCCAATCGAATTCTTCGCCCGTGGTGATCCGCTATTTCGTGCCGGACGGACAGGCGGTGAAGGCCGGCGACGTCGTGCTGCGCATCGATCCGGGGCAATCGGCGGGGATGATCGCCGACCTGGATGCGCAGATCGAGCAGGCGCGCGCCAAGGCGGCCAAGGAACTCGCCGGGCTGCAGGTCAAGGCGATCGAGGCCGACATCGCCTCGGTCGAAGCGGACGCGGCGCTCGACACGGCCAGGGTCGATGCCGCGATCCCCCGCGACCTGGCGTCGGCGCTCGACTACGACCGTTACCAGGGCGAGGCCGATCGCACCGCGCGCGAAGCGGCGCTCAAGCGCAGGCAACGCGACGATGCGCGTGCCGCAGTGGCGCGCCGGCGAGAGGATGGCGCGCTGGAAGTACGCAAGCTGGTGGTCAAGCGCGACTACATCGCCGTGCTGGTGCGCAACGCCGAAGTACGCGCCGACCGCGACGGCGTGGTCCTGCACGGCTACAACCAGGGCTGGCTCGCCGGGCGCATCGACGAGGGCTCGTCGACCATGCCCGGCAGCACCGCGGGCGAAGTGGTCGGTGCCGGCAGTCGCATGCAGGTGCGGGCCTGGGCACTGGAAGCTGATCGCCGCGGCCTGCTTGCCGGCCAGCACCTGCGCCTGGATTTCGATGCGCTGCCGGGACGCCGGGCCGCTGGCCGCATCCTGGCCATTTCCGGCGCCCCGCAGCGCAAACCGGAATGGGGCGATGGCCGCTATTTCGTCGTCGATATCGCCCTGGATCCGGGTGTGAAATTGCGCTTGCTGCCGGGCATGAGCGTACGCGTGACCTTGCCGGCCGCTACCGCGGCGCCAGTGGCGCGGAGCGCGGCACGATGAAAGGATCCCTGCTGGCCTTGGCGGTGGTGGCACTGACCACCGCATCCGCATCGCCGACCACGGCGACGCTGAGCATCGATGGGGAGGTCTATGCCCGCACCACTTCGCCGCTGATGCCGCCGGCCGTGGACCAGATGTGGCAGTTCAACATCACCCTGCTCGCGGTCGACAGCGGTCCGGTCAAGCAGGGCGACGTGGTGCTGGCGTTCGATGGCAGCACCCTGGCCAAGCAGCTTGCCGAGAAGAACAGCCGCCTGCAGGAAAAACGCCGCGAACTGGAGAAGCTGCAACTGGAACTGGCGGAGCGCGAGCGCACCGGGCGGCTCGATACCGAAAAGGCACGCGCCGAGCTCGAGAAAGCGCGACGCAAGACCGAGCAGCCGCAGGAACTGATCGCCGGCATGGCCTACCGCAAGCTGGTGATAGCCCGGCGACTGGCCGAACGCAAGCTGGCGCTGGCACGCGAACGCGAACTCGCCTCCGCCGACCAGCGCTTCCAGGAGCAGCGCATGGTCGCCTCCGAAGCCGCGCAATTGCAGGCGGACGTCGATCGACTGCAGGCTTCGCTCGCGGCATTGAACGTGGTCGCGCCGCGCAGCGGCCTGATGATGCACAAGAGCAACTGGAACGGCGAAAAATTCGATGTCGGCAGCCAGGCCTGGATGGGGCAGACGGTCGCGGAGATCCCCGACACCAGCACCCTTGCGGTGCGGGCCGAGCTGCCCGAACGCGATCTGCTGCGCGTGCGTGTCGGCGATCGCGCGCGGATCCGCATCGAGGGCGGCAGTGGCAGCGTCTTTGCCGGAACGGTGCGGCGGCTGGGGCGTACGGTGCGCAGCAAGTCGCAGGTGCAGCCAATCCCGATCATCGATGTCGATATCGCCCTCGATGCCGCCAACGTCCGGCTCAAGCCCGGCCAGCCGGTGCGGATCGAGCTGAGGGCGCCGATCGCGGCGACGCCGGGAGCGCAGCGATGATGCCGCGCCCGCCAAGCCTGCCCATCTCATGCCCGCCCATCACGTGCATGTTCATCGCCTGCCTGCTGTTCGCCGGATGTGGCGAAGCGCCGCGTCCGGCCGTGACCGAAACCATCGCCGCACGCGACCTCGTGCTGAGCGTCCGCGGCCAGGGCGAACTGCGTTCGACCAGGGCCACGCCACTGATGGTGCCCGGCGCCGATTGGGCGGCCCGGCGCGTGGACTGGATGCTGGCCGATGGCAGCGTGGTCAGCAAGGGCGACCTGATCGCGCGCTTCACCGCCGAGGAAGGCAAGCAGGATCTCGCCCAGGCATTGCTCGACCTGCAGCGCAATACGCTGGCCCGCGCCAGCAAGCAGGACGACCTGGCCATCGTCCAAGGCCGCGTCGCGGTCGACCTGTCGGCGGTGGCGGTGCAGCTTGCCATCGCCCAGCGTTACGCGGGCGCCGATCTCAGCGCCATCGCCCGCAACGAACTGCTCGATGCGGTGCAGGACGCCCGCTATCTGCAATCGCGGCAGGACACGCTGCAATGGCAGCAAGGCCAATCCGGCCAGCGCGGCGGCGCCGAGCTGGCCCTGCTCGACGCACAGCGCGCCACTTTCGAACTCAGTGCCAAGGCACGGCAGGCGGACCTCGATGCGCTCGAATTGCGTGCGCCCGGCGACGGCATGCTGATGCTTTCGGCCAACTGGTCCGGGGAGAAACCGATGACCGGCACCTCGTTGTACGCCGGCACCGAATACGCCAGCCTGCCGGATACCTCGGCGATGGAAATACAGGTCGAACTGCCGCAGATCGAGGCGCAGGGCGTGCGTGCCGGGCAGGTCATCGAGATGTTTCCCGCCGGCCGGCCCGAACAGGCGATAACCAGCAAGTTGTCGTGGGTGGCGAGCGCAGCCAAGGCGCAGAGCCGCGGAAACCCGGTGAAAACCCTGTCGATGCGGGCCGCTGTGCCCGCCGATGCGGTCCGCCGCTTCCACCTGGTGCCCGGCCAGCAGATGCAGGCGCGGATCGTGTTGCTGCGTGCGGGTGCGGTGCTAAGCGTGGCCAACGTCGCGGTGCGCAACGACGATGGCAAGACCGTGGTCCAGGTACGCGACGGCAACGCCTTCAAGCAGCGCGCACTGAAACTCGGCGTGCGTGGGCCGGCGCGTTCGCAGGTGCTCGCAGGCCTGGCGGCTGGCGACGAGGTGCTGCTGACGGCGGCTTCCGCGCCGCCCTCTGCCGCTACCGCCGCACCACAGGCGAAGCCCGATGCCGAAGGAGCGTCGCGATGAACCGCCTGTTGCGACGGCTGCCGACGATCTGGCGCGAAACCATCGAGGAGTTGTGGCGCCGTCGCCTGCGCACCCTGCTCACCCTTCTGGGCCTGATCTTCGGCGTCGGCGCCATCGTCGCGATGCAGGCGGTGGGCGAAGGCAGCCGGCGCGAAGCCCTGCGCCTGGTGGAAAGCCTGGGCCTGCGCAACCTGATCGCCGAAGCCCGCGCGCAGGATGCCGATACGCTCAAGGAAACCCGCGCACGCAGCCTGGGGCTCAGCATCGCCGATGCCGAAGCCGCGTTGTCGGTCGTGCCCGGCGCCGAACGCTTCGCCGCGGAGAAACTGGTCAAGACCCATTCCTGTTTCAGCGATGCCGGCAGCAGCGACGCCCAGGCCAGCGGCGTCAGTCCCGATTATTTCGCGCTCTCTTCGCTGGAAGTGGCGCAGGGCCGTGCCTTGACGCGCAACGACGATGACAGCCTCGCCGCGGTCGCCGTGCTCGGCCACCAGGCCGCCACCAGCCTGTTCCCCAAGGGCCATGCGGTCGGCCAACTGGTCAAGGTCAACCATGTCTGGCTGCAGGTGGTCGGGGTGCTGGCCGACCGCGACCTGGGCAGTGACAAGTTCGAGGGCATCCAGCTCGGCCTGGAGAGCAACCGCGTCTTCGTGCCGCTGGCAAGCGCGCGGGCGCGCTTCCGCTTCCAGGAACAGGAAGACCAGATCGATCGTTTCCTGTTGCGCATCGACGATCCGGCGCGGTTGGCCGCAGACGCCGGCGTGCTCGCGGCGCTGCTCGACCAGCGCCACGCCGGCATGGCCGACTACCAGCTGGTGGTGCCGCAACAGTTGTTCCGCCAGCACCAGAAGACCCAGCGCATCTTCCAGGTGGTGATGGCCGCGATCGCCGGCGTCAGCCTGCTGGTCGGTGGCATCGGCATCATGAACATCATGCTGGCGAATGTGCTGGAACGCAGACGGGAAATCGGATTGCTGCGTGCACTGGGCGCGCGCAAGCGCGACGTGATCGCGCAGTTCCTGCGCGAAGCCAGCGTGATCTGCATTGTCGGCGCGCTGCTCGGCCTGCTGCTCGGCGCCGTGCTGGCCTACCTCATCGCCGCCTTCGCCGGTTGGCAGGTGGCGTGGGCACCGGTCCCGATCCTGCTTTCGGTCGCGTTCTGCGCGCTGGTCGGCATGGCCTTCGGCGTGTATCCGGCGCGCCAGGCCGCACAACTGGATCCGATCGCGGCACTACGCCACGAATAGGTCGCACCCGGTTGCCGGTGAAGGCAATGCGCATTGTGGGAGCGACGTGAGTCGCGATGCTCTTGCTGCTTCGCAAAGGCATAGCGACTCACGTCGCTCCCACAATGGCCTCTATACCACTCGAAAAATCCGCATACGCGGCCACTATCGAAACTACGATTCCGGCTCGCGCCCGGTGCTTACCAAGGCACGGTAACGCGCGTCGCGCGGCAGCCATCCGGCCGGGGGCGTTGCCGGCAGGTCGCTGCGCTCCAGCAATCTGCGCATGGCCGGCAACTCGCCCTCCATCATCATCCAGGCGCTGTACTCGTTGGGCAGTGCCGAACCCTGCCCGAAGACCGGCATGCGCTGCAAGGCATTTTCATACACCCAGTACAGTTCCCGCAGGCGCTCGCGCCACGCCATGCCTTCGGTGGTGTCGCCGTTCAGCCTGACCAGCCAGGGCAAACCGATCATCGGCGCGATCACGGTGGACTGGTCTTCGGCCAGCAAGGTCAGGATGCGCTCGCACTCGGCCTGGCGGGTGACGCTGGCCGACGCCAGCTGCTCGGGCTTGCACTGCCGGGTGATGGGCGTGAATGCCGGCAAGGCCAGCGCCGCCCACATCGCGATCGCTCCGACATCGGCGACATCCTGCGGAGTCGCCGGTCGATCCAGCGCCAAGGCCAGGCCCATTGCATCGGCGAGGCGCGGATCCAAAGGCGGCTGCGAGATCCCCTGCATGGCTGAATACAGCAACTGTCCTGTTTCAAGCGTGTGCGGGTCATAGGTCGATGCCAATGCCGCGGCCTGCCAATGCGCATCCATCGCCTTCTTGTCCGCCTGCTTTTCGGCGGCCGCCAGTGCCAGCAACTGCACCGCGGCATTGTCGGGTTCCGCCTGCAGCAGGTATTGCAATGCGTCCCGGGAATTACAGCTGTCGCTCAAACCCGCGCACTCGCTGGCCTCCATCCACGCCACCAGCACGTCGCGCGGGCGGGCACGGCGGGCGGCATCGAACCAGGCACGGGTTTCCTGTGCCGGCTTCGCCGGCAGCGTCGCCGTTTCATCCTGCATGGCGCCGACGCCCGCCCACAGCATCGAGGCGGCAAGCAGATCGCGTGCTTCGCCACTCGCGGCCAGCGCGCGCAGGTGTTGCCGCGTCGCTTCGGCGTTGGCCTTGTTCCAGGCCTCGCCGGCACGCTTGATCTGCGGATCGTTCTCCAGCCGCTGCAATTCGGCCAGCCGCTCGTTCGACAATGCCGTTTGTTGTTCAGCTCCGGCAAACGGCGAAACCATGCACAACGCCAACGACATGATCAATGCGGATACCACGCGACGGTTACGGTCCATTCGTTTCATTCCTTTGCTTGTGATCACCGGGTGTGGCCATCTTATCGTCGGTCGTGGTTGTCAATGCGTTATCCGCTGCGCGACAGAGTGGAAGCGGCTTCCCGCCGCACGCTTCAAGTTTCGATCAACAAAGCACTTGAAGCATGCGGGCTGGATCAGAAGCTCGCGGCGGGACGCCGCTCCCACGGAGCCTAGTAACCGGCGGCCTGCCCATCCTTGCGGCTTTCCGAAGCGCCGAAATACACCCCGGTCTCCGGATCGCGGCGGATCGCCTGGTAGCCGCCGTACGGGCCCAGCGCCCATTCCACATGGTGGCCCTTGTCCATCAGCGCGCGGATGGTTTCGTAGGGGAACCCGCTTTCCAGCTGGACCACGCCGCCGTCGTCCATCGCGGTGTTCTGCCCGGTCGGTTCGGTGTCCAGGTCGTGCTGGATGCGCGGCGCGTCACCGGCTTCCTGCAGGTTCATGTGGAAATCGACCAGGTTCATCACGATCTGCACATGGCCCTGCGGCTGCATCGCCCCGCCCATCACCCCGAAGCTGATGAAGGGCTTGCCGTCCCTGGTGATGAAGGCCGGGATGATGGTCTGGAACGGACGCTTGCCCGGCGCATAGCAATTGGGATGCGGCGCAGCACCTTCGCAGCCTTTCAGCACGAACATCTCGCCGCGGTCCTGCAGGATGAAGCCCAGCCCCGGCGGCGCCATGCCGCTGCCCATGCCACGGTAGTTGGACTGGATCAGCGACACCATCATGCCGCTGGCATCGGCGGTGGTCAGGTAGATGGTGTCGCCCTCGTCGAGTTCGGCCGGGGTGCCCGGTTGCACTTCGCGCAGCACCTTGTCGGTGGAAACCAGCTTGCGGCGCTGGTCCGCATACGCCTTGGAGATGAGTCTTGCCACCGGCGCCGGCTGGAACGCGGGATCGGCGTACCAGCGCGCGCGGTCGGCGAAGGCGAGCTTCTTGGCTTCGACGAACAGGTGCACGTGTTCCGCGCTGCCGAAGGGAATCTTCGAGAAGTCGTAGCCCTCCAGCACGTTGAGCATCTGCAGCGCGGCGATACCCTGGCCGTTCGGCGGCAGTTCCCATACATCGAAGCCACGATAGCTGGTGCTGACCGGCTCGACCCATTCGCCGCGGTGGGTGGCGAGGTCGTCGTAACTGAGGAAGCCGCCGTTGGCCTTGAAATACGCATCGATGGTGCGGGCGATGTCGCCCTTGTAGAACGCGTCGCGACCGCCGTCGGCGATCTTCTGCAGGGTGGCGGCGAGGTTCGGGTTCTTCCACATTTCGCCGGTACGCGGTGCGCGGCCATCGAGGGTGAACTGTTCCTTGAAACCGGGATACGGCGACAGCTTCGGCACCGAGCGGCCCCAGTAATAGGCGATGGTCTCGGCCAGCGGATGGCCCTCGCGCGCGTAGCGGATCGCCGGGGCCAGCACCTCGCGCATCGGCGCCTTGCCGAAACGGTCGTGCAGGGCGAACCAGCCATCCACCGCACCCGGCACGCTGACCGGCAACGGACCCAACGGCGGGATGTCGGTGAGGCCCTGCTTCTGGAAATAGTCGAGCGTGAGCGATTTCGGCGAACGCCCCGAGCCGTTGTAGCCGTAAAGTTTCTGCGTCTTCGGGTCCCAGACGATGGCGAACAGGTCGCCGCCCATGCCGCTGCCGGTCGGCTCCATCAGACCCAGCGCTGCATCCGCGGCGATGGCCGCATCGACCGCGCTGCCGCCGCTCTTCATCACGTCCAGTGCGATCTGGGTGACCAGCGGATGCGAGGTCGCGGCCATCGCATGCGGCGCGATCACTTCCGAACGGGTGGCGAAATCGCGGCCGGTGATGCGGTCGGCGGCGA